>ERZ791837.545-NODE-545-length-28677-cov-3.236357_pt1 | contig 28677 bp, 24 predicted proteins | sample MGYA00510292_ERZ791837 | MGnify/ENA primary metagenome ERZ791837 (study PRJEB30046, sample SAMN00715259) | human gut metagenome | study: EMG produced TPA metagenomics assembly of the A metagenome-wide association study of gut microbiota in type 2...
AAGCCTACCGCAAGGCCCGGGAGCTGGGCGCTCCCCCCCTGACGGCCCGCAAGGAGTTTTACGCGCTTGCCCGCGTTCCCTCCAAATCCCGTGAGGCGCTGGAACTGGGCAAGGAATTGTTCAAGGACCCGCGGAACCGGACACCCAGCCTGGTGAGCAATATTTTCGTCCTGGAAAACAGGCTGAAAGTTCCGGAAAAGGACCGCATCCCCTTCCGGGAATTGTTCCCTACGGATGAGATCGCCCGCGACCTGATGACCAGCCACCTGGCCAATTCCCTCAGATACCCCGTGGACGGCCTGAAGGAGACTCTGGAGTCTTTACCGGAAGAAAAGACCAAGACTGAAGATCAAAATCCTGAACGGGGAAAACTTTAGTCCCCGGCCTTTCGTATTTAGCATTTATTTTACGGGCCGCGCTTGGCAAAGCCCCGGAAAGATGCTATGCTTTTTGCCCGCAACATCATGAGTAGAATAGCCCTGATCAGTGACATCCATGCCAACCTGCCCGCTCTGGAAGCGGTGATGAAGGATATAGAACAGCTGCAATGCGATGCCGTTTACTGCCTGGGTGATATTGTAGGCTACAACGCCAATCCTTCCGAATGCCTTGAATTCATCCGCGCACGCCAGATTCCCACCGTGCGCGGCAACCATGATGAGGAAGCCATCGGGGAGGACAATCCCGCAGGCATGAATCCCGTGGCGTACAATGCCCTGATGTGGACGCGGCAGCAGCTTTCCGAGGAACAGAAAAAATGGCTGCGCCGCGCGCCGTTCCAGCGCATCCTGCCCAATGAAATCGTTCTGGTGCACGCCACTCAGGACAAGCCCAATTCCTGGTCCTACGTCACGAATGTGGATACGGCCACGCACAGCATCAACATGCTGCGCGACAACCAGTTCCTGTGCTTCAACGGCCACACGCACGTCCCGCGCACCTTCATCCGCCATGAAGGGAGCATCCAGGAATATGAATCCGGGGATATCCAGCTTCTCAAGGCCAACAAGTACCTTATCAATGTGGGTTCCGTCGGCCAGCCCCGGGACGGAGACCCCCGCGCCGCCTACGGCGTGCTGGATGTGGACAGCATGGTTTACTACCAGCGCCGGGTGGAGTACGACGTGGAGGAGGCGCAGAGGCGCATCCTGGACGCCGGGCTTCCGGACATGCTGGCACGCCGCCTGGGGGAAGGCATTTAGTGTTCCGCCGCCCTTCCAGGATCATGCAGGTTCAGCCCTCTGATCCCCTGCGGCATTGTTCATTGTTTCTCCGCCCCTCCGCACCGGCATTGAGAAAAACAGGGATGCCCGCATGTTAGCAAAGGCTCACAAATTTGCATTGCTACTTGCCTCGCATGCCACAAACCAGTAGAGTTCTGCGCGACGAATGAAGACCTATATCATCAGACGACTCCTTCTCATGCCCCTGACGCTTCTGGGGGTCACGTTCCTCGTCTTTTGCATAACCCGCTTTGTCCCGGGAGGTCCCATTGAGCAGATGATGCAGCAGCAGAGCATGAGCGCCCTGTCCGGCCAGAAGGCGGGCTCCCAGCGCGGAGACAACAACCTGAGTGAAGCGGATATGGAGCGGCTGGAAGAACAGTACAGCCTCCAGGAGCCCATCATCACCGCCTATCTGCAATGGCTGGGAGTGCTTCCGAAAAAGATTTTCATTTCCCGCGAGGAATTCGGAGACATCGGCGGCATGGAACCGTCCGACAAGGAGGATGAATATTCCGGCATTTCCGATACGCACACGCGGATCAACCTGAATGAAACCGGGGAGCAGGTCGTTGTCGTCCGTCCGGACAAAAATTCCGGGAGCGTGAAAGACGCCTTCTTTTCCGGCACTCCGTCCCGGAAAGCCGCCACGGAAGGCTGGACCGTGGACATTGAATCCCCCATGGACCGGGCGGAACGCTGGGCGCGCCGCATGAGGCAGACGGACAATACGGCAGCCGTGCAGGACAAGGCGAAGAGTTATGCGTGGCGCGCCGTGATGTACAAGACCAGCTTTGACGGCCTGCTGCAGGGCACCATGGGCAATTCCTTCAAGTATAATGAACCCGTGTGGGACATGATCAAGGAGCGCATCCCCGTTTCCCTGTACTTCGGCATCCTGAGCGCCATTATCACCTACTCCGTCTGCATTCCCCTGGGGGTGGTGAAGGCCATCCGGCACAAGAGCCTGGTGGACAACATCTCCTCCGTCCTGATTTTCCTGGGGTACTCCGTCCCCGGCTTCGCCCTGGGCGCGGTGCTGGTGGTGTATCTGGGCGCGCGGCTGGAATGGTTCCCGCTCTGCGGCCTGACCTCGCCGGATTTTGCGGACATGGGCTTCTGGGGACAGGCCGGGGACCTGCTGCACCATACGGTGCTCCCGCTGATCTGTTACGTGGTCAGCTCCTTCGCCATCACCACCATGATGATGAAGAACAACCTGATGGACAACCTTTCCTCCGACTACATCAGGACGGCCATGGCCAAGGGCGTGAGCTTCAAGGGCGCCGTCATCAAGCACGCCTTCCGCAACTCCTTCATCCCGATCGCCTCCACGCTGGGCAGCCTCATCAGCCTCATTGTAGCTGGCTCCATGCTGGTGGAAAAGGTCTTTGATATCCAGGGCTTCGGCATGTTGAGCTACCAGGCCCTGATGGACAAGGACTACGCCCTGATCATGGGCACGCTGCTGCTTACCTCCTTCCTGATGGTGCTGGGCAACCTGCTTTCAGACATCATCGTGGCCGCCGTGGATCCCCGCATTAAATTTGAATAACACACATGGTTAGAAAACTGGCATACCTTCTGGTCATTCTGGCGGTCCTCACCGCCGTGGGAGAGCTGTGCGGCCTGCTCCTGCCCACACTGAGCTGGCCCTTTACCGTCTCACGGGAAATGAGCATGCTTAACATCGTCTGCACGGACCAGAACAACGGCGGCCTCCTGACGCCGCAGGGAAAATTCCTGTGGTTCGGCTGGGCCTGCGTGCTGGTCATGGCCGGAGTGGGGGTCTGGATCATGCTGAAAGGCCCGCGCCGTTTTAATCCCACGCCCATCACCAGGCGCCGCATCCAGCGCTTTAAAAGCATCTCCCGCGGATATGTTTCCCTGATCATCCTGCTGGTGCTGACGCTGCTGGCCTGCATGGACCAGTGCCTGGTGGGCAAGCGGGCGCTCCTTGTGGTCCAGGACGGTTCCTGGTACTTCCCCGCCATCATGCGCAAGGTGTACCAGGGTTCCACCTTTGGCCAGACCGGGGACTTTGCGGATGCGGAAGCCAATTACCGCGAACTGAAAAAACAGGCCGGACAACCCGGCAAGCCCTCCCTGGTCATCATGCCCCTGGTTCCGTACGATCCCACGGGGGATTCCACCAATCCCGGTTCCGAGGCCCTGGTGGTAAATGAAGACGGCCTCGTCTGCGAGTCCAGCGGCAAACCATACTCCGGCCTGGCCTCCCGGCTGCACAAGGATGAAGAAGCACTCCCCCACGTCAGCTACAAATTCCGAAAGGGAAAAAAGGTGGACCGCGCCACCGGCTGGCTGGAAGACCGGACGGAGGTGTACAGCGCCACGTATGAAAACAACCAGATCGTGGCGGAGCACTACAGCGGCCCCGGCACCAAGGAGGACTTCCTGAAACAAACGGACGAAAACAAGATCAGCCGCATCTTCTACCACCCGGCCCCTCCCCTCAAGGGCGGCCACCTGCTGGGCACCAACACCCAGGGCGCGGACATCCTGGCGTACCTGTACGGCGGGCTCCAGGTGAACATGAAGGCCGCCATCTTCTATCTCCCCATCGTGTACTTCATCGGCATCACCTTCGGGATGATGATGGGGTACTTCGGCGGCATGTTCGACCTCGGCATGCAGCGCCTCATTGAAATCTTCTCCCAGGTTCCCTTCCTGTTCATCATCATGATCATTTCAGACATGGTGCCGCTCCAGATGAAGGGCATGTTCCTGATCATCAGCCTGCTCATCATGTTCGGGTGGATGTCCATGACCTACCAGCTCAGGACCTCCACCATGAAGGAAAAGGCGCGGGACTACGTGGCGGCCGCCCGCGTGCTGGGGGCCTCCACCAGCCGCATCCTCTTCATCCACATTCTCCCGAACCTGGTAGCCATTCTGGTCACGCTGGTTCCGTTCAGCGTTTCCGCCCTGATCCTGGCCCTGGCCTCCCTGGACTACCTGGGCTTCGGCCTGCCGGATACGTACGCCAGCTGGGGGCGCCTGCTCAATGACGGCCTGGCGGACCTCTCCGCAAGCTGGGTGGTCACCTCCGCCTTCGCCGCCCTGGTAATCACGCTCTTGCTCGTCACCTTCATCGGAGAGGCTATCCGCGAGGCCTTCGACCCCAAGAAATTCACCACCTATAAATAACAAAAGACATCCGTTCCTCCACATACCCATGCTCAAGCTGTCCTCCATCCTCCGCACCCTCCTTTCTTCCGTGACGCTGTCCCTTCTGCTGGCAGCCGGCTCCGGCTGCAAGGATTCCTCCCAATCCCAGGGGGTGGGCTGGCAGCCTAACGTGCCTTTCGGCACGCTTCCCCCAGGCTTTGACTCCTTCCCGGAACGGTGGAACAAGCAGATCAATGACCGCCTGGCAAGGGAAGAAGCCGCCAAGCAAAAGGAAATCAAGAACCTTCGTGATCAATTCTTCAAAGAGGAAGACCCCAAAATCAGGGAAAAGCTGCAAAGCAAGCTCATTGCGGATGAAGCGGCCCTGTCCGTCATCCACCGCAGGCAGACGGAAGGAGACTACATCAAGTTCAAGACTCCGGCAGACATCCCCCGGGACCTTAAATGGGAAGACGGGATGGATAATCCGGAAATAGGCGACCCGAACGCCAAAAAAGGCGGCGTGCTGCGCCAGTGGGCTCCGGGGTCCTATCCGGACACATTCCGCCCCAACGGCCCGAACAGCAACAGCGGCTTCCGCGGCCCCCTGTATGATGAAATCATCATAGGCCTCGTCTCCATCCATCCGGTCACCGGGAAAATCATCCCCGGCATCGCCCATAAATGGGCGGAAACCGCAGACAGGCGCACCGTTTACTTTGAGCTGGACCCGGACGCCCGCTACTCGGACGGGGCCAAGGTAAAGGCCATTGACCTGCTGGTGAACATGTACATCCGCACCTCGGAATACAGCCGGGACGTCTTCTACAACAACTTCTTTTACCAGAACGCGTCAAACATCACCATCTACGACGACAGCCGCTTCTCCATCACCCTCCCCTTCGCCAAGCCGCTGCTCCCGTACTACTGCACGCTGTTCATCCCTTCCCCGCCGCACTTCTACTGCGAATTCGGCCCCAGTTACGTGGAACGCTACCAGTGGCGCGTGCCGCCCACCACGGGCGCCTACGTCGTCAAGCCGGACGGCATCATCCGCGGCCGCCAGGTAACGCTCCAGCGCGTGCCGGACTGGTGGGCCAGGGACAAGAAATTCACGAAGTACATGTATAACGTGGACCAGATCGTGTACAACTTCATCGCGGAACCGTCCAAGGCCATTGAGCTCTTCCGCATCGGCGAGCTGGACGTGATGAACATCACGAAGCCGGAGCTGTGGCACGAACGCATGGAAATTCCGGAAGTCCACAACGGCTACATCAACCGCAGCACGTTTTACACCATTTATCCCCGCCCTCCGTACGGCCTCTTCCTGAACACCTCCAAAGCCCCCTTCAATAACCTGGACGTGCGCCTGGGCTTCCAGTACGCCCTGAACATCCAGAACATCATTGACATCACCTTCCGCGGAGACTACCAGAGGCTCAACTCCTACAACTCCGGCTTCGGCAAATTCACCAACCCCTACATCAAGGCGCGGCCCTACTCTCCGGAACAGGCCCGCTCCTGCTTTGCCAAAGCCGGGTATGCCATCCCGTGCCCGGACGGAATCCTCCGCAAGCCGGACGGCACCCGGCTCACCGCCGCCATCACCTTCCCCAACTCTTCCCCCTCCCTGGCCTCCACGCTGGGCAAGCTGAAGGAAGATGCCCGCAAGTGCGGCCTGGAAATCCAGCTGGACCCGCTGGACTCCACCGTAGCCTTCCGCAAAATCATGGAAAAGCGCGTTCAGGCCTCCTTCATGGCCTGGGGCTTCACTCCGCCCCATCCGATGAACGAGCAGGGCTTCCATTCCCGCTACGCCTATGACGAACGCGGCAGCCTCATCACCTACACCAACAACATCTGCGCCTATGCGGACAAGGAGATGGACAAGCTGCTGGACGACGAAACGAATGCCGCTACGGAAGACGAGCTGCAAAAGGCCACGTGGAAGGTGCAGCAAAAAATCCATGATGAAGCCCTGTGGGTTCCGGCCTGGACCACGGAATTCGTCCGGCTGGGCTACTGGCGCTGGGTCAGGTGGCCTGACAGCTCCACCACGCAATTTTGCCATCCCGTCGTATTTGACCCGATGGAAAGCTACCTTTACTGGGTGGACAACGACATCAAGAAAGAGACGATGGAGGCCAAGCGGGAGGGAAGAACCTTCGAGGAAGTGGACGCCGTGTACGACCAGTACCGCTACATGGACTCCATCGACAGCCTGGACAACAAGGAAGGAAGCGGAAAACTGCCGTCCGTGCCCGTCATTCCGGAAAACGGCGGCCCCCTGGAACCCTCTGCCACGGAGAAATAACAAATGAGCGAACCCCTGTTGGAAATCAAGAACCTAGTCACCGGATTCGAGACGGAATCCGGCCTGCTGAAAGCGGTGGACGGCGTCAGCTTCACCGTTCCCAAGGGAACCTGCGTAGGCATCGTGGGAGAATCCGGCTGCGGCAAAAGCGTGCTGTGTAAGAGCATCCTGCACCTGCTGCCGCCGAGCGCGCGGCGCAAGAGCGGCACGATCGCGGTAAATGGCCGTGATATCACGCAGCTGCGGGAACGCGAGCTGCAGAAGCTGCGCGGCTCATTGTTTTCCATGGTATTTCAGGACCCGCCACATCGGCGTCATCTTCCAGGAACCGATGACGGCTCTCAACCCTGTGCACAGCATCGGCAGGCAGATAGGGGAATCCCTGATGCTCCACCGGGGAATGAACGCCAGGGAAGCCCGGGACGCCGCCATCCAGCTCCTGCAGCGCGTCCGCATCCCCGCGCCGGAACAGCGCGTGGACGAATTCCCCCACCAGCTCTCCGGCGGCATGCGCCAGCGCGTCGTCATCGCCATTGCTCTGGCCTGCCATCCGGAACTCATCATCGCGGATGAACCCACCACGGCCCTGGACGTCACCGTGCAGGCGCAGATTCTTTCCCTCCTCAAGGACCTCCAGGCGGAAATGGGTTCCTCCTCCATCCTCATCACCCATGATCTGGGCGTCATCGCGCAAAGCTGTGACTCCGTGGTGGTCATGTACGCCGGCCGGGTAGTGGAAAAAGCTCCGGTGGGAGAACTCTTTGCCAATCCGTGCCACGCCTATACCAAGGGATTGCTGGCCTCCATCCCGCAGCTGAGCTCCGTGCGCAAGACCAAGCTGCCCACTATCCCCGGCCAGGTGGCCTCCATTGCTGACTTCGTGCCCGGCTGCCGCTTCTGCCAGCGCCAGGGCGTACCTGTGGAAGAACTCACGGAACGCCCGCCCCTCGTGGAAATATCCCCGGACCACTTTGTGGAAGCCTGCCCCCGCTGCGCAAACCTTTAACCCCCTTTTTCTCCCAGCCATGCCGGAACCAATCTTGCAAGTCAACAACCTGAAAATGTACTTCCCCGTCCGCTCCGGAATCTTCCTGCGGCAGGCGGGCTGGGTCAAGGCGGTAGACGACGTCTCCTTCAGCATCTACCCCGGAGAAACCCTGGGGCTGGTAGGGGAATCCGGCTGCGGAAAATCCACCATCGGGAAAAGCATCGTGCGCCTGCTGAAACCTACGGGCGGCTCCATCCAATTCAACGGAAAAAACATCGCCACGCTCTCCCAGCGGAAAATGCGCCCCCTGCGCCCGCACATCCAGATGGTCTTCCAGGACCCGGCGGAATCCCTCAACCAGCGCCAATCCATCGGACAGATTGTAGCGGAGCCCTTCGTCATCCACCGCATGGGCACCCCCGCCGCGCGCCGGGAATGGGTGCGCGGCCTGCTGGACCGCGTAGGAATGCCGGACAGCGCCATTGACCGCTTCCCCTTTGAATTCTCCGGGGGCCAGCGCCAGCGCATCGGCATCGCGCGCGCCCTGACGCTGAACCCCAGCCTCATCATTCTGGACGAACCTGTTTCCGCGCTGGACGTATCCGTCCAGTCCCAGGTGCTCAACCTGCTGCTGGAGCTTCAGGAAGAGCGCAAGCTCTCCTACCTCTTCATCGCCCATGACCTGGCGGTGGTCAAGCACATCTCCGACCGCGTGGCAGTCATGTACCTCGGTAAAATCGTGGAAATGTCAGATGCGGAAACCATCTACCGAGCCCCCAAGCATGCCTATACCAAGGCGCTGCTGGACGCCATTCCGGAACCGGACCCCGCCCGGGCCAACAAGCACCAGCCCCTGCCGGGGGACGTACCCTCCCCCATCAACCCGCCGCTCGGCTCCGCCTTCGGCCACCGCATCCAGCACCCCTCCTATCCGGAAACAGTGGGTGCGGACCTCACCCCCGTGGAAATAGAACCGGGCCACTGGGTAGCCCCGGACCCCTGCTCCCTGGAACCGGAGGACTGGAACAAAGTGCGCCAGAGGTAGAGCCGGAACCAGAAACGTCTCCCAAGTAAAAACCGGGAGTCCACCTAGTCGGCAACCGCAGCGGACTCCCGGTTGGGATATTTCTTAACTATTCCTGTCGGCAGGAACCAGTACGGTAACACGGTTTTCCTCGTCATGGACAAGAATCACTTTCCCCATGGCTCCATGATCCCCGGCTGTCCCTCCCTCCCCTGAGGCTCCCGGTGTTCCTCCGGTTCCTCCTGCCACAGAACTGCTGCCACCGTCTCCTCCCACACCACCTTTTCCACCTTTGCCCCCACTGCCGCCGTTCCCTCCAAGTCCTTCATGGGGATCAGGAGACTGAATCAACTGTACAGAACCGTCAAGGGTCCAATAATGGATGGTAACATTCGCTCCGGTGCCCCCGGCGGCTCCTTTGCCACCTTTTCCTCCTTTCCCTCCGTTACCGCCGTTTCCCCCTTCGCCTGCGCCATCCCCTCCATCCTTTCCTCCTGTACCACCTTTGCCGCCTTGGCCTCCTTCACCACCATCTCCTCCGTTGCCTCCCTTACCTCCATAACTGGCTACCAGGACATCCCCTTTGATGGTTGCCACCGACATGGAAACAGGAGTCGGATTAGAACCGGCAATGCCGTTACTGCCATTTCCTCCATCATGTCCTGCCGTACCGTTACTTCCTTTTTCCCCTGCCGACTTACTTCCTCCATCAGCTCCTTTTGCCCCCTGGGCACCGTCTCCCCCGTCTCCGCCATCTCCTCCGTCTCCGCCACCCTCTCCTGTAAATACAAAGGAACCTTTCATGTCGGGACGTCCCTCCTGCCGCAGATAATCTGATTCCAAATGAACTAGGGCTCCCTTCTTGGAGATGATCTTTGCCCCTTCCTCAAGAGTAATACTTTCGTAATGAAGCACAACCGGATGAGGACTGGAACCTGGATCAATGATAAGGGGATGGTCCTTGGTCACCACAATACTTTCTCCTGTAAAACAAGCAATTTTCATGGGAAAATACTTGCGGTTAAGTACATCCTCATAGGCTGCCACCTTCCGGGAATCTCCGTAAATATAGGCTTGGCAGGCACGGCACAAAATGGCTTTCCACCTTGCGGGTAAATCCTTCCACACCGTATGATCATAAGTGGAATCCCATACGGGGAATTCCAGTTCTTCAGAAGAGAAAACTCCCAAATCAAATAAACTGTCGTCGCAGCCTGTCAACTTTTTCAGTTTCTGAATGCTGTCAATTTCACAAATCACGGGCGGGGGACCACTATTAAGCGAGGAATCCGGGGAAAGAAGGAATTCTCCCTTCTTCGTGTCTGTCCTCAGGGAACCCTTTGACGGTTCATGGAAATCCAGGGATCTCCAGAACTCACTGCGGGCGGATTTTGATTGGCTCAAAATGGCCTGCATTTGTACTTCACGCTGATCTTTGTTCATGATGTGTTATTTCTCTATTATTTTTATATTCAATGGCTTGATCATGGCATTGCATTGACGGACAATGATACCGAACAACCGCCATGCGATATGAAAACCATGGAGGTTTTTACATTATTCACATTACATTATCCTCATACAAAAACAAACAATTATCATTTTAAAATGTAAAATATTTATGAAGAAACAAAGATTAGTTAATTTAAAACTGCCATTAAGCCGCATTCAACCTCGCACCGACTTGGGAGAAAAAAGATATGGTCGATCCCTCTCTTGAAAGAGATCAATAGATACGCCAGGCGCCGGAACAAAACTTATCGGCCATCTTAAAAACCACCCTCCAAAAACTGTACGGAGCGTATTTTGCGTATCCCAGCCATCCCAGCTTGGCCCAAAATGACTTTTCCCCTTTCGAATAATCCAGGAACGGCTTAAAAACTGAAACTTCCGGAGCGCGAAAGAGTACAGAAAATAAAAACCAGCCTCCCTCTAAAGGTACCGTTTACACATAAATCCGCGGCACGCGGGCGCTGATGCTGGTCAGCACGTTGCTGGGAATGGTATTGGCGCGGCGCGTCAGCTCCTCCCAGCTCACGTTCGGGCCCATGATCTCTACCAGGTCCCCGGTCTCCACATGGTCCATGTACGTAACATCCACCATAATCTGGTCCATCGTAACACGGCCCAGCACGGGGCAGTACTGGCCATTGATATACACGCGGGCACCCTGGTTGGACAGGTATTGAAGATAGCCGTCCGCATAACCGATGCCGATAGTAGCCACCTTCGTGCTCCCCTTGGTGATATAACAGTGGTTGTAGGAAACGCCATGGTTGCCCGGCAGCTTGCGGATCAGGGTGATGCGGCTGTACAGGGTCATGGTGGGCTTTAACTCCTTGTTATAGGGGGAAGGCATGGGGGAAAAACCGTACAGGATTCTCCCCAGCCTCACCATGTTGGCGCAGGGAACCTTGTAATTGAACACGGCCGCGCTGCTGCACAGGTGCCGGAACTCATACTGGTAGCCGGAGGAAAGCTCATTCACCGCCTCCGTAAAACCGCTGATCTGTCCGTGCGTGAAAGAAATATCGTCAGAAGCCGCGGATAAATGGGAAAACACGCCTTCCAGATGAAGGTGGTCCAGCTTCCTGAGCTTCTCCGTCAGGCCGTGCAGTTCACTGGGCAGAAAACCGCTGCGTCCCATCCCGGTATCCACGCCTACATGGACGTGTACGGGCTTGTTATACAGGGCGCCCAGGGAATTGAAATGCTCCGCCTCCTCCATGCTGGAAAGAGCGGCGCGCCAGCCGTTCTGCACAATCTCCTCCCGTTCTCCGGCAAAACAGGGCCCCAGAATAAAAGGGCACGTCTTGACGCCCGTATCCCGCACCCGCGCAGCTTCCGCCACAGTCGCCACGCCGAAAAAGGCGCACCCTTCGTTATCCAAAGCCTTCACCACCCCCTCAAGACCGTGGCCGTAAGCCTCCGCCTTCACAATGGCCATCTGCCGCTGGTCCGGCATAATGCGGCGAACGACACTCAAATTATGCCGCAGCGCGTTCGTATCAACCTCGGCCCAGGCTCTGGGAGGGCTTGTGCAACTCATGCCCGGAGTGTAGAAAGGCGCACCATGCTGTACAAGCCGGAAATCAGCCACCTTCCTACTTTCCGGAAGGGAGCCCGGAAAAAATGCCCACCCGCTCACAGTAATGAATCCGGGAACATTGACGGAAGAAAAACAACGCCTCTTTTCCACCCGCCTTCAAAAAACTCCTTGCCAATCCCCTGCTTGAACGATATATTCCCTTCGCACTGCAAATGCGCGGTTAGCTCAGTGGTAGAGCACATGCTTCACACGCATGGGGTCACTGGTTCGAAACCAGTACCGCGTACCATCTTTAATCCCCGCAAGTTTAACGACTTGCGGGGATTCTTTTTTTCACCTCGCTTTTAGAGTAGCCACACGTCAGGCCACACGTCAAAGTGGAAAAATGTTGTGTTGAGGCCACAGGAATGGCAAGAGATGGGCATGCGCCAGTATTTCGAGCCGACTGATTACACCCATCTGTACCGGGAAAAGAATTCCGGTATTTACTATGCCCGCATGGATTCCAGGCAGGGAGGCCGAAAAACAGTGAGACGATCTATCAAGACAAAGGAACTGACCGAGGCCATTGCCAAAATGGCGGCTTTTTTGCAGGAGATGGGGGCCGATACTCCAGCCATTGGGAATGTCTCTTGGTATGTAGCAGTGGATACCTACATAGCCCGTCAGAAGATGCGGCCCAATTTAAAGCCTCTGGCATTACAATCCATTCTCTTATTTGCCAGACATGCTAAGGAGTTGGTTGCATCTGACGTACCGGCAATATCCATTACGCCTCACATGTGTCGGTTGTGGTGGGCGGCAAAAACAAAAAGTAACGCGCCAAGAACAGCTAATGGAACACTTTGTGCTATACGGAAGATATTTTCCATCCTGATTGAGTCTGGTTCCGTCAAGAAAGACCCTACCTCCAAGTTGGAGCTGATGAGGGTAAAGCCCACTGATTTTTTCATTCCTGGTAAAGATGATTTTGCCCGGATAGTTCAAGAGATTCGGAGAGCTCCCGTATTACGGGGCCACACAGGCAAGAAGGCGTTGGAGTCTCCTGCTGCTGACATGGTGGAATTTTTGGCATATTCAGGCTTGAGGATTGAAGAGGCCAGGCGCCTTACATGGGGCGACATTGGCCCCAATGTTGTGAAGGTGCCGGCCATCAAGCACGCAGTGAAGCCAAGGATGCTTTATATTAATCCGGCATTACAGGGCGTGATTGAAGGGATGAAGAAGCTGCGTGGTTATTATGCAGCGACGGATTCTGTATTTTTACTCGATAATCCCCGGAAAGCACTGACAAATGCCTGCACCCGGCTTGGATTACCACACATGAAGGTGCATGATCTTCGCCACTTCTTCGCCACAACGTGCATCGAGCAAGGGGTGGATATTCCGACTGTGGCAAAGTGGCTGGGGCACCAGGACGGAGGCGCCCTTGCCATGCGGGTATACGGACATCTCCGTGACGAGCACAGCAAGGAACAAGCTTCAAAACTCAAGTTCTGACAGTCATTTCTGAATTACTTGATTTAGAGCGGTATTTATTTTGATGCCGGTGTGCCATGGTTGAGGCATGGCAATGACAATTCCAGACCAATATCAGGTCAAGTACACAAATAAGTGGGGCACGCTGCTTCAACAGACGATCGCCCGTTTCCGAAATTACACGAGCACGGATACAGGACTTTCCGGCAAGGTTGTTTTCATGGACCAGTTCGGCTTGCTGGACTTCGATGAAAAGACGTCCCGTCTTGGCAAGACTGTCCTTGATGAGGCGCCGACAGACCGCCGCTCCATGCGTCCGCGTATTTTCACCAAGGCCATCGGCTATGATGAATTTGACGGCACGCAACTCGGCAATATCGACGTTCCCGTCAGCAAGACAATCGAAGGTCTCCGGGCCGCCGCCGGACGCCGCATGGACGACGTAATGATTTCCGGCTTCCTGGGCACGAATTACATCGGTGAAGACGGTATGAAGGCAGTAGAGCTTCCTTCTGATCAGATTGTGGCAGCCAATTACGTAGAGACAGGCTCCGCCAAAGCGTCCAACCTGACAATCGGCAAGCTGCGTGCAGCCCTTCAACGGTTCCAGGAGGAAGAGGCGTGGGGTCAAGATTCCGAAAATTACGGCGATCAGCTAGTGATTGCTGTGACCAGTTCCCAGATCATGAGCCTGCTGCGCACGACGGAGGCAACTTCCGCTGATTTCGTCAATGTGAAGGCATTGGTGAATGGGGAGATTGATACCCTCCTTGGCTTCAAATTCATTCGCACCCAGCGCCTGCCTTTGGATGAGGACGGAAAGACGCTCTCCTGCCTGGCCTGGGTGAAGAGCAAGGCGAAGTTCGGACTTTGGGAAGATTTCAAGGTGAAGCTTTCCGTTCGCGACGACATGGAGGAAGCCCTTCAAATCCGCGCCAAGTTCGCCTGTGGGGCCACCCGCCTTCAGGAAGAAGGCTTCGTGAAAATCCTGTGTGATGAATCTGCAAACTAAGGAAGGGAATCAAGTACAATGACTACATTTTTTTCCGACATTGCAGGTAAGCAGAACCAGATCATTAACGGAACGGGCCCGCTGACGGCATCCGGCCAGAGTGTAAGCGGCAACGTGGTGATGGCCCGTGCCGTAGTGACTTTGACCGGGGCCGAAGTAACCGGTGACGTGATGAATTTGGTGCGTCTTCCCAAACATGTTGTGGTCCTCCCCAATCTGTGTTCGGTGACTTCCGAGGCAACCGGCCTTACTGTGAAAGTCGGAGATGGACGGGATTCTTCCCGCTACGCCAGTTCCCTGCCCATCTCCACGGCTAAAACGACCAACGGTTTTACGGGGGGCACGGATGCCATGGATCCTGTGCCGACGGAGGAACCGTGCTGGATGACCGCCACAGTAGTCAGCGGAACGGCGGCTGCCGGCAAGAAGGCTGTGTTCTGTATCGCATACATTCTTCCATAAACCGGGAAGGAAAAGAGGAAGTAGGGCGGCGGGAGGTTGATTGGTTTTCCTCCCGCCGCATTTCCACCCACGGAAAGAAGCTATGACGGAGGTAGAGATTTGCAATTTAGCGTTGGACCGGCTTGGAGAACGGGCCGTAAGCGACGATGAGTATGCCCAGGCAAAGGGAGTCCCCGCGGAAGGAAATGGGAATTTCACCCCTTCCCGTCTGCCAGGGCGCTTGTGAGCAATTATGAGGTGGCGCGAAAAGATGTGCTGGTACGCGTCAGATGGTCTTTTGCTATGGGATGGGCGTTACTTCCCAGGTCCAGTAATAACGCCGTGATGCCTGCCTCCATGGCGGCAGCCTACGACCTTCCGGAAGATTGCCTGCGGGTGTGTGATGTGCCGGCAGATCGGTTTGTGCTGGGTGGACGGGTTTTATTCACCGGTCAAGATGCGGGGGACATGCTGAAGATTTCCTATGTCCGGGATATTAAAGAGGTGGATTTATTCGACCCGTTGTTTGTGGATGCCCTGGCATGCCGTTTGGCTATTAACGTGTGCATGTCCATCACAGGGCGCCCCCAGTTACGGCAGGCATTGATGGAAGAGTTTCTGAAAGTAGTGCTCCCGGACGCTGCGTTCGCCAATAAGGTGCAGGATTCTTCCAATGACCAGGACCCCCTGGATTTGATACGGGGCATGAGTCTCAAAAGGAGGAGGGGTTTACCATGGAAGTAACCCGTTTTACTCTGAATGGTGGCGAACAGTCGCCATATATTGCAGTGCTTGTCGAGCTGGAAGCACACACGCGCGGGTGCAGGAGCGTGTTGAATATGGAATTGCTGCAAACCGGAGGGGCCAAAAGGCGCCGTGGGATGCGTCATGTGAGTAATTTGGATAAAATTCCTCTTGGCATGTCCTCTGCCACGTTGTCCGACGGAGCGAACGTTCTGCTGCTGGTTTACGATGATGCCGTGGAGATTCGCGCCACGGATGGGACCCTTCCGATGAATCATTCCCATGGCAATCCGGATGACGGCAGTCCGCGCAGCGGTACCCCAGCGGCTCTCCGCATAAATCGTCCACCAGAACCTTGAGTCCGACAGCCAGCCTGCCTTGTCGGTCGACCTCCAGATTCTGGACGACATAACGGTGCATGGCCCGTTCGACGAGCATCAGTTGGTGGCCTCCGCATCGGGGGCAAGTGAACTGGATGATATTTTTCATTGCTTGTATCTCGTTTACATTGCTTGTATGCCTCTTTTTTGCGACTTTAGTCAACATAAAAATCTCATTATGATCTCAGAAATAGGAATGTTATATAACCATATTGCCATTACAGAGCGATAATGCTACATTCCGAAGCATGGCAGGAGTGAATCAGGATGAGCTGAAAATGAACGTGAAGCTGTGGCTCAAGGCCAACAACTTCGATTATTCATGGCTCGCCGAACGATGTTTCGTGACGGAAGCGACCGTCCGCAACTGGATGGCGAAAAAGCCCATTCCCGCCGCCAAGGAACACATCATCCGGGAACTCATCAAGCAGCTCCCGTTGACCCTTCCGAGCCGGGTGCAGGTGGAAGAGGAAACGCTGATTACCCTAAAGCTCGATCCGGATACCCGCAAGGTTCTTGAGAAAAAAGCCTTCTCCCAGGGCAAGACCCTGAAGGAGTTCCTGGCCGACGAAGTGCCGAGGCTCGGCAATCCCCCGCTTGCCTGATTGTATGGATGTCTCCGGCTTCGCATTGCCTCCGGGAACTCTGCTGGGCAATTACAAGTTGCTCAAGGCGCTGGGCCAGGGAGGCTTCGGCATCACCTACATTGCCTGGGATAATCAGCTCAGGCGCAATATCGTTCTCAAGGAATGTTTTCCTCTGGGATTGTGCAGCCGGGACTCGGATACGGGAGAGATCATCCCCTTGCCGCACGCATCCATGCAGGTCTACCGGACGGCCATGGATTCCCTCCGCAGAGAGGCTCAGACTCTTGCTTCGCTGAACCACGAGAGTATCGTTCGGGTGTATGATGTCTTCGAATCCCATGGCAGTATTTTCTATGTGATGCCGTGGCTGGAAGGCGGTTCGCTGCGGGAACGCATGGACGAAGCAGCCAAGGGGGCCAGCACGATGACTACGGAGCAAGCCGCCGAGTGGCTTCTGCTCCTGCTGGATGGGCTGGACTATCTGCATGGCAGGGGGATTTATCATCGCGATATCAAGCCTGGTAACATCCTCTTTGACGAACGGGAGCTGCCTGTGCTGATCGACTTCGGGGCGGCGCTCAACAAACCGGAAGCGGCGTATACAATCACTCAGGGAGAATTCTCCTATGCATACGCCTCCCCGGAACAAATCACCGGGAAAGGAGCAATCGGCCCATGGACGGATTTTTATGCGTTGGCCGCTACCTGGTACGAGTTGATCTCGGGAATTTCCGTCGAACCGGCCGACAGGAGGCTGATGCGGGATGATGTCGACCCGCTCTCGGGCATGAAGTTTCCTTTGCTATGGACCCGGGAATTGCTGGCATCCATTGACAGGAACCTGCGGCTCAGGCCTGAAGAGCGTTGTCAGACAGCCGGACAATGGAAGGAATGGCTGCAACAGGGGAAGCCCAGAGGATTACGGAAAACGGGAGCTTCCGGAAAATCCGTTTCCTCCGCAGTCACCGTTGCCGTCATCATTCTTGCACTTGCCGGCGTATGGCTATGGCAACAGTCGTCCCGGACTGACGTTCCTTCTTCTGCATCCCGTCCGTCCGAACAATGGGCAGCCAAGCCATCTCAAGAATTCAAGGACGCCCTGTACAGAAAAATCCGAACCTACTACAAACTGGATGACTACCTTGGCAAGGCGAAGGAATACGAACGAAAAGTCGAGACAGTGCAACGCCAGTGCCTCAAGGAGATGGATGAATTGAAACAGGAGCTGGAAAAGGAGATTTTGTCCCTTGCAACCTACAATGACGCCATGGATTACCTCGACATCATCGGGAAGAGACATGATACATTGATGAAAAAATGGGGACAACCTGTGATGAATTGAATAAGGGGTATCTCAACGAAGTCCGACTGCCCCTGTCAAATATCACTGATAATGTCATTGCCGCCTATCCGGCTGAAACCAGGGAGGAGGAACTATTGCTTCCTGCCATGGAAGACAGGATTCAGAAAGAATGCAATGATGCGCTAGTGGCAGCATTTTTCTGGAAGTTGAATGATGTTATCAGTAAGGACTCCACGGATCAAATGAGCTTCCTGATGAACATGGCCCAGAAACGGGCACAGGAATTACCCGTTTCTCAAGAATGACGATACGTCAACAACCCATTGTCAATAATGGGTGTCAGAAAATCAAAAAGTGCGGGGGACAGAATGCTGCTGCTTTCTTCAAAGAAAATACATCACCATATACCGAAGCGTTTAACGGCCTGGGGCTGAAAATTACTTGCGGCCCTTCTTATTCTCCAGCTTTTTGATATCCTGCTCCAGTTCTTTCACATAGTCATGTTCCGCCTGATGTTCAGCCTCCAGCCTGCGGCGTTCCTCATAAAGCCGGTATTGCCCCCGAACATGCGTCTGGGCCTGCTTCTTTGACTGCTGCCCCTTGCCTTTCAGTACACGCCTTCCCATGAGACGAAGCAGTTCGTTAAGCTTGTCTTCCCACTCATGCAGAAATATCTCACGGCGGTTCTTTGCCTGATCCTCGACAAAGTCCAGGCACAGGGAGGTCAAACGATTGAAATCGCTGATTTCTTCCTCGTTAAGGTAGTTCTTTGCGACCGTAACATCACTGACATGGATTCGGTTTCCAACCCAGCTGGTCAACCCCATGTTGGGCGCTGATGCGTCTGCCCGAATCATCATCAATTCCGCAGCACTGTGTCCGGTAATGGCATAGTGCAGTTTGTTCTGAATCGAGCTGAAAAACTCCGTCGTTTCCTTTCCGGACGGCATATAGTCAGCCGCCATGGCAAAAACATCCTTGATGCGCAGGTACATGCGCCGTTCGCTGGCACGAATGTCCCGAATACGTTCGAGCAATTCATCAAAGTAGTCCGGCAACGGTGTCGTTCCGGGAATCGGCGGGTTCTTCAAGCGTTCGTCATCAATAGCAAATCCCTTGATCATGTATTCCTTCAGGCGCTGGGTCGCCCATATGCGAAATTGAGTGCCCCGTATGCTATTCACCCGGTAACCGACGGAAATGATCATATCGAGGTTGTAGAAGATAACAGAACGTTTCACTTTCCGTTTCCCTTCGAATCGAACTGTAAAGAAATCCTTTACAGTTCCATCCTCTTGAAGCTCACCTTCTTGCAGAATATTCGCAACATGCTGCCCGATGTTCTGTTTACTTGTCTGGAACAGTTCAGCCATCATCTGCTGAGTCATCCACAAAGTCTCATCATGGATGCGAAGATCCAGACGGATTTTACCATCCGGAGAAGTATACAATAGCAACTCTCCGGGAACCGGATTTTCATCTTCTGTTGGTAGATGGGTCATACCTTGTCTTCTTTTCGATCAATCCATATTGCAACCCGAATAATGACAATCATTCTGGCACAACAAGGCTAATGGAGCATAGCAAAACTGACATGCATGCAAAGCTCAAAGCTCACATCATCTGACGACTTTCATCAAAAGAAATCGTAACGAAAAGAACGGGACAAGATTTATAGCTATGCCCAATGTGAAAGTTTTGAACTGTCGCAAATTTTGCGACAATTGATTTTCTTGCGATTCTGTCGTAACTAAAAGAAAGCCCCCATGAGAGAGACTTTCTGATGTTCCCTGTCCTACACCTGCCACACATCCTCCGGGAGAGGAGTCAGAGATACCCCGTCACCCGGCATGGACATACTGACCATACGGACACTGCGGCTCAGCCATGAGAAGAGTTCCGTGAACTTCTGATCGTTGATCTGCATGGGAGGACGGACCGGGCTGATGCAGGAGAGCTCTGACAGGTCAGCACGACCGATACCGAAGACGAACACGCTGAGCTTGCGACTGGCCGACAGTTCTTTCAGGCGTTCCTGCAATTCCCGATGCCGGGTACTCGTCGGTACGCCGTCTGTCATCACGACGAGCCAGGGCTGGTAGTATTCCACTCCGTGTTCCCGATAGATACGTTTGCGACTGTCGAGTTCGGCCAGAGCCAGTTCAACAGCTTCGCCCAAGAGCGTTTCATCCTCCTGCGACGCGGTGATCCTAAGCTCACTGTCAGATTCCCGGATCGGACCGAACTCCTTCACCGTCGCCACCGTCCGGGCAAAAGTCATGACCGCTACGTCGGCGGCCAGTTTTGCCAAAGGGTCAGCAAGAATGTCGCTGATGAACCTTTGAAGACCGGTATTGAGTTCGTCCATCCGGGTGACGAAATTGTCTCCCGTGACGATATTCCAGTTGATTCCATCGGAGTGCTCCTGACGGAGGACTTGTTGATGATCTCCCCGGACGATGCCGTTCATACTACTGCTGGCATCCAGCAGGAAGAGGACGGGAAGCCGGGCGTTGGTGTTGTTGCTGAACTCGCGCATGGAGGCGAGTTGTTCCTGTTTGTTTGGTTGTGTCGATGATAGGGACATAATGATTCGAGTTAATGGTTGGTTGTTGTATTCCGGGAGGCCTGATTCAACGCACTGCGACGCCTGATGCAGAGCCTGCACAAGGGCCGAGGATGAGATCGCCGTAAACGTCGCACAGCGTCGTCAGGAGTCTCCCGGAAACGAATACCGCAGTCCGTACAGATGTTGGGTATCATCTGTTCCATCAGATTGCGGGGCGGACAGGGGCGGTCATGCAGAAGATCCCGGTAAATGGGATGATTTCTTCTGCCGTTCGGCTCCATATCCCTGAGGTATTGATGAAAACAACGCGTCAAATACCCCGGGGAGACGCGTGGGCGCAAATCGCGGTGCTGTACACAGGTAAGATTGTGGCCGAGGGCATCGCGAAGCTTGCGGGGGAGATACGACCAGACATAGCGTCCGGGCGTATCAGGCGGGTAGAATCCCGGTGGCGGTTTGTACGAAGCAAACGGGTATGGCAGTACTCCCTTCCTGGCGGCTTCCCGCATGTCTCCTTCTCCCCCTTGCCGGGCAAAGGGAGACAGGCCGAGCGTCAATGTCATGAAGAGCAGGACGGACAGGGCGTAGGTATCGTGACTACGAGTGCGGAGGAAGTCTCCGTAGTTACCTCGAAGTTCCGGTGCCCGGAAACGTTCTGTACCGACAGAACAGGGATAGTCTTCGATCTGGAAACTGTCAGCATCCACCCAGCAGACGGAGCCATCAGGAGAAACCATCACGTTACCGGGATGCAGATCACCTGGAACGACACCGTATCGGTGCAGAGTATGGACTGATTCCGACAGGTTCAGGCATAGCCTGGTCAGATCGTAACGAGTCCATGATGGGAACTGTTTTTGCAACAGCTCCGCATGAAACGCGAAAGCCCCGAGCGGAACACCGTCCGCCCGGGGCATCAGTACGCCGACAAAGCGCCGCAGTTCGTCGTACAGGATCTCACGCCACGGGGAACGAATAGGCCGGGAACACATCAGCCGAAGCTTCTGTTCGCGCCAACGCATCCGTTGGTTCGGGTGGTAGAGCTTCGCTACAAGTGGTGATGCCGATGCGGCATGGGCAGTGAAGACGGAACCTTCACCTCCTTCCGCAATGAGCTTCCCGAGAACGATTCGTTTCCCCCGGCCTGAGAACAGAACATCTTCGGTCGAGTACTTCCTGCCATTGCCGCAGAGTTCTTCATCCAGCCGCCTCACCTGATGGTGGAGTGTGTAGATAGGCATAAATTAACACAATGTATTGGTATTGTATCAATTATATATAACTCACGATATTTCCGTTTTACAAAGTGGCCAAATGGGCCGTCCATTGTGTGATCCGTATGACAGAAATACCTTGTCAAATAAGGCTAAAAACGGACTGAACGTGTACACAGATTGGGGACGTTTCATAAAATTTACACGACTCCTCCTGAAACAAATAACCCCTTCCAAGCTGTTAACTTAAAAAAAAGTATTTTTTCATCCGAAAAAATCTACTCTGTACTCCTTTCGATCCCAGAGTTTACTTGATAAGTTTCCGAATTAACCTATCAGAGAGGTGAAGCGGTAGGGGAAACGAATTAAAGAGTATCGCCGAGCGCTTCTCTGAAATTTGTTTTCACAGGAGCCTTGATTCCTCCGGAGTTTGGTTGGGTAATCTGGTTGTTGTCTGGTGGGGTATAAGTACCTGTATGTTGGGCAATCATATTCTTCAATGTCTTATTCACAGAATGCTGTGAAGCAGCACTCAGCAATGAAAAATCCGGAGTCCATGTTCCGTCAGATTGTTTGGTAAAATGGCCGCGAACAAGGATGCCTCTCCCCACAAGACGAGAATCAAGCATAATGGTTTGAGCGATATCAGCTTCATGTACGATATCCACGAGGCGTTCTTTTTCATGAATAATTCCAATTTTACCGGGAAGGCCAATGGGATTGACTGTATAGCCTTTGAGTCTGGAGGAAGATATGTGTCTTAGCACATATTGAACAGTGGCTCCTCCCAGAGAATGCCCGACAAGAATAAACTGGTGTTTGGGATATTTTCCCAGAAGTTCGCGAGTAACTCGTAAGGCTACTGTAAAGCGCCCCATGTGTTCCAGCTGCTCATCAGAAAAAATCATTTGCCCATCGTCCAAGGCATCGGCAAGAGTCATGCTGCCCCTGAAAAGAATATAGACCGTATTCGTTATTTCAAGGTTGCCGGGATAGGGGGAATTCAGAGAACGATTCGCCTTGGCCATCAAGGCATAGGTCAATCCCCCATCGTTCAGGTTCGGTTTTTCCAGAAGGAAATATCCCTTGTCCTGCAGACGAGTTAAATCATTGCCCCAAGCGTTCGCATCCAGATAGACAAAGGAAGCCATTTCCGTCATATCAATCAATTCCTGCCGCTCCTCGTAAGGAAGAGTATGAAAGAGGGTCATGGAGTTCCAGGGCGATTTGTCTACTACTTCCTGTTCAAAGAGTTTGATAAAAACTCCAAAGACGATCAACATCATAGGAATGTACAGGAAAAATGCGACAAACGGCCCGAAGCTCTTTGATATGATCTGGTAAGGTAGCTTTAAGAGCGTGAACGCGGTTGACCCGAAAAATTTGATTAATCGGGCAAATACGGCAAAAATACCCATAGCATTCAATTATCTGCTTCGTCCCTCTTGTTCCCGGCTGCGTTCCTTCTCTTCGAAACGTCCCTGCTTTTCTTCCCGAAAGCGATCTTGTTGAAACCGTTCACGTTCCTTTTGGCGTTCCTTCTCGGCTTCCTCATGTTGTCTGGCTCTCTCTTTTTCACGGCATTCCTCCTGCCACTGACGATATTGCTCTTCCTTTGCCTCTTGAGTCTTACGTTGTTCCTCCTCCCATCTCTGTTGTTCCGTGTGGTCGTCTTCCCGGCCCTGGTTCATTTCCTTTCGATTTTCCATGCTCTCTTGCCGGGCTTTTTGCTCCATGGCTTTGGCACGATCCAGTTCCATTTGGGCTTCATGTTCCTCCTGTTTGGCCTTTTCCACCTCATTATTCAGTTCTTCAAGCTTTTTCTGATGTTCTTCGAGGCGTTCGTTGAAGGGACGTCCATCATCCGGAAAATTATCCTGATGTGCATTGCGTTTAGATTCGAGATTTTTGCGTTTTTCTTCGCATTCACGTAAACGATCTTCTGCTTGTTCTCTCATTTCCATGGCTTTCTGTTTATTTTCTTGTGAAATTGTTGCTAAAATAGGGGTTGGAGGAAGCTTTTCCAGAGAACATGTGATCGCTGTAATAAGTAAGGCGTTCCGCCAGAATGGGAGGAATACCCTGGACGAAAGTGAGCACAGCTTCGCGATTCAGACGACGAACTTCGTCTGGATTGAGAAGGTTTCGTGTAATTTCCGAAAATGATTCGCTTTCACTCTTATTTTTGACAAATTCCGTAAACTTGCCGCTTTGACTGTGAGAAACGGATTTGCTGGTTATGGTGGCCGCCCCCAGCATTTCGGAGATATACTTGGCCGTTTCGTGATCGTTAATTCCGAAAAACTGCTGAATCTTGGCATTTGCCAGAAAGGTAGGCCAGTCGTGTTCATACAGTGCTTTAAGCTGGGAAAGATCCTGCCATACCATCCAGATACTCATGCCGTATCCGGCCAGCAGACTCACCGCTTGCTTCATCATGGGCAAAGAACCCAGCTGGGCCATTTCGTCCAGCATGAAGAGAACAGGACATCCGTCTACCGGTTTCCGGCTGCACCTGGTCATGGCGGACATGGCCATCGTGACCCACAGACGAATAAGGCGCGAATAGCGTACCAGATGCTGCGGAGGAATAATCATATAAATGGAAACCCCTCCTATGTTTTTGAGATCGGCCAGGTCATACGTACCGATACCACCGTCATTCATATCCCCCAGAGATTTGCAGGCCAGCCCCGAATCCAGGAATTCCGTGTGCTTGAGGGCATTGGATATGATGCTCTTTAATTCTTCATTGCCGGTGGAGAGGATTTCATTGCCCGCACGGCTCAGCAACCCTCCTACAGCAACCTTATCCTGGCACATGGCATCCAGAATGAAATTCCCAATGACGTGGAAAGGTTGAGCCAGTAACTCCCGTACTTCGGACAGATGACGCAAGCGGTGCGGACCTTTCCCACAGATAACGGCAAGAATAAGTCCTCTGAGCAGGGTACGGGCCTTGTCATCCCAGTGCGGATCCTTGGCGCCGGCATCGCGCACAATGATGGCATCGGCAATATTGGCGGCGATATCGCCCAATTCCGGATTTTGGGTGAGATAGGTAGACGTTGGTTTCCGATAGTCGACAAGGCTGTCAAGCGGGTTAATGCTGTCCGTTTCTTCCGTCATCACATGGAAAGGATCCAGACAAATGATTTCCTGACGGAACATTTTGCGGCGGAAGTCAGCCGTAATGGCGTAATTTTCCCCTTTCGGGTCAATGACCAGTACAGAGCCGGGATAGTGCAACAGATTCGGAACTACCAGACCTACGCCCTTGCCGGAACGTGTAGGGGCCACTGTAATGATATGACCATCACCTGACCACCCCAAAAGCTGATTTTCATGTCCATTGCTGATCAGGCTGAACAAACCGGACATCAGTAACCCCATGGAAGCCTCATAGCCCTGACGTATGCCGGATACCAGTTTTTCCGGATTGACCAGACGTCCCAGTACCATGCAACGATTGGCCGGTTCCCGTTCCACAAAGTCCCGTCGAATTCGGCTGTTGATAAAACAATCCGGCGAGTGTTGGAAATTGGGGAAAGTAAACAGGCCTTCCTCTGCCAAATCGTGAGCATTCGCCCATCGGGCGCTCCCGTAACAGTCTGTATTTTTATTGGCCATACGTATATCATTTGATTCCCGTCATTCTCTTCTGTGAAAGAATCCACAGAAGAGGATCTTCTACGCGCAAAGCCGGCTCCTTTGTGCTGACGCCGAAGAAAAGCTTTCGAGTGAATGCTTTGCAGGCTTCCATAATGTTCACATCAGCCGCTGCCACCCAACTTTCCATTTCACAACTCACCGTTTCCATTTCTTCCTGATCAAGCGAGCCCCGGTACGAGCTATCGCGGCATACCAGACGTTCGGTTGTTTTCAGTCTCCAACGGCCTGTGTAATTGATGTCCGGGCATGCCAATGCATCAAGTTTGGAAACGGCAACAGCCAGCGGTACTGTATGACATGTACGACTCATTTTCAGGAGGATACGATGGGGTTCCGTTCCGTTCAGAGGCGGCAAAACGATGTTGGTTGTTTCCAGTTCATTCCGCAGCGCTTCAACCTGCAAAGGATCTACAAGACAAACAATACCCGAAAGCGCTGTCATGAGGGCGGGAGAAAGCTTCTCTTCGGTGACTTCGGCAAATACGATCAGGCGGCCCTTGTCTGACTTTTTTTTACGAATCAGATACATGGAATTTTTGCTTGAGCCAGCATCTTGTTCCATAATCGTCCAGCCGCATATCTCACTAAGCTTGCGAAGTTGATTGATCACAGCGCGGATATAACTGCTTTTTCCTGAACCGGCCGTACCGGCAATGGCTATGATGAGCGGCTTGCCCTCTCTGTTAGCCGATATGCCCCCTTTACAAATCGGGCACGCACGGAATGACAGGATACGGTCGCAGATCTTGCAGGTACTTTTGTTATTTCTGGTGCATGAAATGCTTGAAGGCGTACCGCCGATTCCCAGCTTTTGCAAAACGGAAGGGGCGGGGGGAGGCAATTTATCTCCGCAAGAAGGTTTGAAAAACAACAACTCCTTGTCGTTGATTTGCTTGTAACAATGTGGGCAATATAATTCGCCAGCCATATGTTTATTCTATGGAAAGAGATTTGCGATTGAAAATCAAATCGTAGTGTGAGTCTTCAGATACAAAGGGCATGAAGCAATTACCGGTTGCAACCATGTTATCCGGAATGGAGACTGATGCCCGGGATTGTCCGGAGGCTTCAACTGCCAGAGCTTTCTTCCCATCCTGTCTGGAAAGAGGAAATACGCGACGAGCGCACCGTACCTCCATGGCAGGAATGCCTTTTTTGCTTTTTACTTCAAATACCCACCCTTGACCACGTTTAGCTATCCGGCAGTTCACCCTGTTCCCTCCGCCCGGAGCGGGAGAATACACGTCGCGCGGGGCAGACCAGCTTGAAGAGGACGTATGCCCCACTTGCATGAAAACGGAAAAATAATAATCCTTGTCTTCCATGACGGGAATAATGAGCTCATGTGCCTGTTCGGAGCCGTTGCGATTGCAAGCACGTATCTCATTGGCGTTCAAGTCATCCGGATTTTCAACGAATGATTTGTTTCCATAGACTACGGTCACTTCGCTGCAGCCTTCCGGCCAGGTCCATTGGAGGTATATTCGGTCTGTATTTCTGCGCAGGCGAAGATTTTGCAATCCGCCGTGCCGGCCCGTGCATATGAGAGCGGTATCACCCTTGATCACCAGAGGAATGAGGAACTTCCCGCAGAGATTGATTTCTCGAAGTATGGTAACCTGGGCATCCTTGTCGGTTTCTCCGACTGTTTTGAAACGATTGGCTGTTACTATGCTGCCTGGGGCAATCGGCATTTTGTCGGAAACCATCCAGCGCACTTCATCAGCGCCGGAAGGCAGTTCCCAATGAATACGGATATCCGTTCCCAAACATTTGTAATTCCACTGGTCAAGTTCCAGTCTCGGCGGGGGAAGTTGAGGCGTACCGGAACCATGGGCGGTTAATTCGTGTCCGCTGCCATACAATACCAGCAGATATCCGTACTGCCGGCCATTGGTCAATCCGGTATCATGAAAACTGTTACTGCCTCCATCGACCGGCAGGCGTGTGCCATCATTGATGGATTTAGGTTCTCCCCCTTCTTTTCGGATGAGAGCGGCAGACCATCCTGCCGGTAATGCGCACCATGTGAGCCGGGCGCTGCCATCCCCCATGGAAACATGGAAATCCGCCTCCGGCAGCACCATGCCCTTGCCGCCCGCAAGGCTCTTTAGAATACGCTTGTTCACTACGGCAAAAACGGCATAGCCATATTCCACGCCAGGTTTTGCCAGCTTGTCCGTACAAGGGGAGGCCGCACTGCCGCCAAGCTCTTCTCCATCATCCGGACTAACGGGAATCCCATTGCGTTTGCGACGCAGCATGTAATTGATCGGAGTGCCGTTGGCATCCGGCAGGCGGTCAAGTTCATTTCCTTGATGGCGAGCCTTGATCCAGACGATTTCCAGCTCTTTTCCTGATGCCCGCACACTCTTGATGACCGGGGGTTCCAGTGTATCCAGCAATTTGGCTGTTTTGGCTTTTCCTAGTTCATCCAGAAGCGCACGGGCCGGCACATAATCCGGGAAGGAACGCAGAATCCCTTGTATTTCTTTCTGAGCCGAATCTAGTTCTTCACTGCTTCCCTTGAGACTATTCCCGCATTTTTCCAGACTTTCATACACTTTCCGGGCAGCATCAAAGGGGGTACCACACTGATGGCATTGTGGGCTTGAAGCATGAATGGGCTTTCCGCATCTCGGGCACATGATACGAATTAATTCACCACATTGATTACATTGGTTACTGTCAGCTTTGTTTTTGGACTTGCACTTCGGACATTCCGTGAATTGCTCCTGCCACGGAAAAGGAAGTTTCTCTAGTGTGCAACAGCGGTGGTATACCAACCACTGCGCATCTGTGGAATCCAGCCCCTTGGCGCATAGGGTATCGTATAACCTGGTGTAGTATATGGGCGATATGGTACCGGGTGAACCCTCCACATAGTTTGGAAGGGCAGCAAACACACGGTCGCAAATTTCCAACACATCCCATGCGTAATCGTAGCGTTTTCTGAATTCTTCGTCCTTGAAGTATTCGAAGCCAATACTCGCAATTTGTTTCCTGATGATATTGACCAGCTTGCTGGGGGTTCCTCCCTTGTCAGGTTCCTTGAATTTATCCGAACTGATTCTGAGCAATTGCTCGGACGAAAGAGATTTTTTGCATTTCAGATAGTCATAAATACTGGCTTCTCCCGCGGCTTCCAGACAACGTTTCAATTTCTTAATAGAGAAAGAACTTTGAAAAATCTTTGTTAAGAATTTGTATTCCTCCTGTTCCTGTTCCTGTTCTGAAGGGCTACTGAGAGCTTTGCATGATTCGTTGCCAACCCTCTGACTGCTGATGACAATACCCAGTTCATCGGCAAGAGAGGAAACCGAATTTATTTCCAGCTGCACATTATTGCAGATGTTCCGGAAGATTGTCCTGGAAATCTGATTGCCGATAGCGGCGTTTTGCAGGAAACTTTTGACCCGTTTCTGTTCATTTTCCAGGGCTTCTTCTGCCTGCGAGCGAAAAGATTGAGGGTTTGAAAGGACCTTTTTCATCTCGGGAACGGCTTCTTCCCATGTCTTCTGCAAAACATCATCATCCTGACGGACG
>ERZ791837.548-NODE-548-length-28530-cov-5.086813_pt1 | contig 28530 bp, 28 predicted proteins | sample MGYA00510292_ERZ791837 | MGnify/ENA primary metagenome ERZ791837 (study PRJEB30046, sample SAMN00715259) | human gut metagenome | study: EMG produced TPA metagenomics assembly of the A metagenome-wide association study of gut microbiota in type 2...
GAAAGAAAACTTCCGACCGCAATGTGTCAACCGTTACAGTTTCCACAGAAGGAACAATGACCTGGTTCTGCATAGACACTTTCTGCCCGCACACCGTTACACTTGACCCGTCATTGAGATCAACAGCAAAAGTGAAATCCTGCGGAAGCATTCGGACGTTGGAGCAGATTTCATTCCAATTGGGTGCAGGAGTATTTTCCGCGGCGATTTCAGCAATCGCAATCGGTTTTGAGATATCAATGACAACGCTGTCCGGCAGGTCACTTTGAACGGCCAGCTCTCCAATGTTATCCGGAATGTCCCCGCCCTCATGCGTGATGATTTCCGCGGTATTCCCGACGACGGCATACCGAACATCCCCGACCCATACAAACCGGATGGGATTTTCAGGTGATGATAGGCCATGTAAGCGCTGGAGCTTTTCCACGTTAGGCGAAAACTGATGACGTGTTTCACCATCCAATTCAATTATATCCAAGGCTCTCCAGAACTCACCGTTATGCAGAACAGGGAAAATGTAAGCGTCAGTTGGTTTGCCATTAGAATCCAGGGGATGTGTATGATACGGTGTTCCAAGGGCGTACTCTCCCACGCCACTCTCGGATGCGGAAACCCATTGCGCCAGATTTTCCGAGAAAATAACCTTTGCTTCTTCGCAGATCTCATCCGGCGTTTCTTCTGTCATGAGATAACAGCCACCTTCTACAGCGGAACCACGATCGCTGCAATCGACCAGCGGAACAGAATTTGTAGATTTGCTTTTGCCGCAGGCGGTCAGGCTCAAGACGAGAAGCGCTGCGATCACGATATAGAATCCTTTTTTCATAGACACCTCGCGGTCTGTTTCATCCAGCCATACTCCGAATGACCTAATATGTAAGACTCCATCCAATTCTATGCAAATGTTAGTATTCCGCAGATTCAGCTAAGAAAAGATTGAGCCTGTTTTCTATCATCCTAGCCGCCTCGTCAACTTGACGGTTTCCCTCAAAGCAGGCGGATATCTCCTCCGAGAAGATATCGGTTATGTCCGGCGAAGCACGGACCCATTCCGTTTCGTCCAATAATTCATCGAAGCATTCGGCATCGGCTTCTGTGATCTCTTTGTTCTCAAGCCTTTCGTCGATCCGCTCCTGAAGCACGCGGCTGTTTACGGGCATTCCGTCCCGAACGGTCCGCTGCTGCTCCGGCGATAAGCAGAAGCGGATAAATTCCCACGCTTCGTCAACATTTTTTGAGCCGGATATGATGCTGAACGCCGTTCCAAACGAAAAATACGAACCGGCGGGCATATTTTCCAGCGTCGGATAACCGGTATATACATAGCCCTCTGCCGGAGGCTCGCCCGGGTCTCCGATGAACGTCGGTATCAACAAGGCAAGATCGGAATCTATATCCTGTGATTGCTGAACAACCCATCCGTCCATCCAGAATTTCAGATACTCCTCAAATTCACTTTTCTGAAATTGGACTTCTTCCTTTGACCGATCCACAAAGAAGATGCCTGACACGCTGGACACCTTTGACGCAATGTTTCTCGCCTTCAGTTTCCACTCCTCCGGGAATATTGGGCGCGCATGATCATTGAGCGCCTGCTTCGCATCCTCAAGAGAAATTCCGTGCCCGTCAAAGTACTGCTGAAGTCCCATGCACGTCCCAATGCTGAACGAATAAGGAATTTGCATCAGCGCGCCATTGACTGTCATGGAATCCAGCAGCTCCGGAACGACTTCATTTTCTGTATTTTTCAGCGTCTCTTCGACCCTTGGCATTAAATCTACGAACAGGCTTTTGGCTGCCATTGCCGAATTGTCCATTTCCAGCAGGTAGAGATCGCAGTACTTTCCGGCCATCAATTCCGTTTGCATAAGCTCCAGGCTATCATAAATGACAAGGCGAATTTGAAATTGCTCCTGCTGTGCATTGAACGCATTCACAGTCGGAAGGATCGTGTCGTTCTTCCACACGCCCAATGTGACCGCTTTCGGCTCATCAGCGCCTTCGTCAGGGGAATGCGAAGAACAGCCGCTCAGCAGGAGGAGGCTCAATGCAAGCAGTATGAATGCGGAAAGCAGACAGGACCTTTTCATTTGTGTTTCCTCCCATAAAAGCCCATTTCAGCCGGTTTTCAGTCCCAGGTGAAATCGAAGCCTTCGCCTTGATTCCTAATATCTCCAACATGATCTACTTCCAAATCTGTGAACCTCTTTACATCGACAGATTTTTCAGACGAGTCAGGCTTTTTCAGAATCAGCAGAAGCGCCAGCATCAGCAGCGCGCCGCAAAGCGCGGCTGCCGCATATTTCAGCCACACTCGTGTGTGCCGCTTTTCCGGAACGACCGATTCCGTTGGCTCCATTCCCGGCGGAGTGGAAACGCCCTCCACGGTAGGCACCGCTACGTTTCCTGTGTTCAAAAGCTGGTCAAGGGATATGGTTTTCTTCATCCAGCCATGCTTCATTTTGTATACACTTCGATAATTGCTTTCAGAGATTCTATTTCCGAATCGCTCAGGTGCTTGCCGTAATATGTATAGTTATCCTCACTTTCGCGCATGATCGCATCCACATAGTTAAGGGAATCATCCAGAAGATAACTGCAATTTTCAATGTCAAACTGGCACACACATACAGATTCGGAATCGCTCACAGTTGGCGTCATGGAATCAATCGAGAACAGTTCTTTCAATGCCGCCGCATCTTCGGCAGACAGCGTGTACGTTTTTTCGCCGGACGGAGATGTACTCAGATCGTAGACAGTCAACGTCATTATTGCTGGCAACCTATCACCGGAACTGATTTTCTGTGTTTGGCGTGAATAGGAAAGTGTCAACGCTGTATGATCTCCATTTCCCGGTGTCATTGTGACGATCAGCGTTTGACCGTCCTCTGACAAGTCCTTTGTCCAGACGGCATCCGCATCCAGATAGTGCAAGTCAGCGTTCATGCCGCTGAAATAATCGACAAATGCAGAATAATAGCGCGGCCATTGGAAAATATCGCCGGGCAGGTCGCTCCGTTTGCTGTCTTCAAACTCAAATTCCCAGACCCCATCTTCGTATTCCGGCACCCAGTGTCCGCAATCCAGCCTTGCGTGAACTCTTGACCAGATGCTGTCATTCATCGGATAGGTATCTTCAACGCTGTCGGGGCGTGCATTCCAGCCGCGACCAATATTTTGTTTCGTATTCGTTTCGCTGCCGGAAAGTGTAATGTTCTGAACTTCTTTCAGCCTACCGGGGATCACATGCAGGAATGGCGTATTCGGCTCGATGGAAACAGTTTCTTCGCTTCCGTCGTCAAGCGTAAGCTCAAGCATATCGAATGCCGGATCGCTGCCTTTTGTAAAACCGTAGACAGCGGCAAATGTGTCTGTACGCATCGCGCAGACCATATCTTCAAGCGAGGAATCCCAGCCATACGATTCATTCCACGCATAGAGAAGGTATGCGCCGTCATTCTGCTCCAAGGCGAATACCTGGTAGCCGGTAACTGAGGGATTTTCACTGCCAACGAGCAGCAGAATATTGTTGTTGCCGTCGAAATCAAAGGTCTGCGTGTCCAATACAGTGTACTGCGCAGAAAGATATGTGTTGACCCATGCGGCAGCTTCTTCTGGAAGATCAAGTGTATTGCTGTCGCTTGCCTGAATACTATCCCACGTCCAAGTCATGCCGCCGTCATGCGTTTGAAGTGTCGTGGTGCGGTCGTTTCCGTCCTTGCCAAGCAGTATGATCGGATAGCTGCCGTCATTGCCGGAAAACGTTGGATTCTGTGGCTGCATATTGTACTGCGCATATTCTGCCGGAATATCCAGTTCCAACCGCGTCCATGTTTTGCCGCCGTCCAGCGTCCGCGCAATTTCGGGGCCGTTGTCAAAAAAGTAGCGGTAGCTGATAAAGCCGACCGTTTCAGACGCAAAGCCAGCGCCGATGACCGTGCCGGTATAAAGCGCGTTTGGGTCAGAAATTTCCCACGTTTCGCCGCTGTCCGGGGAAGTGCAGACATTTGCTGCGCCTGTTCCGGCTGCGGGCGGCAGCGCGGCGACGCACCAACAGAACGCGCCGATCTCGCCATAGTAGAATGTGGTGGAATCAAGAAATCCAAAGGTAAAGGCTTCACTTTTCCTGTCACAGCCGGGGAGCGCCGCAATCAGATCATAAGGAATCTTTGCAAGCGGCTCCTTGCTGTCTGTGCTTTCGTACAGTTCAATCCACGGCGTTTGCGAATCGGCAACGAACCCAATCAGTTCAATCGTATCCATGACCGGCAGCGCAGAATCCGCCTCTTGCGGCGTTGCGTTTGCACTGGAATCGGCTGCATGATCCGGCATTGTGATTTCTCCCGCTTTCTGCTGCGTCAGCTCCGCAAACGAGCAGCCGGTCGCGGACACGACGAGCAGCAAAGCCAGAATGACACACAATACGCTGGTGCGCTGCTTTTTCGTCAGGCACAAAATGCGCTCCTTGACTGGAGGTCCAGCCAAACTCAGCGCTGCCGTTTTGCGCGGTGCTTGTGCCAGAATCGCGCGGGCGTAGGCAAGGCGCTTGCTCTCCGGCAGCTTGGCGGCGACTGCCTCATCACACGCCAGCTCCGCGTCGCGCTTAGAGCAAATCGCAGCAAGCCAGATGAACGGATTCCACCAGTAGACGGTCACGGCCGCTGTGCGGCAAAGCGACCACAGAAAATCCAGATGCCGCAAATGCGTCAGCTCATGACGCAGGATCAATTCCGCCTCGTCCGCTTGCAGCACGTCCTCTGTCAGATAGACCGCCGGAATCAGACCGGCAAGGCACGGCGATTTGACCGCGCCGGAAACATAGATGCACGTTCCGCCGCGCTTGCCGAGAAAACGCCGGTTGCGGTGCAGCCGAATTGTAAACACCGCCCACGCGCCGAACAGCCAGAGTCCGAGCAATGCGCTGCCGCTGAACCAGGCAATTTGAAGAATCTGTGCCGTCGCCAACGGCTTTGCAGCCGGTTTCGCAGTTTCTTGTACCGGGGAAACCGGTTGCTGCGCAGGTGTTTGCGGTTTCGTCACGGTTTGTGCGGGTCGCTGAATCACCGGTGCAGTCTGCACGGGTCGCTCTGCGCTCTGCGCCAGAACTGCCGCGTCCTTTGCCGGAAGAACCGGCAGAGAAACCAGTGTTCCCGGCAAGCAGAGTTTCAAAAGCACGACCAGCCAAAGCGCATAGAGCATCCGCTTCGGCACGCGGTTTTTGAATATCGCCCGCACCAAAAGCACAACCGCTATCAGCGCGGAAACGGTCAAAACTTCTTTCAGCATGAGGATTCCTCCTGTTTTTCCGCTGCGTCCAAAATGGCTTTCAGTTCCTGAATCTCCTGTTCGGACAGCGCACCGCGTCCGACCAAATTCGATACCATCATTCCCACACTGCCGCCGTAGACCTTGGACAGGAACGATTCTGTTTCCTCCGGCTCGACATCCGAATACGTGATCGCCGCGCTGTATTTCTGAAATTTTCCGCTGTCATCCATCGTGACCGCGCCCTTGGCAATTAAACGCTTGAGCATCATAAAGATCGTCGCCCGGCTCCAACCGGTATCCGCGTCCAAAGCAGCTACCAGTTCTGCCAGCGTTTGCCCCTGCTGCGTCCAAAGCGTTTTCATCAGCTTCCATTCGCCGTCAGACAGTTTGAGATGTTCCATAGCATGCCACCCCTTTTGCAAATGTTAACGCACGTTATATTTGAAGAATATCACAAGTGATAACGTTTGTCAACATCATTTATCAGAGTCAAAACTGCGCCGCAGTAAACAAAGAATAGGGCTTTTCGGAGCGCGTGAACGCGGATAAAAAATATTCCGATCTTCCGAAAAAATCAGTAGACTTTGTGCCGCTTCTGTGGTAGTTGTTTGTGCTACCAAAACGAAGATGGCACAGACATGGCAAAGAAACGAGCGAACGGGGAAGGCAACATCCGAAAACGGAAGGACGGACGCTGGGAAGGACGGTATACCGCCGGATATGACGAAAAGACCGGCAAGCGGCTGATTAAGAACGTCCTTGGCAAAACGCAGGCGGAGGTAAAAGAAAAGCTGGCAAAGGCAGTCGCGGAAGCGGAAATCATCGATGTGCGGCGGTCGGACGAATACACGCTCGGCACATGGCTGCAAACGTGGTACAAGCTATACGCCAAGCCGCATCTGCGATTCTCGACTGCGGAATACTACCGGCGCGGTATCGAGCTGCACATCATGCCACGCATCGGAGATATTCCGCTGAAAAAATTGTCTGGACGCGACCTGCAATGGCTCTACTAGGACCTACGATAAGCACTCTATTTACTGGTTATCAAAGTCACATTGAAAATCAATCCATGTGCAAACCGTGCAAAATATTGCGGTAAAGAGCAATGATTTCACCCTTTCGCGCTTCTGCGAACCGTGTGCTGGATTCACCATTACGAGTGCCTTTCTGCGGTATCGTGCGAACATATACTGTTTCGCAAAGTGCGTCAGGGGCATTTATGAGGGTTACATTGTACAAGCATAGTGAAAGGAAGGTTGAAATTCTGACCGAACGACCCCATTCAGCGAAGAACGGAGGAACGCCGCCAGCAAAGCGGCAAAGAAACATTCCGCAACTTGACACACCCTATTCAAAAAGATGTGCTATAATTTTTTTGAAAAACTTCTCTCTTTCATTTAGTGTTTGCAGCTAAAACCGTAGTATATGGGTGAAGCCGGAAAGGAGGTGGCGCGATGATTGATGATGAAAAAATTATTGAGTTGTTTTTTGAGCGTTCCGAACAAGGCATACGGGAACTGGACATGAAATACGGAAAAATCTGTCACAACCTTTCGTACAACATTGTGAACAGCAGCCGGGACGCGGAGGAATGTGTAAACGACGCTTATTTAGGCGCATGGAACGCTATTCCCCCGGTACACCCCAATCCCTTGTTGTCCTACATTGTGAAAATCGTGCGGAACATTTCCCTTAAAACCTATTGGAGAAAGGAAGCGGCAAAACGAAGCGGACACTATACGGTTGCCTTAGAGGAAATCGAGAGCTGCATCGCAGACCAGAAAACCGTGGAAGATGAAATTGAAGCCAGAGAGTTAGCACGTATCATCGAGGCGTTTTTGGATACATTGACCGCAAAAGAGCGTGTTATCTTCATGCGCCGCTATGCGTATGCAGACACCTACGCGGACATAGCAAAGCGCGTAGGTATATCTGAAAAAAATGTATCCGTCCGGCTCACTCTGATCCGCCAGAAGATGAAGCAATACTTGATTGAAAGAGAGGTATTCGTATGACCACGAAATTGTTTTCCGAAGCCATGAGTGAAGTCGGCGATAAGTATTATGAGGAAGCTGAAAACTACCATTGTCAAAAGCATGAGTGGATAAAATGGAGTGCTATGGCAGCTTGCCTTACTGTTATGCTTTTTACCGCTCTTTCGGTTTTCCCCGACTATTTCCACCGGCAAGGTACTACACCGCCGGACAATCCGAACGGAGTTATTGTTGACAACCCTATTGACACTGCCGATGATGATACAACTCCTGCAACATCTGAAATCCATGTAAGCATGGACAATATTTCCTTCAATGAGACGGGGGCATTGATGGATGCCGCACGTATATGGCGCAATCCGGAGCTATATGACCATATTCAGTGGGATAAAAACGCTGTAATCGAATACTATGGAAAAGACTTGTCCCCTGCATATATTCCAGATGGCTTGACCGCAGCCAATGGCAATGGCACTGCACGGGTTATTGTAGACAAAAGCGGCAATATTGTAGAGGACACGGTTAGGCTCAATTTCTATCATGACTATTACGAAGATGGAAGCCCAAAGCTGACAGAAGGCGTGACGGCGCGCAAGGGATTTTCTATCACGGCTTCAAAAATCGGCATTCTAAGTGATTGTATTTATCTTCTGCCCGAAAATGAAGTGAAAACTTCTGACATTGACGGAACGGCAGTTACCTTTGGGTATCGTTCCATGCCCTATGGTCCGTATAACCCTGACACGCACGAACCGTCTGGCTACTATGATATGTATGTGGCTGAATTTGAATATGACGGTATCGAATATCAGATAGTCGCAGAACAAATGGAAGCCGAAGAAGTTGTAAAAGTTGTATCGTCTATCATCTATGGAGAAGAAGTAATCGTTGATAAGTAATTGACACCAAAAGAGAATATACCACAAGGGACAGCCGAGAAATCGACTGTCCTTTTTCTATGTCTATGAACAGAAAGGAGCGACCACCCATGACAAAGCCAAGAGAGAAAACCCGCGAGGCGTTGTCGCGCTTCTTAGGGCTGCATTGACGAGTGAGAAGTGTGGACTTTTGCTGATTCTTCAAGTCGATGCTGTGGATGCGAATGAGCAGGACAGATGAATATGAAAGCTGATGATGCTGGTTGGAAAACAGGCCCATATCTACATTTGTGTTCTTACTGACAGTGAAGCAGTTGACTCATTGGAAAACCTGAAAAGTGAGCAATAAAAAGCAGCGCAAGGGGAGGAATAGATCACTTCAGCGCTGTTTTACGGAGTATTGCCAAACGCAAAAACTGCGCCGCAGTAAACAAAGAATAGGGATTTCCGATGCGCGCGAAAACGGATAAAAAATATTCCGATCTTGCGAAAAAATCAGTAGACTTTATACCCTTTCTGTGGTAGTTGTTTGTGCTACCAAAACAAAACGTCTATAATCACATTTTTGCATCGGACACAGACATTGATGCGGTAACATACCCAAAAATGAGCGTTATGAGCTATTATGTCAACACTTATTTTTATGAAAAACACTCGGGTCTTGCCACGCTTGTAAAACCTGCTGCGCCAGTAATAACAACACCGTTCGCGCCGCCGCTGCAATGGACGATCAGGAGATTGCCGTCCGCGTCCTTGCCGCCGACGATGCCGACATGGGAATCGTCCGGATAGAATACAAGGTCGCCCGGCTGCGCGTCGCTCCATGAGATGTTCGTGCAATAGCTGTGCTGTGTCGCAGCTCCGCCGCCGCGTCCGGGGTAGTAGCTGCCATTCGTCGCGTTGTAGAACGTCCAATCGACGAAACCGCTGCAATCCAGTCCGAACGGGCGCACCGTGCCGGTGGAGCCGCTGCCTGCGGCTGTGACCTCCATCGAAGTTCCCCAACGATCATCCCAGCCGAGCGTCAAAGATTTTCCGCCCCAGAAGTACGACACGCGCCCGACGAGTTGCACTGCCGTTTCCACGACGGCCTTTCGTGCCGGGTCAAGATCATCCGGGAGATTTTCAAGCAGTGCAATCGCGTCCTCCTGCGAAATGGTCAGCGAACCCATTGGAATATTCAGGCTGCCGAGATTTTCGAGCAGAATGTCAAGCGCGTCATTCTGATATTTTGTAAAAACGTATATCAGACGCATTTGTTCAGCGGTTTTGGATGTGATCGTGATTGTCAGCGCAATTCCCGTGTGACTGTCGTCCACATCGTCGTCCGGATCACTGTCCGGAACGTCAACGGTTTGCATTGCCGTCGTGATCTCGCACATATCCCAGAAAACTTGACGCAGCAGCTCCACACGTTCTTCGTCAAGCGTGAAAACGTCAATGCCGTCCTCCGCGCCTGCCGTTTTGGACGCAAACACAGCTACGACTTCGCGCCAATCCGGGGCCTGTCCGATAATCTGGACGGACACAAAATCTCCATTTTGCAGGCGTTCCAGCTCTGCGTGGTATTCACCCTGAATTTCTGCAATGGCGGTTGCCAGCGGAACGGTATCTTCGCTTTCCTGTTCGTCAGCAAAGAGAATCCCCAACGGAGAAGCCAGAAACGCCCCCGCGACAATGACGATGGAAAACACGACGAAAAGCGCCGTGCCGCCGCCTAAACTGGCAAGCGCGCTTACCAGCTCCTTGACGGCCTTTACAGCGGCTTCGACCAGCTTTTTCGCGGCTGCGGCGGCTGCTCTGGCTGCGCGGTTGTTGCTCTTTTTAAGCATCTTTCTCTGTGCATCCTGCGTTGCTGTTTTTCGTGCGCGTTTTGTCGCGGTTTTCGATGCAGACGCTGTCGGCGCTGCCTTTGGTGCGCTGATTTGCTCCGTATCCCTTGTACGAATAGAAATACTATGCTGGGGGCGTTCCCTCGGTGCGGCGTTTGGCTTCGGCTTTTCATGAATGGTGGGCGGCTGTTCCGTTGGGGAAGTTTGTGCCGGTGCTGACGGCTGGACAGGTGGGACCGATTTGCTGCTGCCAGCCGTGACCGGCTGGCGCTTTGGCGTGATCGTGGGTGCATCGGAAACAGGTAGCTGCGGCGGAATCGGGGCAGCCGGTTCGGATGGATAGATGGATTCGATAGATGGATTTTGGGAGAGCTGCGCTTGTTTTTCTACAAAGACTTGCCGTGCCTGCGCCTGCGGAACGTGCAGTAAATCGTGCGCCTGTGTGACTGCTGACCGCTCACGAATAGACTGCTCTTTGCCGCGCATAACTGGAGCCGCCGAGCTGCGTGGTGTCCATGCGCCCGGCTGCTTTACATGACGAACAGCGGATGGTTTTTCTTGTGCGGCTTCGGATTGTACCTGACCGCGCATTTCCGGCGCATCCGGCTTTTCACGAATCGCCGGAATTTCTTTCTGCGGAGCACTATCCGCAAGCCGGATTTCTGGCTGTTCCGTATGAAGATGATCCCGCGCAGACGGTTTCTCTGCGCGGGATTTCTTTGCCTGCCGCACATACGCGCATCTCCCTTGCTCCTGTGGTGTGGATGTCGGTATGCTTTGCGGCTGTTTTGGTTTTGGCCGAGTGCGTAAATCATCCGTGCGCGTGCGCGGCGCATTTTCTGCCAATGGTGCACTCACTGTGGGGTACTGCGGTTGTGACTGCTCTGGTATGATTGGCGGAGCTGTTGTGAACTTCTTTGCAGCTTGCTGAACATAGGCGCGTCGGGTCTGCTCTTGCGGTACGGCTGCCGATGCGCTTTGCGGATGTTGCGGTTCTGGTCGGGTCCGTGGGGCATCTGCACGCTGCCGCGGAGGTTCCGGTGCATGGTGTGACTGGTCAGACTGCTTTGGCTGTATATCTGCGGAAGAATCTGCGGATTCTCTGCGGGCTGGGTGCTGGATCGCACGACGCGGCAGTTGGACAGCTTCATGGACGATTTCGCGGACGGTCGTTTCCACCTGTTCGGTCGCCGTGCGTTCCGCGCTGTCCGAGCGGTCAGGCTGCTTCGCGCTGTCGCTCAACTCTTTTACAAATTTCTGCACCATCTGGCGTTGGACGGTGGATGTGACTTGATGTTTTGGCTGCTTGTCCTTTGGCCGGTCGTTTCGTTCTCGAATGTCTGGAATGGTATTCACCTCCGAAATGCGTCTCATGGTGAGACGCATTTAATGTTGAATTTTGAAATTGGCTTTGTAAAAGCAGGCATTGCAGAAATACGTCTCACCGTGAGACCTATTTCTGCAATGCTTCTGCGATTCCCTCCATGATATACTCAGCGCAGGGCAGCGCGATAGAATTGCCGAGCGCCATATAGCGGCTGGAGCTTCGGATTTCCTCACCGTCTGCGCCGTATTTCGTCCAGTCTGGCGGCAGCCCCATCAGACGCTCGCTTTCCGCTTCGGTCGGGTAACGGATGCAGCCGGCAAGCGGATCGTCCTCATAGTAATACGCGAACGCAGTTTGTTCGGACGCTAGAATAGTTGGAAACACATCTGTCCGCTTTCCAAAGCTCCGGATGAAGTGTTGTCGATTTCTGTTTGCGGCTGCTCCGCGCATTTTGAATCCGTAAAAGGGCAGGATAACGGGTATCTGCCGCCCTGCATCAAGAGAAGCGCCTCTATGATCTTCGGCGGCGGGCAGCCCACCCGCGCCGCAAATCCGAGAATCCGTGTGCATTGGCCGGGCGTTAAATAATATCTCTGTGGCACGCTGTCCTGTAAAATCTGCCACAACAAAGATTCTTTCTCGGCGTGCGAGTTTGGGCTTCGACCAATACTGGGCGTCCAGGACACGCCATGCCAGATCACACCGTCGCCCTCGCACCATTCCTGCATCGGCCCAGCGTCCAGAAGCAGGCATTGGAACTTCGGCGCCCGCGAAGGATCGCAGTACGGCAAGATAGTCATGTTTAAGATTTTGCTGCATCGCTCCAAGGACGTTTTCCCATAAAATGATAGCTGGATATATCCCTCCACTGACATCCCTCATTTCCTCAATGATTCGGATTGCCTGATAAAACAGGCTTGACTTTTCTCCCGCAAGTCCCTTGCGGTTGCCAATCGACGATAAATTCTGACACGGTGAACCAAAGGTAATGACATGGACGGCAGGAATCTTCCTGCCGTCCAGCTTTGTTATATCGCCCAGATGCGCCATCTCCGGGAAGTGCCGCTTCGCGATGGAAATGTTCTCCGGCACGATCTCGCTTGCCCAGACAGGCACAATTCCGTGCCTGCTTGCTGCAAGAGGAAACACGCCGATGCCGTCAAACAGGCTGCCAAGCGTGAGCGTCATAGGGCTTCTCCCGGCGTGGTTGTGACCAGCCGATATAGCTCAGTGTCGCGGGGGATGGTATTGACAAACGGCACGATGCTGCCGCCCATGCGAAGTAAACCGTGACCGGCTTCGGCGTTCGTGATGTAACCGAGCTGCGTGTCGGAGATGTGCAGGAGCTTGGACAGCTCCGCCCGATCGGTCGCCGCCTGATTGAACAGCAGCAGAAATTCGGAGTTTGCAAACATCAGCCGCGCCGTTTCGGATTTCAGACATTCCTCCACGTTCTGCGAAGCTGCCGTCAGCGCCGCGCCGTATTTGCGGAATCGCTTCCATGCCCGATACAAAATCTCGCCGGAGTATTTGTACTTGAAATATAAGTACACTTCATCAAGAAACACCCAGGTATATTTGCCGCGCTTGCGGTTCTCCATGACGCGGTTCTGAATCGCTTCGAGCGCCACAACAAGCGCCGTGGGGCGAAGCTGCTCTCCCATTTCATATAGGTCAAGAACAACGATCCGGTTGTGAATATCCACGTTCGTCGGATGCGCAAACACATTCAAGCTGCCCTCCGTAATAAGCTCTGCTGCCAACGCAATTTCCCGCGCTTCGGGGTCTGGCTGTTGCAGCACTTCCGCGCGCCAGTCGGACAGGAGCGGCATGGGCAGCGCACCTTTTGCGTGGAAATAGTTCTAGTAGACACTGGCCGTGCATCGGTCGATGATGGATTTCTGAGAACCGGACAGTAAGCCCGCGCCCATTTGCTGTTCCAAGATACTTGTAATCAGCTCGGATTTCATCGCAATCGGGTTTTCGCCGTCCTCATAGCCATCTTGTAAATCCAACGGATTGATGTGGTGCTGGCTGTTCGGGGAGATTTCAATGACTTCGCCGCCCAGCGCCCGCGCAATGGGCGCATATTCGCGCTCGGCGTCGATGATGATAATATCGTCGTTGGTAGAGAGCGCAACGTTAGCGATGGTATTTTTCATTGCCACGGATTTACCAGAACCGGACACGCCGAGATAGAACGCATGGGGCGAGATCAACCGCTTGCGGTCGCAAATCAACAGGTTTTTGGAGATAGCATTGACCCCATAGTATAGACCACCGGGGTCTTGAATCTCCTGCGCTCGGAACGGCATGAGAACGGCGCAGCTCTCCGTGGTGAGCGTCCGCAAAGCGTGGATGCGACGCAGGCCATACGGCAAGACGGTGTTCAAGCCGTCCTCCTGCTGGTAGCGGAGAACAGAGAAACCGCAGAGCTTTTCCTGCGCGATGGATTGCAAGGTCTGCGTATCCGCGTCAAGCTGCTCCAAGCTGTCCGCGATATGAACGAGCGTCACGCAGGCGAACATGAGCCGCTGGTCGCGGGCAGTCAGATCTTCCAACAGGTCTTTCGATTCGGTGCGCATTTGCTCCAAGTCATAGGGAACCGTCGCTGTGAAATTGTTCTGCCGGTTCTGCCTTTGCTGCCAGCGTGTAATGTCCGTTTCCACGCCGAGGATTCGGCTTTGCACCTCACGCACAGCTTCTTCGGTGGGAATCGGAAGAATGTCAATGGACAGCAGCAGGTTTCTGGAGAAGTCAGACAGGTCCTTTATCATCTCGTCACTGATAAAAGATGCGTAGTCGCGCATAAAAAGCACCCGTCCGAACTTACCGCCCATTTCAAAATACCCGGCACGGAATTGCAGCCCGTCCGGGCAGATCAGGTCGCGGAAGTCAATGCCGCGCTTGATGTTCGCGGATAGGTCAAACCGGAAAGACGCTTCTTCGCCCGGTCGGAAGAAGTCATGCAGGAGCCGCAGCCGGTCGGCGCAGGAAATGGCATAGGCCCCGGAATCCAGCCGCCCGAAACTGGCAGACAGGTTGGTATCCACGCGACGGAAATACGCGCGAGTCTGCTCGATTTTGCGCAAGCCAATGGACAACGTAATATACTTTTCCTGCACCAGATTGTTGCTTTCCGCGGCCTTATCCAGAATGATTTGGTTGTACTCCCCACGGTAATAATCAAGGCCGTCACTACATTCCGGCATGAGCATTGTGCGCTGAAAGTCAACCGGATTCAGGCGGCGGTTGATGATCGTGATTTTTGCGGTCGCGTCGGTTGGCAGACTGTTCAGCACTGCGCCATACGAACGAAAGATACTGCGCCGGTCATCCAGCGACGATGCGGCGTAATTTATATCCGAAAACCGCCATGTTTTACTGTACTTCTGTCCAACCTGCCAGATACCGTCCGTGAAGATACGGCGGATGGGAATGGATTGCTGGACGCTGTGGGGAATCCGAAAAGAATCTTTCTCGCTGCGGTTTGCAGCCAACAACGATTTCATCATTCCAACGTCCCCTCCATAATGTTTGCAAAGACTTCCTCATGCAGATTCACGGAATCAAAACGGCGCGGGCCTGCGCACAAGATTTCGGATTTGATAAACGCCCATAAGAATTGTTCAAGCGTCATGCCGTTGTAGTGGAAAAATCCTGCGATAGCGACTGGCGCCGCCGCCAGCAGACAAAGCCAGCTTGCGGCCTCTTTGCCGATGATACCGCCCAAGCCGAGATAGATACCAGCCGCCAGCGAGACGGCCAGCACCGCACAAATAAACTGCCGCGCAGACAGACCGAAAAAGATGGTTTCCCGGTGTGCACGGATTTCTTTTGGAATTTTGACTTCTATAAAAATCGCCTCCGATTTGTTGAAAATTTGACAGAATTTTTAGGATATGAGATAATATTTATAGGTAAAAACTTGACAAAAAGGAGAAAATGCTATGAACTCTACACTAATTTTATTCAAGGAAATAGGCCGTCAACTCTTGATCGTTGGTCTGGTACTGGGGAGCCTGCCAATGGCAATCCGCATCCTCTGGAAACTGCGGCTTCTGCCGCTCGGCTGCTACTTTGTGGCAACGAAACTCTTCTGGCCGCGCTGGGCAGCCGCACACCGAACAGCCTGCATTTTGATCTTCATTGCCTGCGTGCTGTTCTTTGTCTTATGCTGGACAATCCGCTACATTCGCCAGAAGCGCGAGGAACAGATTATGGCAGAGTTTCTTCGTTACTACACGAAGGACCTGAAGCCGGGCGAATCCCGAACGCTTGAATTTCTGTGAACGGATATAAAGAATTGCGTCCCAAGTCGGGACGCAATTTTTTATGCGCCAAGCATTTCATGCACCAGTCGGTCAGAGCCTTTCACCAAGCCGGTCAGCACCAGCATATTGAACATGAGCTGCCCGATGTACTGCCAGACCATTGTGACCGCAGGGAGTGATTCGTCAAGCGCCGTACTGCCGCCTGACAGGAACGCCGAGTAGATCACACAGGACAGCACAATGACTGCGCCCTCTATGCAAACGCCAACGTAGCTTTTTAGGAACGTCTGACCAGTTCTGGACGTAGCTTCTCCGGCGAACGATGCTAACGGAAGCGGCGCAATGGCAGTGTAGATAAAGATTTTGAAAAAACGGCCATAGACAGTCAAAATCAGCACATAGGACAAAATCGTAATCAGCAGACTTCCCAGTAGCGACACCAGCCAGAGCGGAATGGATTCCAGAAAACTCACATCTTCAATGGCTTCGACGATTTTATCTGGCAAAGTGGCTGTTGTAGAAATCGCAGAGCCGATACCACCCATGACGGTACTGACCACGCCGCCGCAGATTTTATAGATGGCAGTTATCAGCTCCAGCGACGAACCGACCGCCACCTTTGCAAGCAGAAACCGGATAAAATGCCGTAAAGCAAATTCCGGCCTTTGCAGTTCGCGGAAGCTGGCTGCCGAGCGAAACACACCCATTGCAAAAAATAACACCAGCAGACCATAGCCGAAGCCTACCAGTGCATTGTGAATGCTGACAATAACTGTCCAGATTTCGCCACCGCGAAAACTTTCCGGTGTCTGTGAAACAAGCAACCAGATTTCAGCCAAATGGTCATTCCAGTTGGAAAGCGCATTTTCAAGGGTCGATACGACCCAGTTATCACTCACATATCATCACCTCCGAAATGTAGTGACTGCGTATTGACAATTTCACGCAAAAGGATATACTAAAAGAAAAGGGGGTATGATTATGAATCAGGCATACAATGTTTCATCCGCGCCGAAAACAACGACGTTTCAGATGCGCATGAATCCTGAAATCAAGCAGCGCGCCGAGCAGCTTTACGCAAGTTATGGTCTGAACCTGACGGATGCTATCAACATCTTCATCCAGCAGTCACTCAATGTGGAGGGCCTGCCGTTCCTGCTTTCGCCGGAAAACGAGGAATATATGCAGACCAAGGCGCTCAAGCGCCTGATGACGGAGCTGGACGCGGGCTGGAAAAGCGCGGAACAGGGCAGATGGGTCAGCGAGGAGGAAGCTATGCGCCGGTTGGAGTTGGACGCATGAAGCTGAGATTTACGCCGCGCGCCATGAACGACCTGACGGCAATTCGTCGCTTCATTCGGGACGAATACGGAAACCCGAAAGCAGCCAAACGCATCACGGACAGTATTTTTGCCCAGTGCGCGAATCTCAAGCAGTTTCCTCAGTCCGGCACGGCGCTCAGCGCCCGTTTTGAAATCGACACGGATGTGCGCTATCTGGTCTGCGAGGGATATATGATCTTCTATCGCATCGAGGGCGAGTTCGTGTCTGTCGGCGCTGTGATCCACGGGAAAACAGACTATCTGGATGTCCTTTTCCGGAAAGAACGATAAACAGAATTTCTGCATAGAAAAACCAGCCTCTTATGAAAAGAGACTGGTTTCTATGCGTGATGCAGTTAATACAAAAGCTGCGGGTAATCTGTTTTGCCGTTTACGATGCGGTAGATATAGACCGTCTTTTCGCTGTCAATGACCTTGTAGACGCACACATAGTCACGGCAAATGACCTTACGGAACTCTCGTTCTGCCAGCACCATATCCGGATGCAGCGCACCGGAATACGGGAATGTCCGCAGCAGGTCTACGGTGTGCAGAATTTCATCGATGAATTTCTCCGCCGAATCCGCACCGGCCAGACCGAGATAGAGCTGTGCGATTCCCTCCAGATCACGCATAGCAGCGCGCAGATATTTAATCTGATACTCTTGCTGCATCAAAAATCTCCTTCATCCTGCCGCGCACCTGTTCCGGAGAATATGTCGGTGCACCACTCAGGCGATCCAGTTCCGCTTCCAGAACGCTTGCCCGGTGTGCCAACATTTTTTCTCGCTGCTCATAGGCTTCAATACTCTGAATGACCAGATCGGCTTCGCCCTTGTTCGTAATATAGATCGGTTCGCCGGACACCTTTGCAAGCTGCGAGATTTGCAGATATTCATTGCGCAATGCCGTGGATGCTCTGATTTGCATGGAACCACCTCCTGTATTTTCTATCCATAGTATATCAGGAATATGATATGTTTGCAAGCTGAATCTCATTCCTTTCGTTTTCAAAATGCGTCTCACGGTGAGACGCATTTCTGCGTGTCCTGTTTTACCTTGCGTCGTGCTGCCGTGTCCGCTGCTTTGGAATCCGAAACCCATAGACGGCTGCAATGCTGTCGCCAAGCCGCTGTGTGACCCTTGTAATATCTGTGCGTGTCGCTCTCCGGCAATAGATCTTGTCTTGCAGATTCTCAATTTGCGCATCGGTAACTCCGCGCTTGAACACACGATACAGATAGTGATTTGTGCCGTCGTGGTGAATGGCATCTGCCCGCAGGTCGCCGTTTTTATCCACATACCATTCCGTCATATCTGTGTCCGAATACAGGCAATCACGGATGTTCCCGGATTTAATCATCTTATATCCCTGCGCCCGACCATTCCAGAACCCAAGATCACCAATAACAAGGATCGGCTGTGAAAACTGAATGTCCAAATTTCGGCGCTCGTCGTCGAGGTATTCGGCGTTCAGCTCGTGCATCTTTTCATAGAGCTTATCTTCGGGCAGCTCCGGATAGTTTTCCATAAGAAAGTCGCGCCAATCGTCCAAGTCAAGATGAATGTCGCTCCAAAGCACATGGCGCTCGACTGCGTTTTTCGCCTGCTTCATAGCTTACACCACACCGATAGCCGTCAGAATTTCCTTTGCAAAGGCGATCAGTAAGCCACCGAACAGGCAAAGAACACCCTGCGTTCTCTGGGTCGCGTCGTGCGACTGCACAGACATACCGAGCTGCACAACGCCCCAGCCGAGGATGATAATGCCGATCGCCTTGATGCAGGAAAAAATGAAGTCGGACAGGTTATTTACGATGGTCAGCGGATCGCTGTCAGCAGCGAACGCCGAGGTCGTAAACAGTGCCGTTGTCAGCACAAGGCTGGTCCAGACAGCCATGATGCGGCGCTCCTTGCGCCGCGGGGTTAATTCATGTTTCATATATATTCCTCCAAAATTACAATATCGTCAATGTTTTCAATGGGGAACGAAAGATCGTCTGCCGCGAATGCGCGCAGCGGCGTGTGGAGATACGGCGGCGCGCCGCCGTCCTCCGTGCGGTGGATATTCGGGTGCTTCAGGATGTCATACTTCTCGTCAATGACTGGTTTCTCGCCTCGAATCAGAACGATTGCGTTTTTATTATCCAAGCGCCGTACCTCGTCCGGTGTCATAAGCTCGCGCCCGGTCTGTTGGAAATTCTGTGAGAAAGAACCGTTCCGGCCTTTGCTCTGGCTTGACGTGCGCGTATCAATCGTTTCTTTCCCAAGCAGCTCCGAAATATATTTGTGCGTCGATTGTTCGTTGCCGCCTAAGTACACAAAGCTGTCCGCGTTGCCGATGATGCCCTCCCAATCGTCCTTGAACAGCGCCTTGAGCTGCGAAATATTTTGCAGTATGATAGTTGACATAATGTTTCGAGAGCGCATAGTCGCCTGCAATCGGGCATAGCTGTCGGGCAAGGCCACGTTCGCAAATTCATCGAACATCAGCCGCACGGGAACAGGCAGCGCCCCTTGATGGATTTTGTCTGCCTGATAGTAAAGTTCCTGAAATGCTTGGGTGTAGAGCATACCGACGAGGAAGTTCAAAGACGCATCGTTAGAATCCGGGATAATACAGAAGATGGCTTGCTTGCGTTCGCCCAGCTTGCCAAGCTCCATATCGTCGCTTGCTGTGATGCGCTGAATTTCAGGCAAAGTGAACGATGCCAGGCGAACAGCCGCGCTCACCAAGATCGATTTTGCGGTCTTGCCCGCGGCTTGCTTGAAGATATGGTATTGCCGCACGGCAATGTGATTGGGCTGTTCTTCCTCCAACGCTTCAAAGAGCAGATCGAGCGGAGATTGATAATCGTCATCTTCTTCCTTTGCACCGCCGTTTTCAATCATGTAGAGAATGGTTTCCATGTTCTGATCTTCAACCGGCGCTTCGTGCAGCAGATAGAGCATGAGCGCAGCGTCAAGCGCCGTCTCCGATTTTTCCCAGAACGGATCGTTTGCTTTCGCGCCCTTTGGAGTGGTGTTCTTGATGAAATTATCGATCAGCTTGAACACGTCCGCGTCCTTGCGTATGTAGCAAAACGGGTTGTAGCAGTCTGATTTTGACGGGTCGATCAGATCAAAAACGCGCAGAACGTAGCCTTCCTCCAGAAACAGATTTCCGACGGCACGGAGCATTTCGCCCTTTGGGTCAGTGACGATAAAACTCGCATTGGCAAGCATGAGGTTTGGTTTTGCGAGGAATCGCGTCTTGCCCGAACCAGAACCGCCGACGATGATCTGCAACAGGTTTCTGCGATGCTGCTTGCCGTTCATGCTCATTTGCAGGTGTTGGGTCAGTATGACGTTTTTGCCTGCATCCTTGTCGCGGTACTTCTTGTCCAGTTCCCGGACACTGCCCCACGACGCAGAGCCATGTTCCTCGCCGGGGCGCGTATTCTTTTGCCCCGTGTAATAAAACAGAATCGCGCCGCCGTAGAGCAGTAAAAAGATGCCGATAAACTTCATCGTGTACGGCGTCCAGTGCAGAGAAAACGGATTCTTCGTCGCGGCTGAAAAAGCATCCATCAGCGTGAAAATTGTCATGCCCGGTTCATAGCAGCTCGCCATCAGCACGGCTAACCAGACAACAGGTATGACAAACGCCGCCCATACAGGGGCGGCGTTGCGGAATGACTTCTTTTGATTCCTCACAGGTCAATATCCATGCAGGCAAGACCGGTCCGCTCGGCGTGATGCTTGCAGAGAATGAGCGTACCAGCCGCCAGTAGAAGCAGGACCGATGGAACGATAAATAGCAGTTTTTTCATAGACGTTCAATACCTCCATTTTCCATAAAATAAATCTCACGGTGAGACGCATTTCCGGTCGGGCGCGCGTCTCCCCATAATCGAGAAGCCCGCGCAAGCGGGCTTCTCTGGTTTGCTCCCCTTGGCTGCCACACTTCCGCTGGAGGGCCGCTGTCAAGGCCCAGCCAGTGCGCACACTGGCTGGCTCTGCGGGCGATGCGTCAGCATCGGCCGGCCTTGACTGCGGACAGCCAGCGGAGTATGTTCCCCGCAAGGGGAGCACAACCGTCAAAGCGGTTTCGGATCGTGACGACGAATCACTTTATCGCGCGGTACGATTCATGTTTCTTGTTCGCGTCTGTGGGGAAATCGCGCGTTCAATGCTGCCGCCGATCTTCTGCGCCATGTCCTGAATTTGTCCAAGCGCCTGACGCCGATCCTGCGGGTCAAACCCGTCATAGAACGCCGCCAGATTTGATACGTCGGGCGCTTCACACGGTACACCGAACCGACGGCAAATCATGTAGCCGACGCTCTGCGCATCCAGCTCATAATCATCCCGCGAATAGTTCTGATTATAGCCTTTGGCATGAAAACGGACGTGGGCGATCTCTGTTGCGATGCCTGCGAACGCTTCTGCATCGTTATATTTCGGATTGACCGCCATTTTCATCTGGTTTGGGTCGTAGAGCGCAGGCATGGGGATACTCTCATCACTCACCAGCGGCACAACACAATAATTCAGGAGCGTTTTGAGAGCTTCCGTCATTTCCTTGCTGTCCGGCTGCAATGCGGTATGCTTCAGGTCGCGCCCGCTTGTCTGCCGCACGTCGTAAACGTCCGTCAGTACATACCCTTTGCCGAAAGAGGAACGGGTGTAAATTTTCACGCCATTCTTTTCCTCGGTTGGAGATACGCTGCGCATCAGGCTTTTCCAGCGGTCTTTCGTTCCGAAAACGGTCGCGCCCTGATCCTGCACCATGACGAGCGCGACATTGCCCGCGCTGTAACTCGGATTGTCGGCTTGACAATTCAAGTACCGCAGATACGTTTCCGGGTCACTCGTGATCTGAACGATGCCCGCATCCTGCATAGCGTTTGTGTTTTCTCGGTCGGCCTGCCGCTGCGCCTGCCAGAGTTCCGTACTCTGGTTTTTCTCATTGATAATACTGCCTAAGTTTGCGATGATATTCACGCTCCTTATCTGATATGCTCCAGCTCTCGCTGGGGATCCGCTTTCGTCCGCTCTGCGGCGGCGCGTAAAGCTGCCAGCCGCCCGCGAACGGGCTGCTTTTCCTCATTACTGGTCAAAGTCGTCCCCTGCGTCAAGCCACTCCTTTGCTTTTGCAAGGATGGTTCTGGTCGGGCAGGGGTCTGCTCTTTTTTTGGCTGCGCGTCCTCCAACTGTCTGGGCTGGTATCCCATCTGCTCTAGGATATAATTTGCCTGTGAGAGATGGTCAATGTTGGTCAGGATTTCAAGGTATGGCTCGTCGCCTTTCTTGTCCAAAATGGTTGAAAATAACAAGCCGACTTTCTTGGCTCTGCGCTTGAACTCGTCAAAATCCTCTGTGCGCAAGGGCAAAACTTCGATGGGGCGCTGTTCACTGAGCAGCCGGTTCATATTCACCTTGCCGTAAAGCTTTTTCTGGTCTTTTGCCAGCGCGTATAACAGCGCCGCGAGATTTTTTGCACCCCGCGCCAGTAGTTTAATTGCTTCTTCGGATATTTGTACGCCTTCCTTCATTACAAGGTCAGCAGCTTCGCCGCTTACCTCCATAGGCTGTGCCTCCTTTCCCGCGCCTTGTCTGGCGCATGATTTTCTGTTGATGGTGTATTGCTTTCCCGCACCTGCCGCAGCATCCGCGGTGCGTATTCTGCGATTTTGCCACATAGCCGCAGTTCCCGGCGTAGGGGACGTAGCTGCGCGGTCAGTGCGTCAATGTCCGCGTTAAGCGGCTCAGACGGCTGCTCCCGGCGTAGCGCATATAATTCTTTGCGCCGGTCTACGATTATCTGCATCTCATTTGACAACGCATCGGACAGCATTTCTAACTCTGGCTTTGTATCTATGTGATACTTTTGCAGCAGCATAAATTGTTGCCGGTACTGTTTTGCACGGCGAATTTCGGCCCGCGTTTCAAATGGGATTTTCTGCGGTTTCCGCTTACGCGGTGACAGTAGATACAAATAATATAAGTACAGAGCGCGGAAGCTGCCGCGCTTGACGGGTAGATAGTGTCGCGGACGGCGGCGAATGGTATAGCGCTTTTGTGCTGAAAAAACTGGCGCTGTCGGTTCCGGTTCGTGCCGCTGCTCGTTCAAGCGTTGCATCAGCTCTGCTTCCGTATAGCCAAGGCCAAGACTTTCCACGCGGACGAACCGCTGCCCGCCCGGTGGACGGACGGCGGTATGCTTGACATTTGGGCCGCGCTTGACAGAATAGCCCTGCCGCCGCAACGTTTCCAAAAACGTATCATAGGTCAGGCTCGCAGCCAGCGCTGCGTCAATGTCGCGGCGGATAAGGTCACGGATCGTACCACTGCCGCGCTTTTCTGCGTTCCATGCAGAATACGACACACCTTTTCCATTCGGTTCGATTACGGAGCAACCGCGTTCCCGGCTGACTTCGTTGGAAATGCTGCGCAGATCGTGGAAATAGCTTTTGAAATCACTCCGGTACTTTTTGCCGTCCATGAATGAAACGGAATTGAAAACAATGTGACAATGCAGATGGTCACGGTCGGTGTGCGTACAGACAACGGCTTCGTATTTGTCTCCTAACAGTCGCCGTGCGAACTCTACGCCCGCTTCGTGTGCCTGTTCTGGCGTGACCTCGCCGGGAGCGTAGGAGTGAATGATATGATAACCGAGAATCCCGCCGTGCTTATCCCAGCGCCGTTTGGTTTCCTGCATTTGCAAAAAAGACTTATCCAGCGTACAGTTGATTGCCGTCTGGAAGCCCGCTTTGACAGGATCACAGATATAATCCACGGCGTTTCCCAAATCCGTTTTGCCGTCGTTTTGAACGTAATCCAGGCAGCGATCCAGCCGGGAATGAATGACGATAATTTTATCGTATGCCATTATATCGACTCCCGCACCAGCTCCCATGCTTCACGCGCAAAGCGTGCGGCATCATGGATTTGCGCCTGTGTGACGTAGCCCTTGCCGTTTGCCCAGTGCGCAAGTTGGTTGATATTTGTGCCGATACCGGACAGCACACGCAAAAGCTCCGCATAGCAGTCCGGCGGGCGCGGCTTGACGGTTTCACCCAGAATACATTTGCGGATCATGGCGCTGGCAGACAGACCGCTGCTCTGGCAGAGCTGCATGAGCTGCCGATATTCCGCGTCGTTCAGCCATACGCCAGTGAAATGTGATCGACTGCGCAAAAAATCCCTCCTGTCCAGTTGAAATGCGTCTCACCGTGAGACGCAAAACGCGGGGGTCTTAGGGGTTCGCCCCTAACAAGGGTCGTTTAACAAACGACATACTTGCTAAATCAGCACCGCAAGCGGTGCTGATTCCGTTACCGCTGCATGGTAACAGATTTTGTCCGTCGAGGGCGCTTATCCTGCTTTTCCATCTGGTGCTCCAGCGATAAAAGGCGCTGCAATTCCGCTTCACATTCCGGTACATATCGAATGTCGTGTGTGTTTTCCTCCAGCCGCAATACGCGGTGAATGAATGTTTCATGGCTGCTTTCGCAAAAATACTCGTCCTTATCGCGGTATTGCACCTTTGCAATGGGCAGCGCAGATTTGACCACACGCTGTACCTGTTTGGCATAGTCCAGATGAATGACCTTCCCCGCCAGCTTGCCGTCTCGAACGCCATCTACCACAACGCGGTACGCTTTGATGCCGTTCGGCTGGTCTGCGTAAAACGTCCACGTTTTGTATGCGCGGCTGTCCTGCAAATACGTCTCGCGCTCCGGCACACACCATGTTCCACACGGACGGCTCATCCAGAGAAAAGAACGATGCTCCAAACTGGATTCCTGCGCACTGTTCCAGAGAATTTCTTTGTCAACGTCAAAATCTTCTTTGTAGGCAATGGTGTTCCGCTGGACAATCTTTTCTAAAAAATTGAGGATGTCCGGTTGATAATCTGTCATGCTCTTGCTTCATCTCCGTGCGATTTTTCCTGTGACTGATTTTTCTGCGGGCATAAGGTTGGACACTTTTCTTCAATCGCGTCGATCAGCCCGGCGGCGCAAGTGCGGATAGTATCCAGCGATGCTTTCAGCTCGTCCAGCTCTTTTCCCTTGCTCCACCCGGCGACGTAGCCAAAAGAATAATCCGATGTGTCGATGCCGAAATGTTGACAGACCACATACGCCACACTTTCGGCTTCGACCTCGCGCGTGTGCTGGTCTTTGGACGGCGGCTCGTTTTTCTTGCGCCGGTGGAGCGTGGCGTGGCTGATCTCATGCAGCATGGTTTTGACCGTCTGCTTCTGGCTCATGCCGGGGCGTACCAAAATTTCTTCCGTAACGTGATTGAAGCAGCCTTTCGCCGCTCCATGCGGAGTTTCATACAAAATGGGAACCGGCGAAACGCTTGTGATCGCGTTTGCCAGTTCCTCAAACTGTGCAATATCGCCGCTCAGTTCCGATACGCCGATGCTGGGAAGCTCCTTGCCCTCAGTCTGTGAAATGTCAAAGACGGTGACAATACGGAATCGCATGATCTGCACCAGCGTCCGCTCCCGAAGTGGCTTGCCAGCCGCGTCCAAAAGCGGTTTTCCATTCGCGTCTAAACGATCTTGTTCAATAAAGCGCTGATATGGACAGGGCGCAAGAATTTTTAGCCCATGCTCACCAGCCTTGACCGTGCGCTCAAAATTCTTCTTCCATGCGTGAAACCCGGCCACACAGGATGCAGCCGGGTTTTGCATGAGAATGAGCATGACGTTGCCAAAGCTGTATGAGTGAAATTTGGACATGGCAGACAGATATTCCGCATAGCGTCCACTGGTAAAAATCTCACTCACGCCCTGTTCCAATTTCTCGGTCAATTCTTTCAGTTGTTCCTCTGGCGTTTCGCCGGTCAGCTCAAAACCCATTTCAACGTTCCTGCGACGGCGGCTTGTGCTGTTTTTCAGGTGTCGCGTTTTTCTGCTTTGGCTCGACCTTTAGCGTAACCGGCTCGTCGCCGCGAAAACCAAGCAGAATTTCAGCCTTATGGAATTTCTTCTTGAAGCGCTCCATCTGGTCGGGAGGGAGCGAACAAAAGCTGTCCTCCGTCAAACCGCACACGAAAAAAGGACCCACCAGACCACCATAGCCGCCCTCGACACTACGGTTGAAATCCATACCCAAAAGAAGTCCTTCATCGTTTGCAACAATGCCGACCGGTTCCTCGTATGGATAAATAGCAGTAATCAGGCCGCCGACGATCTCCTGCATGGCATGAAGCTCATGCGGAATCGTCTTTTCGTATGGCGCATAGCCCGGCTCGACGACAAGCACGGTCATTTGCTCTGTGACTTTTTCTTCATCCATACAGTTATTCTCCGCGCCATTCCAGCACGAATACGACGGACAGGACCTCCTGCTCAGTGATTGCTTTGGAAACGGCGCTGACAACAGCATCATAAGAGAGCGTCATCCGGCTGTTCTCCGCAATTTCCCACGGAGCGGACAGTGCAAATGTTTCCACATTGCCGTTTTTTGTAGTCTGTGCGCCGTTAATCTTAAAGCCGAGAAGCTGGGCATCAACCTTTTCGTGCGCCATATCGGTCGTGTAGGGTACGAGCTGCCAGCCATTCTTGGTAGAAATTGAAACACTGGACACGATGACATCACCGGTAGACGCATTGATGATCTCCGCTGCGCCAACATGAACTTCTCCACCTTCGTCTACGATGAGCGGCAGTGTAACAGGAACCGTGACCGAGAAAACCTCTGTAATTTCCCAATGCGCATAGTAGGTGCTGTCACCATCTGTCTTGTAGATGGTGTTGGCATCGACCTGTGTGCCGCCGTTTACTTCCGTAAACCAACCGAGGAATTCGGCATTTTTGCGCGTCGGTTCAGTGGGGAGGACGAGTGCTTCGCCGTAGGCCTGCTTCGTTGTCTCTGTGTTTCCATTGCTGAGATCCCATGTGATCGAATAGCTATTGGCGGTAAATTGTGCGTAGAACGTCTTTGCCGCTGTGATGGTCACAGTGTTGTACAAGCTGCCGCCAGAAGCAGACGTGTACCAGCCCTTGAACGCATGACCGGTCTTGACCGGCGTGCTCGTCGGGGCGGTTGCCGTCGCATTCGGCTTGCCTGTCGTGGTGATGCTGGTTTTGCCATCAATGGTGCCGCCGTTCGTTCCGGCGTCCCACTTGATCGTCAGGCTGACAGTTGCACCGCAATCGTCGCACTTGCCGTCACCGTTCGCGTCGGTGTGGTCAGCGTATTCATAGCCAGAATCGCCGCAGGCCGAGCACGTCTTGGTGCGCTTATGCTGCGTTTCGCTGTCCGACACCCACGAACCATAGGAATAGCTGTGATTGGCGTAGTCATAGGTTGATGCGCCGCAGCCGGAACAAGTCTTGCTTCTGCGGTGCTGGGTATCGCTGTACTTGCTCCACGAACCGGTGGAATAGCTGTGATTGCCGTAATCCACTGTGGAATATCCGCAGGTGCGGCACGTTGCCGTTCGACTGTGCTGACTGCTGCTGTAATTGCTCCACGAACCGTAGCTCATACTGTGGCTGGCGTATTCATAATCCGAATCGCCGCAATTCCGGCAGTACGATTCGCGCCGGTGCTGTGACGATGAATACTGTGTCCAGCTCCCATAGGAATAGCTGTGACCGCTTGCGTAGATGGTTTCAGACTTCGTTTGACCACAGACACAGCTGTAACTGCGGTACCCATTGCTGGTGCAGGTGGCGGCGCTTTCGTAGTCCAGCACCCATGTGTGGCTGCCGCAGTCCGGGCAGGTGCCGGAACCGTAAGCGCCAGCGCCGTGGCTCTTGTAGGTGTATGTTCCAAGATACTGAACGTAGTGGCAGGAATTACATTCGTTGTAATTTGCGTGGCCGCGCGAAGAATGCGCGACTTCCACGTAGGTGCCCTGAAACGCGTATTTGCCACAGGACGGGCAGTTGCCGATGATCGTACCAGTGGACTGCACTGAGGCTCCCGGCGCTTTCTTGATGCCGCTGTCCGCGGGAGTGCTGGAATATACGCCATAGAGATCGTAGAAATAGCGGTCACTGCGGTTCGATGCCGCCCAGTCATAGGTGTAGAACGGCACGGTCGCTTCCGGGTAGCCGATGAGATACGCGATATAGAGCGTATCGCCGCTGTCGGTTTCACGCCAGAAAGCGTCCTCACCAATGCTTTTCAGGACAGTTTCGCCGTAATACATGGTCAGCGTGGAGAGCTTGGAGCAACCATAAAAGGCGTGCTTGCCAATGACCGGTGCGAGGGGCAGTTCGGCGGTTGTCAGGTTTGTGCAGCCCTCGAACCAATATGCCAAATCTGAAATGCTCAAGGTTTCCATGTCCTCGAACCAGACCTCGGTGATCTGATTGCGGATCGCCGCCCACGGCTGATCGTCTGCGCTTTGGAACACCGGCGCTTCGCCGCTGCCGGAAATGGTCAGCCAGCCCTTTTCATCCAGCGACCAGCGGATGCCGCTGGTCTGGATCGTGCCGGAGGTGGCGGCTTCGTTGGAAACCACGGGTTCTTCGTCGGGCACGCTGTCATAGATCGTGTGATCGTCCACTTCGGCGGCAAACACTGAAATGCTCAAAGACAGCAGCATACAGAGGACAAGCAGAAGTGCTGTGATTTTTCTGAATTTCATAGCTTAACCCTCCATGACGGCGGCAATC
>ERZ791837.550-NODE-550-length-28505-cov-3.896063_pt1 | contig 28505 bp, 32 predicted proteins | sample MGYA00510292_ERZ791837 | MGnify/ENA primary metagenome ERZ791837 (study PRJEB30046, sample SAMN00715259) | human gut metagenome | study: EMG produced TPA metagenomics assembly of the A metagenome-wide association study of gut microbiota in type 2...
CCGCCACGACGCGCTGGCCGAGGCTTTCGAGGTGCGTGGAGCCGCAGCGGTCGTTGATGTTCGTGCCGTTCGGCTCGCGGTGGATGAAATCGGCATAGCACTTGAAGCGTCCGAACAGCTCGGGCGCGGTGGCGCTCGCCGCGCCGTTGGCGCAGTCCACCAGCACCCGCAGGCCGGTCAGGTCGCAGTCGATGCTGCCCAGCAGATGCTGCACATAGGCGCTGTGCAGGGCGTGCATACCGTGGTGGCGGCGGCCCACGGCGCCGTCCACGGCGGCCGGAAGCTTCGCATGGTTCAGGATCAGGTCCTCCACACGCCCCTCCATCTCATCGGAGAGCTTGTAGCCCTGGGCGTTGAAGACCTTGATGCCGTTGTAGGCATAGGGGTTGTGGGAGGCGGAGATGACGATACCGGCGTCCGCCTGCTGCTGCACCGTCAGAAAGGCCACCGCCGGGGTGGGGATGGTGCCCAGGGGCATCACGTCGCCGCCTACGGAGCAGATACCGGCCATCAGGGCCGCTTCCAGCATATCGGAGGAAATGCGGGTGTCCTTGCCGATGGTGATGAGGGGACGGCTGCCCTTCTCCTCCGTCAGGACGGCGGCCACCGCCTGTCCCACATGAAATGCCAGCTCCGCCGTCAGGGTCTGCCCCGCTATGCCGCGGATGCCGTCGGTGCCAAAGAGTTTTCCCATATTCCGATTCTCCTATTCGTTATAATTCCAGCTGTTCCTGGCCCATAAAGTCCATGTGCAGGTGCTCGTATGCCTTACGGGTAACGCAGCGGCCCCGGGGGGTCCGGGTCAGGAAGCCCAGCTGCATCAGATACGGCTCGTACACGTCCTCCAGGGTCACGGACTCCTCGCCGATGGTGGCGGCCAGGGTATCCAGGCCCACGGGGCCGCCGCCGTAATTCTCGATGATGGCCCGGAGCATCCGGCGGTCCACCGGGTCCAGGCCCAGATAGTCGATCTCCAGAGCCTGAAGGGCGTGGTCCGCCATTTCCCGGGTAATGGTGCCGTCGCCCTTGACCTGGGCAAAGTCCCGGACCCGGCGCAGCATACGGTTGGCGATGCGGGGGGTGCCGCGGCTGCGGCGGGCCAGCTCCATGGCTCCCTCGGCCTCACAGGGGATGCCGAGGATCCCGGCCGACCGGGTGACGATCTGGGAAAGCTCCTCCGGGGTGTACAGCTCCAGCCGGAACACCACGCCGAAGCGGTCCCGCAGCGGGGCCGAAAGCTGCCCGGCCCGGGTAGTGGCTCCCACCAAAGTGAACCGGGGCAGATCGATGCGGATAGAACGGGCACTGGGGCCTTTGCCGATGATGATATCAAGGGCGTAGTCCTCCATGGCGGGGTACAGTACCTCCTCCACGCTGCGGTTCAACCTGTGGATCTCATCGATGAAGAGGATATCATTTTCATTGAGGTTGGTCAGCAGGGCAGCCAGATCGCCCGGTTTTTCGATGGCCGGGCCGCTGGTAACACGGATATTGACCCCCATTTCCGCCGCGATGATCTGCGAAAGGGTGGTCTTGCCCAGACCGGGAGGCCCATAAAGCAGCACATGGTCCAGCGGCTCCCCGCGCAGGCGCGCCGCCTGCATAAAGACCGAGAGATTTTCCTTGACCTGCTCCTGCCCGATGTATTCCTCCAGCGTGTGCGGGCGCAGGGAAAGCTCATTATCCCGGTCGTTTTCGGTCACCTCCGGGGCGACAAAGCGGTTTTCCAGGTCCATCTCATATTCCGGCTGTTTGCCTCTATCGAACATTGGGTGTTCTCCTCTCTTTGGGAGTAGTGGGTGGGGCGGCCGCAGGCCGGCGGCAAAGCCGCCGTAGGCGGGGCGCAGCCCCGCCAAAATCGTCCGGAGGACGATTTGCCTGCGGCCGGAACCGGCCTGCTGCAGGGAGCCGCGGGCGCAGGCCCGGCGGCCGAAGACCGCCGAAGCGGACGGCAGTCCGCTTTAGCCCCGCCCGCAGGGCGGGGCGGGCTGCGCCCCATATCCCGGTCCCTGCACAAATTCAAAGCTGTTTACTTGCCGCGGGTAAAGGATTTGAGGGCCCGGCGGATCAACTCATCCACAGCCAGGGAATCCTCCATGGGGGCGATAACGGCGGCGGCATCGGTCTGGCCGTAGCCCAGCGCCACCAGCGCACTGATGGCCTCGCTTTTAGCGGTATTGTGGATGGTTTCCGCCACGGTGGAAATGGTGCCGATCTCATCACTAAACGGCATGCTGATGTCCTCATCGCTCACCTTATCCCGCAGCTCCAGGATGATGCGCTGGGCCAGCTTGGCGCCGACGCCCTGGGCGCGGGTGAGGGCCTTGGCATCCCCGGCGGCAATGGAGAGCATCAGCCGGTCGGGGGCGGAATCCGAGAGGATGGCCAGGGCCACCCGGGGACCCACCCCGGAAACGCCGATGAGCATCCGGAAGCAGCGGCGCTCCTGCTCGGTGGAAAAGCCGAACAGCTCCATGCCGTCCTCCTTGACCCACAGGTGGGTCAGCAGGGTGACCTCCTGCCCGCGGCCAGGCAGACTGGAAAGGGTGTGGGTGGAGGCGGAGCACTGGTAGCCGACGCCGCAGGCTTCCACCACGCAGTAGGTGGGGGCCACCTGGCGCAGCAGCCCGGAAATGCTGTAAATCATGTTTTCTTCTCCTTGTAGGTGATGGGTTTGCCGCGGCGGTTGCCGCCGCGAATCTCCGCCAGGGCGGCGGTAGGCAGGCGGCTGCCGCCATTGTGTCCATGGCAGATGGCAATGGCCAGGGCATCGGCGGCGTCATCGGGCTGGGGCACGGATTTGAGATTTAACAGGCGGCGGGTCATTTCCATTACCTGCTCCTTTTCGGCCTTGCCGTAGCCCACCACCGCCGATTTGACCTGCAGCGGCGTATAGCTGAATACCGGCACGCCCTGCTGCTCCGCGGCCAGCAGCAGTACTCCCCTCGCTTCCGCCACGGCAATGGCGGTGGTGCGATTGGTGGTGAAAAAGAGCTGCTCCATGGCGACGGCATCGGGGCGGTACTGGGTGATGAGTCCCACCATGTCATCGTAGATCTGCCGCAGGCGGGTCTCGAAGGGCAGTTCCGCCGGGGTGGTGATGGCGCCGTATTCCACCAGCGAAAAGCGGACATTATCGTAATCCACCAGGCCCACGCCCACGATGGCATAGCCGGGATCGATGCCCATGATACGCACGCGTAAGCCCCCTTTCCCGAAGTCCTGTTTTTATCGCATTAGGGCATGAGTTCCCATAATGATTTATCTTATATCGTACCATAAGAACGGATGTTCGTCAATAACAGAGAGCGATTTTTTAAGAAATATTCACAGATGAAAAAAGCGCCGGGCGGGCTGCCGGCATAGCGGGAAGGATGAAGCGGCGTTCGCGCCCTTTTTTGTGAAAGCCGATGATTTTTTGCAGGAAAATTTGTAGGAACGGGAGAATTTTTGGGGGATATGTTGCATTTTTGCTTGTGATACGATTATTATAGTAGTGAGGGGGTTGGCTGAGACCGAGCCGAGTAAAAGGGGAAATTGTTTAATGAACGAAGATAAAAACGGAGAGGAGACCCGCCATGAAAATAACCAAAGCACTGCTTGGGATCGCTGCTGTTTTTCTGCTTTTGGGAACCGCCTTTGCCATTGAAGCCACCCCCGCCGACCGGGAGGCCATTGAGAAAGTGTGCCAACAATACCTGCTGGACTACAACGCCACACTCCTTTTGGGCAAGGCGCCCGCCGCAGATTATTTTGCTGCGGGGACGGCAGCCGAGTACCAGATGAAAAAGCTGGAGCTGCAAAGACAGAAAACAATGCTGGCCCACCAGCAGGTGCCGGTGGAAAAAATAATAGAGGAAAGATTTACCGTACAGGAGATAACCATAGACGGAGACCGGGCAGAAGTGCAGATGGCCTTTGCCTGCACTTATCGCTATGCTCTTGACCCGGACACTTTTGAGGGGGTCGGCCTGGACTCGGAATACGGTGTGGGGTTTTGCTTCCGGCTGCTGCGTCAAAACGGTCAATGGCTGATCTGCGATATTGCCAGCGGCGATGACTATGATTATGTTCACCGCACCCAATGTGCTGAAAGGTATAGCTTTGCTCCCATAACGGAAGAGCTTCTTGCGAAAATAGATGCAGACATTCAAGCAGCCCATGAAACACAGCAGAAGAGCCGGAAAACAAGCTGTTTTTCCCCGCTATGTTTCCCTGCCAAATTGCCTGCGGTTTTTCTCTGTTCGCTGTGAATGACAAGTCAACCAACAACGGAGGTTTATGATGAACACCATACGCTTTTACAACATTCTGAAAACCGCCGGGCTATCGGTGGCGGCACTGATCATGGCGTCCATTTCCTCCCGGCAGCTTCCGGTCTATGTGATGCGGGGGGGATCATTATGGCGGCCGTATGGAACACAGTGGCCATAGTGGAATATCTGATCGTGTACTATTGGGTGTATAAAAAGGACTATTCCAAAACAGAAGGCTACTACGCGGCGCGGAAAAAGTATATATGGATCTGGGCGGGGATCGTGATACTGGCCTGCCTTGCCAGCGGGCGGTATCTTTCGCAGTAATATTACGCTCTTGGAGGAGCTTGTGTTTCCCAAAATCCACCAAAAGAAAAAGACGCCGGATGAAACGCCGCACAGGGCTGTACCGACGAAGGGAAGAAAAGTGTGAAAGGGGACCGTCTGGGTTCTCTTTCGCGTTTTATTGGGGCTGTTACTGTTCCATCTGCAAAAGATTTTGTGTTCCCCAAGTCCACCAAAAGAAAAAGACGCCGGATGATATGCCGCACAGGGCTGTACCGACGGAGGGAAGAAAAGTGTGAAAGGGAACCGTCAGGGTTCTCTTTCGCGTTTTATTGGGGCTGTTATTGTTACATCTGCTGAAAGCTCTGCGCTCCCCAAGTCCACCAAAAGAAAAAGACGCCAAACGGCGTCTTTTTCTTTTGGTGGACGATACAGGACTTGAACCTGTGACCCTCCGCACGTCAAGCGGATGCTCTTCCAGCTGAGCTAATCGTCCATTTTAGCTGCTCGATTATTTTACCACAGTCCCGGCGGCGCTGTCAAGTCCTTTTTGCGTGGCCCGCCGCAAAAAAGTCGTCCCCGGCCCTCGCGTGCGTGTACGCGTATGCGCGCGCTGAACGCGCGCGAGAAGGCCCCCAGCCGCCTTGCCAGGGGTGGGCCGACCTGCTACAATGGAGAGGCCAACAGCCTGCCGGGAAATGCCCGCGGCAGGCGTTTTTTCTAAAAAAAGGTCAGAAACCGTGTCACAAAAGCCGGGCGGGAGCGGTTATATAGGGTGTAAGGCAAAAAGCCCTCCGCCCCTTCGGCCCCGCTTTTCCGGAAAAACGACCCAAAGGAGAAAACATCATGCTGCCGCTTTTTATCATGGCTATCGAAAATGACACCGACCGGCAATTTGTTGCCGGGCTGTACCAGCGCCACCGGGATTTCCTGCTGCGCTGCGCCCAAAAGATACTGAATGACCCCGACCGGGCCGAGGAAGCCCTGCACGAGGCCATGCTGCGGGTCATCCGCTCCCTGGAACGGGTGCGGCAGATCCCCGCAGAGGAGCTGCTGCCTTACCTGGTCACCATTGTGCAGACCGCCAGCATCGACCTTTACCACAAAACCAACCGGGAGCGGCAGGCCGCGCAGGGCCGGGAGCGGGACTGGGCCGAGAGCCTGAGCGGCACGGAGGATACCGAACTTCTCCTCATCCGCCGGGAGCAGGCCGAGCTGCTGCGGGAGTGCCTGAAAACACTGCCCCAGCGGGAGATAGACCTGCTGAACTACGCCTACACGCTGGAGCTGTCCTCGAAGGAGATCACCCGGCTGACCGGCCTGGCGCCGGGCAATGTGCGGCAGATCCTGACCCGGGCCCGCCGAAAAGTGCTTGCCGCCTATATCGAGAAAGGAGGTATGAACCATGAGTAACAACAATTATCCGCTGGATGAAAAAGCGTTGGAGGAGCAGTATGCCGATCTCCTCCTCAAGATCGCGCTGAAGGAATACCTGAAGGAGCAGGCCCTGCAGATGAAGCAGCAGGAGGCCGAAGCCGCCCCCGCGCCGCAGCCGGCACAGAAGAGCAGCAATGTGGTGGCGGTGGCCTTCCGGCAGGTGGGCTGGCAGGAGGCCAAAGAGACGGTCCTATCCGGGCTGAAAAAGGGCGTCACCCGCGTCGCTGTGGTGCTGCTGGCTGCAGCCATCACCTTCACCACGGCCTTTGCGGCCTCCGATACTGTGAAAGAAAGTGTATTGAAAAAGCTGCAGAGCTTCATCTATTACCACACCTCCCAGTTTGTAGATACTATCGGGCAGACGACCCAGCCCCGCTACCGTTATGAGGAGTATTCCTTCATCGAGGTGCCGAATGAGCAGGTGCAGGAGGTCATTGATACCTGGGTGATCTTCCGCAACAGCGTCAATTTTACCGAAAAATCCGGCATCAGCCTTTCGGCAGTGATGAAAGCGATGTACTATTACTGCGAAGCCAAGGAGCTGGAATACCCCTACACCGATGATACCCACACCTGGGTAGATGCCAAGGCGGTGCAGCAGTTTGCCGAATATCTTTTTGGCGCCACCAAGGAGCACCTGGACTGGGAGGTGTACCTGGAGCCCCGCTGCTACGATGCCGAACGGGACGCCTACCGGGATATCCACTACGAGGATGGTTACCCCAATTACACCACCATAGCCCGGAGCGGGCTGGTGAGCTATACCGAGAATGAGAACGGTACCTTTACCATAGAGCTGGTGATGGAACCGGATAGTGACTGGTATGAGTATTGCTATTCCCCCGTAATTATTACGGCGGATTACAGCAGCGGCCATCTGGTACTGGTTTCCGGCACGGTAAAGGAAATGCTCAGCGAAGCAGAACCGACCCTTACCCAGCAGCGCCTTGAATACGGGCGCAGAAACCCCACTGGCTGCCGGTAAACCTCCTCGCCGCCCGGCACACCAAAGCCGCCCCCGACCGCAATGGCCGGGGGCGGCAGTATTTGGGGCAAAAGCAGCCGGGACGGTTACTTCATCCGGCTGACCTGCTGGCGGATCAGGGCGCGCTTGAGGCGAGCTTCCGCCAGGGCCAGCTCGGTATCAGTGAGATCGCCGTGGCCCAGCTTTTCCCTGGCCCGTTCCTCTGAGGCGTGGCTGCGGGCGGTGTCGATGTCCTCGGCCCACTCGAAGGTGGTGGCGGTGAGGGTGACGCGGCCGCCCAGCACCGAGACCATACCGCCCATGCAGGCGGCAATGTGCTTATTCCCAGCGGTGATGACCTCGGCGGGGCCCATGCCCAGCGCCGTGACATAATCGGTGTGGCGGGCACGGATGCAAAGATCGCCCTCGATGGAGCGCAGCCGCAGGCTTTCAGCCCGGCCGGAGAAGATCTCGCCATCCGGCGTGACGATATCAAGCGGGAATTCCGTCATGGCTTACTCTCCTTTTTGGGCCTTTTCCACCACCTCATCGATGGTGCCGGCATACAGGAACGCGCCCTCGGGCAGGTCATCGTGGCGGCCCTCGATGATCTCGCGGAAGCCGCGGATGGTCTCCCGCAGCGGGACATACTTGCCCGCCATGCCGGTGTACTGCTCCGCCACATGGAAGGGCTGAGAAAGGAAGCGCTGGATCTTACGGGCGCGGCTGACCGTCTTTTTATCCTCTTCGGAGAGTTCCTCCATGCCCATGATGGCGATGATATCTTGAAGCTCCCGGTAGCGCTGCAGAATGCGCTGGACGGCACGGGCGACCTCATAGTGCTCCTGCCCGACGATCTCCGGCGAGAGGATGCGGCTGGTGGAATCCAGGGGATCGACCGCCGGGTAGATGCCGAGGGAGGCGATGGCACGATCCAGAACGGTGGTGGCATCCAGATGGGTGAAGGTGGTGGCAGGGGCGGGGTCGGTGAGGTCATCGGCAGGGACATAGACCGCCTGCACCGAGGTGATGGAGCCCTTGCGGGTGGAGGTGATGCGCTCCTGCAGGGCGCCCATCTCGGTGGCCAGGGTGGGCTGGTAGCCTACTGCGGAGGGCATACGGCCCAGCAGAGCCGAGACCTCGCTGCCGGCCTGGGTAAAGCGGAAAATGTTATCGATGAAGAGCAGAACATCCTGATTCTTGACATCGCGGAAGTATTCCGCCATGGTAAGGCCGGTGAGGCCAACTCTCATACGAGCCCCGGGGGGTTCGTTCATCTGGCCGTATACCAAGGCGGTCTTATTGAGAACGCCGCTTTCCTTCATTTCATTGTAAAGGTCATTGCCCTCACGGGTGCGCTCGCCAACGCCGGTGAATACCGACAGGCCGCCGTGCTGGGTCGCTACATTATTGATGAGCTCCATGATGAGGACGGTTTTGCCGACGCCGGCGCCGCCGAACAGACCGATCTTGCCGCCCTTGGCGTAGGGGCAGATAAGATCGACGACCTTGATGCCGGTTTCCAGGATCTCGGTCGCGCCCTGCTGATCCTCAAACGAGGGGGCGGGACGGTGGATGGCCCAGCGTTCCTCGGCCTTGACAGGCGCGCCGTGATCAATGGGCTCGCCCAAAAGGTTGAAAATGCGTCCGAGGCATTCCTCGCCCACCGGCACGCTGATGGGTGCACCGGTATCAATAGCTTCCATACCGCGCACCAGGCCATCGGTGCTGTTCATGGCGATGCAGCGCACCACATTATCGCCGATGTGCTGAGCAACCTCGGCGGTGATGACCTGCTCCCCATGCTGAATGGTGATGGCATTGCGCAGTTCGGGCAGTTCCCCTTCCGCAAAGCGGATATCCAGTACCGGACCGATGATCTGCGTTACGATGCCTTTATGTTGGGAGGACATGATGCTTCACTCCTTATTTGTTATTCTTCCGCGCCTGCCACGATCTCGGTCAGCTCCTGCGTGATGCTGCCCTGCCGTGCGCGGTTATACTGCAGGTTCAATTTGTCGATCATTTCATCGGCGTTCTGTGTGGCGGAATCCATCGCCATACGGCGGGCAGAAAGCTCGCTGGCCAGCGATTCGCACAACGCGCCGTAGATGACGCCGCCGAGGTATTCCGGGATCATGGCATTGAACACCGTGGCGCAATCCGGTTCGTAGAGAATATCCGCAGGGCGCTTGTCACTTGCCGCGGGCTTTTCCGGCTGGGGCAGCGGCAGCAGCCGCAGCACACACGGCTCTTGAGAAAGGAGACTGTTCCAGCGGGTAAAGACCAGCTCGATGGCATCCACCTGACCGGAGCGGTACAGCCCCGCCAAATGGCGCGCCAGTGTAAAGCAGCCACCCACCGAAAGATCTTCGGCGGTGAGCCAGTCCTCGGTGAGGATCTCGGCGCCGCGGTGACGGAAGTATTCCCCTGCCTTTTTTCCGATGGGCACCACACAGTTTTCCTCACCGGTGAGGGTTTCGGCGGCCAGTCGCAGCACATTGCTGTTGTAGCCGCCCGCAAGGCCGCGGTCGCCGGCAATGGCCACGCAGCAGACCCGCTTTTCCTCCCGCTTTTGCAGGTAGGGGGAGGAAAAATCGCGGGTGGCAGCGGCGATCCCGCTGAGGGTACTGTGCAGGGTGGTATAGTAAGGACGGGTGCGCAGGGCTTTTTCCTGCGCCTTGTTCATCTTGGAGGCAGCCACCATTTCCATGGCCTTGGTGATCTGCCGGGTATTCTGCATGCTGTGGATCCGCAGCTTGATGCTTTTCATGGAGGCTCCAGCCATTGGTGTTCCCTCCCCTTACAGCGCCGCGAGGAACGCGGAAACGGTTTCGGCGATGGCGGAAGCAAGCTGCTGTTCCGTTTCTTTTTCCAGCTTGCCGGCGGTACGGATGGCCCCCAGCAGACCGGCATAGCGGGCATCCAGTGTTTCATAAAGGAATGCCTCGTACTCGCTGATCTTTTCCACCGGGACTTCTTTGAGGAAGCCCTTGGTGACGGCATACAGGATAGCCACCTGATGGATGACCTCCACCGGGGAGCTGTTGTGCTGCTTGAGTACCTCTACAATGCGTTCGCCCTGGGCCAGGGTGGCCTTGGTATTGGCATCCAGATCGGAGCCGAACTGGGCAAAGCTTTGCAGCTCACGGTACTGGCTGTAAACCAGCTTAAGGGTACCGGAAACCGACTTCATGGCCTTGATCTGCGCGGCGCCGCCGACACGGGAAACCGAAATGCCGGGATTGATGGCGGGCATAACGCCGGAATGGAACAGCTCGGTTTCCAGGAAGATCTGGCCATCGGTGATGGAGATGACATTGGTGGGGATGTAGGCGGAAACATCGCCGGCCTGGGTTTCGATGATGGGCAGCGCGGTAAGGGAACCGCCGCCCTCTTCCTCGGAAAGGCGCGCGGCGCGCTCCAGCAGGCGGGAATGCAGATAGAATACATCGCCTGGGTAGGCTTCACGGCCCGGCGGGCGCCGGATGAGCAGGGATAGCGTACGATAAGCGACGGCGTGCTTGGTGAGGTCATCGTAGACCACCAGCACATCTTTACCCTGCTTCATAAAGTATTCGCCCATGGTGCAGCCGCTGTAAGGCGCGATGTACTGCAGGGGGGAAAGCTCCGAAGCGGAGGCGGAAACAACAATGGTATAGTCCATCGCGCCGCCGGCGGTAAGGGTTTCCACCACCTGGGCCACGGTAGAGCGCTTCTGCCCGATGGCGACATAGACACAGATGACGCCGTTGCCCTTCTGGTTCAGGATGGTATCCAGCGCGATGGAGGTCTTGCCGGTCTGGCGGTCGCCGATGATGAGCTCACGCTGGCCGCGGCCGATGGGGATCATGCTGTCGATGGCCTTGATACCGGTCTGAAGCGGCACGGTAACGGGCTGACGCTCGATGATGCCGGGCGCGGGGCTTTCCACCGGGGCATAGCCGGCGGCTTCCACCGGGCCTTTGCCATCGATGGGCGCACCGAGGGCATTGACGACACGGCCGATGAGGGCTTCGCCCACCGGGACCGACACAACACGGCCGGTGCGGCGGACGGTATCGCCTTCCTTGATGCCGCCGTCATCGCCCAAGATGATGACAGCGACGGTATTTTCCTCTAAGTTCTGGGCAATGCCGTATTCCCCATTGGGGAATTCCAGCAGCTCATTCATCATGCATTTTTCCAGGCCGGAGGCACGGGCGATACCATCGCCGACCACCAGGACGGTGCCGACCTCTTCCTGCACGATGTGGTTTTCATAATTTTTGATCTGGGACTTGATGATCTTGGTTATTTCCTCCGGTCTCAGTTCCATGGAACCACCAGCTTTCTCTTGATGTTTACAGAACGGCGCCGCGCAGCAGGCCGCTCAGCTCCTCCAGGCGGCCGCGCAGGGAGCCATCCCACACACGGCCGTCGATCTCCACCCGGATGCCGCCGATGAGCGACGGGGAGACGGTGCCTTCCAGCAGGACATGCTTGCCCAGCGTTTCCCCCATGCGGGCGGCCAGCGCCGTAAGCTGTGTCTCCGTAAGCGGCACCGCGGAGCTGACACGGCCCCGGACGGTATTGTGGTCTTCCAGCCAGCGCTGCTCGTAGCGGGCGGCGCAGCCGGCAAAGGCGGGGAGTCTGCCCCTTTCACACAAAAGGCACAGAAAATTGACAAGATAGGGGTGCACCTGCCCGGTCAGCGCTTCCCCTATCAGGTGCAGGCGCTCCTCCCGGGGGATATCCGGGCTGGCAAGCAGGGCGGGGTACTGCGGATTTTCCCGGAACAGGCGGGCCAGCAGCTTTACCTGCTCCAGCAGCTCATCACAGAGCGCTTCCTCCGCCGCCAGGTCATACAACGCGTCGCCGTAGGTTTTTCCGGTCGCTGTCATGCCGATTCACCCATTTCCTTTATAAACTGATCAATGAGCGCCTGCTGATCGCCAGCGTTGATCTCCTTTTCCACGACCTTTTCCGCCAGGGCGACGACCATGCCGGAGATGTTATCCTTGATCTCATTGACTGTTTTTTTCTTTTCCCGGTCGATCTCGGCATAGGCCTTTTCCTTGATCCCAGCGGCCTCCTGCTGCGCCGACTGGATCAGCTGTGTCGCGCGGGCCTCGGCATTCTCGGCAGCGGCCTTGACAATCTGGCCGGCCTCCACGCGGGCATCCCGCATCAGGCGGTCATATTCCGCCTTTTCCTCCTCGGCGGCGGTACGGGCGGCTTCGGCTTCGCCGTAGATGGCGTTGACCTCACCGCGGCGCTTGGCGATGATGCCCTGTACGGGCTTAAACAAAAACTTTTTGAACAGCGCCGCCTGAATAAGCAGGTTGGCGATCTGGGCAACGAATTCCCAGGGAACGATACCGACAAGAGACAGATGATCCATGGTTTCGTTCTCCTCCCTTAATGATGGATTACAGAAGTCCGATGAAGATGCGGGGCACCACGAACATGAGCAGCAGACCGGTAACAAAGCCGTAAATACCGGTGGTCTCGGCGATGGCGCAGCCCAGCAGCATGGTGGAAGTGACCTCGCCCTTGGATTCGGGCTGACGGGCAATGGCTTCGCAGGATTTGCCGACGGCGTAGCCTTCACCAATGCCGGGGCCGATGCCTGCGATAAGAGCGATACCGGCGCCAATGGCGCAGCCTGCCAGAATGATTGCTTTTTCCATAGTAATTTCCTCCCTGATATGGTTTTGGGGTTATGTAGAGCCGGTCAGTCCGCTTCAGCGGCTGCCGCGATATACATCATGGTGAGCATGCAGAAGATGAATGCCTGCATAAAGCTGGAGAACCAGTCAAAGTAAAGAGAGAATACGGCGGGAATACCGACCGAAAGGAATGGGATCTGAGAAAGGAGATCCCCCACGACGCCGGGCAGCAGCCCGAACAGCGCGTGGCTGGCGGCTCCCAGCGCGGCATAGATAAGGGTGCTGATGACGGTGCCGGAAACGATATTGCCGAAGTGACGGAACGCCATCGAAATGGGGGTCGCGATCTCGCTGATGATATTGAACGGGGTGAGCACCGCGATGGGCTGGGTGTAGCCCTTGAGGTAGCCGCCAATGCCATTGGTCTTGATCTTGGTGGCGGTGATGAGCACAAACACCAGCACCGCCCAGGCCAGCTCGGTGGAAAGATCGGCCGTGGGAGAAAAGACCCCCAACAGCCCGGAAAGGCTGGAAAGCAGCGAAAGCGAAAAGATAGCGGCCACAAACGGCGCATAGTGGGAAAAGCGCGTGCCCATATTGCTATCTACAAAGTTCTGGGCGGTATTGACCAGAAACTCAGCGACGGTCTGCCGGGTGGTGACATGATCGACCCGCAGATCATGGGTGAGCCAAATGCAGAACAGGGTAAGCAGCAGCATGATGCTCCAGGTGACCACCAGCGTGGCCGTAAGGGGAATGCCGCCGAAGATGGGCAGTGTGGTAAGAATTGGGGAACCATTGATCTCTACATTCATGCGGCGGGCGCCTCCTTTGGCTGCGGTTTATAGAACCCCAAAAGCTGCATGACCGAGATGGTGATGCGGGGGAAAAACAGAGCCAGCGCCGTGGCTACACCATTGAGTGCACCCAGCTGGAAGCCCAAAATAGCAACGACACAGGTGAGGAGCATCCGCACCGAGTAGGAAAACTGGGCGATCTGCTTGGCCTTTTCGGCATTGCCGGCCGCCCGCTGCATGGTAAAGCCCAGCAGAACGAAGTTAAAAACCGCAAAGCCGGCGCCGACCGCCGTGCCCAGCCATACCGTTCCATCCAGCCGGCCCAGCAGCGCAAAGACCGCCAGCTGCACCGCGGCGCAGGCCACCGTACCGATGGCGATATGCCGGACTTCCCTTAGAACTGATTTTTGGAGCTTCATTTTCAGCACCTTCCTTTTATCCTTTGCCGGGGGCTTGTCCCCTACCCGGCCAAAAGCTATTCGTGGTCATTATAGGCGATGGGCTTTTCGCCCTTTGTTTCCTTTTCAGCCGTCCTTTTGCAGTAGTGCAGGAAGGACACCGCGCTGCACGCGGAGGCCGCCAGGCCGCTTACAATGGCGACGGCCATGATCCAGCCGCCCCAGCCCCATTTGCTTTGGGCCAGGTGGGCCAAAAAGATGCACAGCAGCAGCGGGGTAACCAGGGAGATCCCCAACTGGGTAAGCCACAGGAGCTTGCGGAGCTGTTTCATCTTGTCCCTCCCTGCCGGTAAAATGCCGTTTTCTTGGCGCGTTCTTTATACTTCTTTTCGATGGGAATATAGCGCACCGTACATAAAAATGCCCTTGGGGCAAAGCGGCTCCGGCGGTTTTTACCGCTTCCTCTGCAATAAGCGGTAACCGCCGGAGCGCCCCCAAATCAAGGAGGTTACAGGGAAAATTCCATGTCCGATGGGTCAGCAGCGGGGGCTCCTTTGCCACAGGAGCGCCCAGCTGACTACCGCTATTATAGCTATCGCCCATTTGAAAGGAAATAATCAATGCTATTGCATTCTCTTGCATTTTTCTTGTGGTTATGCTACAATTCGTGCGGTTTTCTACATAATATTGCGTAGCACTACTTTCCAATGCCCAGAAAGGAGTTCCCCCGCCGATGCGTTCCTCTTTGTTCGACTATGAATGGCAGTTCCTCACCCAGATGATCACCCGCATCCACTATACCGCCAGCTACGAGGAGCTGTGCCGCCTGCTGCTGGAGGACCAGCTGCCCACCCTCATCCCCTTTGACCGCGCGGTGGTCTTCCAGACCGGGCGGCAGAACGGACAGGGGACGGTTTCCGCGCCATACACCGTAGGCATGCCGAACGACCCGAAGGAGAATCCCTTTTTGGACCGCGCAGTCATCCCCCGCTGGTCGCAATTCATCATGGCGCCGCACAGCACTGTCTTTTTGCAGTCGGATCTCATCGCCGCCGAGGACTGGATCCACTCCGATATCTACCGGAATATCTGGGAGCCGTGCCGCCTTTACTGGGCGCTGGGGGCTACCATCCAGTACCGTGACCGCCCGCTGGCGCTGGTGGCGCTGTTCCGGGAGCGGGACAAGGCTGACTTTAACCCCAAGGAGTTCCATATTCTGCACACACTGAAGGACGCGCTGGAGCGGAAATTCTATGACCTGCTGGCGGAGCCTGCCGCCGGGGTGCTGCCCGCCGAGCACCTGCGGCAGGCGGCGGCCGGCTATGGGCTGACCAAGCGGGAGACCGAGATAGCCGAGCTGGTATGCCGTAATCTTTCCACCGAGGAGATATGCGAAAAGCTATACCTGGCGCCCGCCACCCTCAGCAAGCACCTTTCCAATATTTACGGCAAGGTAAAGGTCACCGGGCGCATCGCGCTGATGGCGCTGCTGACCGGCACTGCAAACAAGGCATAAAGAAAAGGAGCCGGGAAGGCTCCTTTTTTGTTTTATTGTGATGTGCCCCTGTGCCGCTACCGCAGCAGCTGGATGCTCTCGGCAATTTTTATTACTTCTTCGGTATCTTCGTTTGAGAGCAGGCTAAGCATGCTTTCGCCAACCTGCCATACAATCGAGGTTTTGCCGTCCTTTAGATTGTATATCCCTTCGCTGTAACCAATCATAATGGGGCGGGTGATTTGCGCGTTCTCAGAATCAACATGAATTGAGCCCTGTACTCCAGCCTTAGACTGATTAAACTGAATAAACTTTTCGCCTTTCTCATAGCGGATAATCAATAGCATTCCTGCGAGATCATCGAATGTCACCAGCTCATACCCCTCCGGCAAATATGTTGGGGCAAAGCAGTGCTCCCAGGTGTAAAGGTCCGCATCGATGAACATGCCCGGCTGGTGTGGGGCCACCGTTACATTGGTAAAGCGGTCCTGCGGGGAAATTATCATCTTGTAAACGGCGCTCCTAACCGATGGGGATACCGCAAAAGCGGTGCTTAAACAGATGAAAAAGGTAAGGAACACCACAGCCGCCCGGGTAACCACCCGCCCGGAGACCTGCCAGGCCTTTTGCCCGATGACCTGCCAGCGCTGCCGCCGCATGGCACGGTCCACGGCGTGCTCCGCGCTTTCCCGGTCCTCCGGCGGGTCCGGCTGTTCCTGCATCCTGGCCCGCAGGCGGTCATTTTCCCGCTCCAGGTAGTGGAAAAGCGCCAGCTTCAGCAGCAGCTCCTCCTGCTCTATTCGCAGGCGGTTCCTATTCAGTGGATATTCGTAGTTCATATCAGCATCTCCTCTGCCTCCAGCACCGCAAAGGCATTTTTTCGGGCACGGCTCAGGCACATGCGCACGCTGCCCGGCTTGATATTCAGCAGCCCGGCGATCTCCTCATCGCTCATCTCCAGTATGTAACGGTACATCAGGATATCCCGGTCCCGCTGGGGGAGCTTTTCCAGCCCCCGGCTCAGCAGATCCACCCGCTCCATATCAATAAAAGCGCCCAGCTGCTCCTCCGGGGCGGCGCTCCACCCCTCCGCAAAGTCCTCACTGGCACCCACACGCTCCTTTTTCCGCCGGCGCCAGCGGTCTATCGCCGTGCTTTTGGCCGCAATAACGGCATACGGCAGCAGCTGGCCCTGGGGCATGGTGCGCAGGGCCGCCATGCGGCCAATGAGCTTGACGAGGGTATCCTGCACGGCATCCTCGGCCTCGCCGTGGTCACGCAGAATATCATAGGCCTGGCGATACATGGCCTTGTGGCACTGCTCGTAAAGATTTATCATAAATGCACGGTCGGCGTCGTCCTCTATCGCCATTAGGATCATCGGGATCATGGTGGGCCTCCTTCATCCACGGGGGGTGGTTTTCTCTTTGGCTAAATATTAGCAGAACCCTCCCCCAAAATCAATGGCACAGAGGCCCGGCGGGCCTTCCGCTTTACAGGGTATAGCTGCTGTCCCGCCACTGAATCTCGCTTTCGCTTACCCACCGCGGTTTTACCCCCTCCCAGCGGCCGTATTCATGGCCGCGCAGGAAGCCGATCTTGGTCCGCGCTCCGGTGGCGATCTCATAAAGCATCAGGTTCATGCCCTCATCATCAATGAGTTCGTAGGCGATATATTTTTCATCGGGGGAAAGGCTGGCCTCCATGCTCTTGGCATCCTTATCGGATTGATAAGGGCTTTCCTGCGGGGTGGGGTTATCTTGGGAAATCCATATACAACTATCCTCGGCGCAGTTATAAATAACCACCGGGCGGCTGGCGATCAGCAACTGGTTGCTATCGGCAAACCACTCCACGGTGGGGGCAGGCATATCCTCATACCCAAAAACCCTAACATCACAGCGGATGGGCTCCTCTCCCTTATCGAGGGCTCTTTTGTGGAACCTTACATCGTAATAGTCTCCCTCGCCCTTGCACTCTTCAGCCTCCAGGTACTGCACGATCTCCCCATTCGGCGACCAGATGGGCTCCCGGTAGTGGTTTTCCCCATGCAAATAGCCTACCGAAGCACCATAGACCACCTCACCGGCCTCGGGATCGGTATACCGGCGATACACCAGGTAACTGCCGCCATAGCAGGAAATGCAGGCCACCGCCAGGTTTTCATCGGTGGGGCAGGTGACAAACTGATCATCGAACTGCGAAAAATCAGGCTCCTGTGGCTGTGGATCAGGCTGCGGCTGCGGCTCTGGCTGCGGCAAAACATTGATGTTCCCCTGCGCACCACAGGCCGTCAGCAGCATCAGTGCCGCCGCCAGCAGACAAAGCACCCTTTTAGCGTGTTTTCTCATTTCTTGTTTCCTCCTTGTTGTATGTTGTAGTGTTTATTGCTGCAATGGTTTCAACTCCGTTACAATTCGGCCAATGTAATTGACACGCCTGCCACGGGGGACTATAATATGTTATGTTATTCCAAAAGAGCCTGGAGGGTATCCCATGAAACTGTTCTGCGCGGCACTCACCGCCGCTCCCGTTACCGGCGATAACAGCATCGTCCCCATCGCCATCATTGCCATGGCCGTTGTGGTGGTCATTGCCGCCGTACTGCTGCTTACCTCCCGCAAAAAATAAGTGCCGCCTACCCACCGCTTGTCATGTACAGGCGGTCTTTTTTTATTTCTGGGCGGCCCATTTCCTTCCTTAACCTATATAACTATAACGATTTCCGTCCGGGAAATGCAACACCTCCCGGGAAAATTCTACGCCAAGGTCAAAAAAATTCGTGCAATTTGGCATATGTAACAAAATTTTCCGTATTTTCTTCTTTCGCTTGTATCATTCATCATAATTATGGTATGCTGGGCTTGCGGCGGGGGCGGAGAATCCCCAGCCGCAGGATAAAAAACGAAAAACAGCTAAGGAGGAGCAACAGAATGAGAAAATTCCGTATTCTGGCACTGATGCTGGTACTCATCATGGTACTGGCAGGCTGCGGTACCGGTAATTCTACCCCCGCGGCCAAAGACATCGTGATCCTGTACACCAATGACGCCCACTGCGGCATCGAGGATGGCATGGGCTACCAGGGCCTTTCCGCCGCCAAGCGTGCGCTGCTGGCCGCAGGCAATAAAGTCCTGCTGGTAGATAACGGCGACGCCGTTCAGGGCGACACCATTGGCACCCTTTCCAAGGGCGAGTACATCATCGACATCATGAACAAGCTGGGCTACGATGTAGCCACCCCCGGCAACCATGAGTTCGACTACGGCATGGACCAGTTCAATAAGCTGGTGGAAAAGGCCGACTTTGACTACATCAGCTGCAACTTTGTAGACAAGGACGGCAACCCCGTGCTGAAGCCCTATGTCATCAAGGAAGCCGACGGCGTAAAGATCGCCTTTGTCGGCATTTCCACCCCCAAGACCATCACCACCTCCACTCCCACCTACTTCCAGGATGGGAACGGCAACTATATCTATGGCTTTATGCAGGATGATACCGGCGAGAAGCTGTATACCGCCGTACAAAGCGCTGTGGACGCCGCCCGCAAGGAAGGTGCCAAGTATGTCATCGCCATGGCGCACCTGGGCATCGAGGCCGACTGCCAGCCCTGGACCTCCTCGGATGTCATTGTGAACACCAGCGGCATTGATGTTCTGCTGGACGGTCACTCTCACTCCACCATCGCCGGGGATATCGTAAAGAATAAGGAAGGCAAGGATGTCATCCTCACCTCCACCGGCACCAAGCTGGCCAATATCGGCTGGCTCACCATCACCGCCGATGGCAAGCTCTCCACCGCCCTCATCAACGATGACGGCATGGGCGAAACCATCGCCGAGATCAAATCCGGCTACGAGGAGATCGTCAATACCGTCGTAGCCTCCACCAAGGTCGAGCTGACCACCAATGACCCCGTCAGCGGCGAGCGTATGGTTCGCCGGCAGGAAACCAACCTGGGTGACCTGTGCGCCGATGCTTACCGGGCCATGTCCGGTGCCGATATCGCCGTAGTCAATGGCGGCGGCATCCGTGTCAGCATTCCCGCGGGCGATATCACCTACGGTCAGATTATCGCGGTTCACCCCTTCGGCAACGAAATGTGCGTGGTGGAAGCCACCGGCCAGCAGATCCTGGATGCCCTGGAGATGGGCGCCCGCAATGCCCCCGGCGAATGCGGCGGCTTCCTGCAGGTCTCTGGCATGAGCTATGAGATCGACCTAAATGTGGAGCCCACCGTAGAGGTGAACGCCGATGGCATGTTCACCGGTGTTTCCGGCGAATACCGCGTAAAGAATGTCAAGGTAGGCGATGAGCCGCTGGATCTGGCCAAGACCTACACCCTGGCCAGCCACAACTACATGCTCAAATCCGCCGGTGACGGCATGGCCATGTTCCAGGGCTGCACCCTGCTGCAAGATTCCGTCATGATCGACAACCAGGTGCTCATCAATTACATCGTGGATGTACTGGGCGGCGTGGTAGGCGAAGATTATGCCGATCCCTACGGCCAGGGCCGCATCACCGTGATCGAGAAGAAGTAATTCCTCTTCAAACACACCAAAAAGCTCCCCCGCGGGGGAGCTTTTTCCCTTCCTTACAAAAATACTCTGCATTTTATGTGCAGATTGTCTGTTGACAAAGGTATTACCTTTGTTGTATCCTAATTCTATCATAGGAAAGAAGAGGAACACATGAACCGCGAACCCATCAATAAACAGAACCTGAGCGACGCCGTGGCGGAAAAGCTGCGGGAATATATCCGCAGCAGCGATGCCCCCCGTTCCCTAAAGCTGCCGCCGGAAGCCGTCATCGGGGAATCGATGGGCGTCAGCCGCATCACCGTACGGCGGGCCCTCAGCGATTTGGAGCAGGAAGGCCTTATTCAGCGCATCCATGGGCGCGGCACCTTTATCAATCCCAATATCTCCAAAATCAAGGCCACCATCACCCCGGGGCAGGATCTGCACCAGCTCATCCGGGAAAGCGGCTACGAATCCCGCAATGAACTCATCAGCTTGGAAACCGTCCCCGCCGACCTGCACCACGCCGAAGTGCTGGAGGTAGCGCCGGGCTCTCCCCTCATCAAGGTCGTCTGCTCCTACTATGCCAATGATATTTTGGCCATCATCAGCATCAATCACATTCCGGAGGGCCTGCTGAAAACCATGCCGAGCCGGGAGGAATGGGGCACCCACACCAGCTATGAGCTGCTGCGCACCCACGCCGGACTGCTGGTCACCAATGAGTGCATCACCATCCAGAGTAAAAGCCGGGCGGAGGCCCTGACCATCACTCCCGCCGCCGGGGAATTTGACTGTGATTCCTTTTTGTGCATGACCGGTACTTCGCTGACAGCGGAAAATAAACCGGCCCTCAGCGGCCAGGCCCTGTATAACACCAACTATGTCCACTTCCAGATGCTGCGGAATATCAAGGCATTCTAAGCATAACTGCCCTGCGTAAACAGGGCAGAAATTTGCAAACGCATTTAGATAATACCATATTATCTTTTATGGCTTGCCGCCAGCGGCCAGCACATCGCCCCACACCCCTGCTGGAGTCCGCACTTTCCCCCTTATTTCCCTCCCTTCTCAAAAAGCATACCCATAGCCATGCACTTCTCCCGTCCAAAAAAGAGAAGCCTCTTCTATTTACTTTTTATATCTGTTATAAGGTAATACCATATTATCATATCTCTAATGTAAAGGAGGAATCGACCATGCAGACACTGCTGTATGGCGCACAAATCATCACGCAGAACGAACAGGATGAGATCCACAAGGAAGGCTGGATCCTGCTGGAGGACGACCGGATCATCGGCATCGGCGCTGGCGCCCCGCCGGAGGTTCCGGAGGGCACCGTCAAGCGCTGCCTTCCCGGTCGGGTCATCATGCCCGGCATCGTCAATATCCACACCCATGTAGGCGGCACCCTGTTCAAGGGCCTCACCGAGGACATCAAAGGGGCCTTCTACGGGCTGGCTTTCCCCATGGAACGCTTTATCACCCGGGAATCCATGTACAGCATCAGTATGCTGGGGGCCATGGAGGCCGTCAAATTCGGCTCCACCTTCATCGATGACCTGTACCACTTCCCGGAATCCACCGCCCGCGCGGCGGAGGAGCTGGGTCTGCGCGGCATCATCGCACAAAAGATCTACGACCCCGACCTGCAAAACCTGCACAATAACGATTATTCTTCGGTGCCGGGGCAGGCCGCCCAAAAGCTGCAGGCCAATGTGGACCTGTACGAAACCTTCAATGGCCGCGGCAATGGCCGTATTGAGATCGGCTTTGCCCCCCACGCCACCGATACCGTCCCCATCGCCCTGGCCAAAGAGATCGCGGCAACCGCCGGGAAGTACCATGCGCCTGTCCACACCCATGTGGCACAGACTCCCCAGGAGATTGCCCACGACCGGGAAGCCTATGGCATGACCCCCGTGGAGTACCTCTTTGAGACCGGCCTGGCCCAGCAGAAGCTCATCGCGGCGCACTGCGTCTGCGTCACTGAAAATGATGTCCGGCTGCTGGCAAAAAATAAGGTCCATGTAGCGCATTGCCCGGAGGTCTTCTTCAAGGCGGGTTATTTCGCCCCAGTGGATCTGTGGCACAAATACGGTGTGACCTACGCCCTGGGTACCGATTGGGTCACCCTGAATCCCTGGACCAATATGCGCATTTACCTGGGCTGCTGGCGTACCCTGGGCGGGCTGGATGAACAGCAGGCCGGTGCCAAGCTGGCCTTCCGCAAGATCACCATGGATGCCGCCCGGCTGGTGGGCAAGGAAAAGAAGATCGGCTCGCTGGAAGTGGGCAAAAAGGCAGATCTCATCGTGATGGATGCGCGGGAACCGCATCTCCAGCCAATGTACGATCTGGATATCCGCTCCACCCTGGTGTGGAACGCGACCGGCAATGAGGTAGAAACCGTCATCATTGACGGCAAAACGATAGTGGACGGCAAGCGGGTGCTTACTGTGGATGAAACGGCCGCCACACAGGAAGCCACCGCGATCTGCCACAAGTACCTGGCGCGCCAGTTAGGCGCCCAAAACCAATTGTGAAGGAGGACTAATAATGTTTGACGCAGTCTCCGGGCTGATGATCGGCTCCTATATCGTAGTTTATGTAATCTGTGTTGGCATCCTCATCTGGTATGCCAACCATCATCTGGAGGATAAGTAAAGGAGGCTTCCCATGAATATCAATGTGGGTTGGTTTATCGCAGCATTCGCTGCCTATTTCATCATCAATATCGTGGTTTCCCTGCGTGTCAGCAAGGGCACTTCCGGCATCAGCGGCTTTGCGCTGGGTCAGGTAGGCCCCGTTGTCCTGGCATTTTCATTCTTTGCCACCCGCCTTAGTGCCAGCGTGTACCTGGGCGAGCCCGGCATCATGTGGACCTCCGGCTGGCCTTACAGCTGGATCGGCATTCTCAATGCGGCCTTCTGGACCGCCACCATCATCATCGTGGCCCGCCGCATGCGCACCTATTCCGGTGCCCTGGGCGCTCTCACCGTCCCGGATTTCCTGGGCCAGCGGTACGATAGCAACTTCCTGCGCATCTGGACCTGCATCGGCTGCACCATCTTCTACATTCTGCTCATCGTTTCCCAGTACAAGGGCGCCATTGCCCTGTTCTCCACCCTCTTCGGCATGGATAAAACCGTTATCATTGTGGCGTTCTCGCTGTTCGCCATCATCCTGGTCAATATCGGCGGCTTCAAATCCGTTGCCTGGACCGACTTTTTGCAGGGCATCCTCATGGTCATCATCGCGGTGGTCATCTTCATCGCGGCGTTCAAGGCCGTCGGCTGGAGCTTTGCCGATGTAAACACCCAGCTTTCCGCCATCGACCCCAACCTCGTCCAGCCCTTCAATGAGAGCGGTCTTTACAGCCTTTCCGGCGTCATCGCCATGCCGTTCTATCTGTTTGTTTCGCTGGTGGCCAATCCCTACTGCACCATCCGCCTGATGGCCATGACCGATGTGGGCCGCAAGAGCTTTAAGAAGTTCGGCCTCACCCTCATCTCTGTCGGTATGATCTGCATGCTGATGTATATGTCCGGCCTGTTTGGGCGGGTGCTGTACCCCAACCTGGCCGATGCCGACAGTGTCATCCCCACCATCGCCCAGAACCTGCTGCCCGAATGGGGCCTGGCCATTGTGGCCGTTGGCCTGTTTGCCTCCATGATGGCCTGCGTGGATTCCATGATCCACTGCATCAGCGCCATGCTCTCGGTCGATATCTATAAGCGCACCCTAAAGAAGGATGCCACCGATCAGCAGGTCGCCAAGGCGGCGCGCTATATCACCTTTGCGGTGGTTGCCATCGTGCTGGTCATCACCCTGTTCTACACCCCCAAGCTGCTAGCTATGCTGGGCATGATCGCCGGCGCGGGCTCCGGCCTTGTCACCCTGGCTCCCATGCTGGTAGGCCTCTACTGGGAGCGCACCACCAAGGCGGGCGCCATCACCGGCTCTCTCACCGGTGTGCTTTCCTTCGCGCTGTTCTACTTCGGCGGCTTCTTCAATGGCAACCTGTGGATCGTCGGCGTAGCGGCAGCTGTCTTGGCGGTCATTGTCACAGTCGCAGTCAGCCTTTTCACCAAGCCGGTGGACCCTGCTGTACTGAACCGCATGAAGGGCCTGAAAGCCGAAGGATGACCTCCCCTGCGGCCTGCGGCCGGGCCGCCCCCTGCTATGACATTCCCATTCCCTATTTCAATTTGGCTCCTCAAGGAAAGTATCCCTGCCCCGGCGGGGATATTTTTCTGCTCCACGCAAAAAGCTCCCCATACAGGGGAGCTTTTCTCTATCTTATCCAATATTATAGATCATCCAGCGTCATGCCAAAGGGCGGTAGGAACTGCATCATAAACTGCTCCGCCTCCGGCAGCTCCATCTCGTGGATCGCCTGCAGCAGGGTATCATAGGCCCGGTCAAATTCATGGTTGCCCGCCCGGCGCTCCTCGGTGCACTTGATCAGGGCTGAAAGCTTATCCGCCGCCTTAATATAGGGCCTGTACTCCTCGGTAGGGGTAAACCACGGGGTCATTTCCTCCGCCATGGGTACCGGCAGGCGGCTCAGCAGCGCCGTCTGCGCTTCCTTTTCCACCGCCTTGTACGCCGTTTTAATGCTCTCGTTCTTATATTTCACCGGCGTAGGCAGGTCGCCGGTCAGTATCTCGGTACAATCATGGTACAAGGCATACAGCACCGCCTTTTCCGGCTCCAGTATGCCGCCCCGTTGGCGGTTCAGCAGTGCCAGCGCATGGGCAATATACGCCGTTTCCAGTGTGTGCTCACACAGGTTCTCCGGCCGGGAGGTCCGCATTAGGCACCAGCGGTCAATATATTTCATTCGCCCCAGCAAGGCATAGAAGGTATTCAGCATGGCTTTCTCTCCTCGGTTTCATTGGTTACAGGGTACAGGCTCCGGCCGCCCCCTCGGCCCGCTTCGCGGGCTTGCGCGGCTCCGCCGCGCGGGCGCACCGCCCTTCGGGGCGGCGCCCCGGGGGCGGCCGGAGCTCCCTTCATCACTGCCACTATTCTACCACGCCAAAGGCCCCCCTGGCAAGCGCCCTCTCATTTTGCAGGAGTCCCTGCAGGAATCCCTGCAAAATTTGCAAAAATGCAGGAAAAATTAAAAACGATTCATATTTGTTCAATTTTTATCTCATAAAAAGGCTATTTTCTTTCCATAATGAATAAAAAACAAAAAATCTTGCAAAAAGGGGTTGCAATTCCATTTTGCGGTGCTATAATAATGACCATAGTCCACTGTGACCCATATTAAAATGAATATTGATAAGGAGATCCCACCATGAAAAAGTTATTCGCCCTCTTGATGGCCGCCATGATGCTGCTGTGCTGTGTTGCCTGCGGCGGCGGCAATGACACCCCCAATCCCCCCACCGATACCACCGCTTCCATCACCATTGGCACCGGTAGCACCTCCGGCACCTACTATGCCTATACCAATGCCGTCGGCATGATCTTGAAGGACGCCACCGGCTACACCTACAATGTCATTTCCACCGGCGGCTCCGTTGCCAATATCAATGGCATCGAAGACGGCGACTACAATATGGCCATCGTACAGAACGATACCATGATTAAAGCCTACAATAAACTGGATGACTTCAATTTCCCTGTTGCCATCACCTCCTTCTCGGTTCTGGGCGAGGTTTACTCCGAGGTCATGCAGGTCGTTGTCCGCAGCGACCTGAAGGACACCGTCAAGACCCTGGCCGATGTCAAGGGTCTGCGCGTTTCCATCGGTGATGCCGGCTCCGGCACCGAGGCCAACGCCAAAGCCCTGCTTGCCGCCTACGGTGTTTCCACCGATGATATCACCGTACAGAACCTTTCCGTCAATAACAGCGCCGATGCCATGAAGGATGGCAAGCTGGATGTCTTCTTCTTCACCTCCGGTGCTCCCACCACCGCCATCACCGAGCTGCAAACCGCCATGGATATCTACCTGCTGGGCCTGGATGACGCCGTAATGGATGAATTCATCACCAATAACAAGGTAGGCGACTATGCCGTTTACGCCAAGATGGCCGTCACCCACGATCAGTACGCGTGCATCCCCGCCGATGCCCCCATCACCACTATCGGTGTTACCGCCACCTACATCGTTTCCAATTCCCTCTCCGAGGATCAGGTCTACAATATGACCAAGGCCCTGTGGGAGAGCAAGGATGAGATCGCTAAGGCTCACGCCGTCGGCTCCGGTATGGATATCAACAATGCCTTCGTCACTATCGGCAATGTTCCGCTGCACCCCGGCGCCGCCAAATACTACACCGAGATGGGTCTGAATGTAGGCTGAGCTGCAAACCATTAAGTTTCCCATACGCCTGCGGCGGGAGGAGTTCCATCAAGCCTCCCGCCGCGGCTTTCCTCATTTATTTGCCGGGTAACAAAAGCGAACCGGCCCTATTCCATGCTGTTCCTCTTTTGTGATTCGGTAAAAATCCATATCAGAAAGGATGCTGCCCCATGAGCCATTCCCTGCACCACACCGATGCTGCCGATACCGCCAAGCTCCTGCAGGAGCTGGACCGCGACAGCAAAAGCCGCAGCTTGACCGGCGGCTATAAGACCGCCATGACGGTGCTGTTTGTTCTCTATTCCCTCACTATGATCGTTATGGCGCTGGTCGTTTCCGGCGCCACCCAGTATACCCGCCTGCCCGTTTTTGTGGGCATGACCCTCTTTGTCGGCTACCTTAAATACCCCGCCAGCAAAAAGGACGCCCTGCGGGATAACTACTTCCCCTGGTACGATGTCATCCTGGCCTTCACCTCGCTGGGCGTGTTTTTCTACTATGCCATCGAGCAGAAAAGGATCATCCAGATGGCCAACCGCATCGGCACCACCCAGATCGTTTTGGGCATCATTGGCATCCTGCTGCTGGTGGAGCTGTGCCGCCGCTCCACCGGCATTCCGCTCATCGTGGTCGTGGGGCTGTTCACCGTCTACGGCGCCTGGTGGCTCACCAATAATAACCCCAAGACCGCCCTGCGCAATCTCATCTACAACCTGTTCTACAATCTCAATTGCGGCATCTTCTCCTCCCCCATCACCGTCTGCGCCTCCTTCATCGTGCTGTTCATCATCCTCGGCTCCTTCCTGGAGAAAACCGGCATCGGCACCTTCTTTGTCGATCTGGCCAATTCCATCGCGGGCGCCAGCGTGGGCGGTCCCGCCAAGGTCGCCGTTATCTCCAGCGCGCTGGAGGGGATGTATTCCGGCTCCTCCGTCGCCAATACCGTCGGCAGCGGCAGCATCACCATCCCCACCATGAAAAAGGTGGGCTATAAGCCGGAATTTGCCGCAGCGGTGGAGGCCGCCGCTTCCACCGGCGGTCAGATCATGCCGCCCATCATGGGCGCCGCCGCTTTCCTCATGGCGGAGATCACCGGAATTCCCTACGCCTCCATTGTGGTCGCCGCCATTCTGCCCGCCATCCTGTACTTCACCGGCATTTTTCTTATGGTGCATTTTGAGGGCAAGCGGCTGGGGCTCAAGGGCCTGCCCAAGGACTCCATTCCCCACTTCTTCCGTCTGCTGGCCAAGAGCGGCTATCTGCTCATTCCGGTCGTCATCCTCGTCATCTGCATGAATTACTTCACCGCCGGGATGTCCGCCTGCTTTGCCATCCTGTTCGCCCTTATCATCAGCCTGATCGGCCGGGATAAGCACGACCTTGTGCGCACCATCGGTCTGCCGCTTATCCCGCTGGCCGTCCTCGTCGTTCTGTGGCAGGTCATCAAAATCGATACCGGTACCGCTGTCTTTGTTTCGATGGTGGTCGCCGTCCTGTGCAGCTTCCTTACCCGTTCCGCCATCCTCTCCCCCCGCCTCGTTGCGGAGGGTCTGCAGGGCGGCGCCGGCAGTTCCATCGGCGTTGCGGTCGCCTGCGCCATGGCCGGCATCATCTCCGGTGTTGTTTCCATGACCGCCCTGGGCACCACGCTGGTAGCGGTCATTGTCCCCCTTGCCCAAAAGAGCATCTTCCTTGCGCTGTTCTGTACCATGCTGGCATGCATTGTGCTGGGCATGGGCGTACCCACCACCGCCAACTATGTCATCATGGCCACCATCACCGCCCCCATCCTCATTAAAATGGGCATCCCGCTGCTGGCGGCGCATATGTTCGTGTTCTACTTCGGCATCGTGGCGGATATCACCCCGCCTGTGGCATTGGCCGCCTATGCCGGCAGCGCCATCGCCCACTCCAATCCCCTTAAAACCGGCATCACCGCCACCAAGCTCGCCATCGGCGCGTTCATCATCCCCTACATCTTCGCGCTCAATCCCAGCCTGCTGTTCATTGATGTGGAGTCCGTCTGGGCTCTTATCGGCATTATGGTCACCTCGATCATCGGCATGGCGGGCATCGCCATGGGTATGACCGGCCATGTATACGCCCATGTTCCGTGGTACATGCGCATCATGCTGCTGGCCGGTGGGATCTTCCTTATTGATCCCAGTCCTGTCAGCGACCTCATCGGGCTTTTACTCATCGGCATTCCGTTTGCGTTCCAGCTGCTGCAGAACCGCAAGCTGAAAGCTACTGCCGCTGAATAATACTTGCATCAAAAGGGCAGTCCCTGCGGGAGCTGCCCCTTTTCTTATTTCTGCCGAACCCCAGCATGGGCCGCAGGCCAAGCCGCCCTCCGGGCGGCTTATGCGGGCTTCGC
>ERZ791837.558-NODE-558-length-28223-cov-5.902300_pt1 | contig 28223 bp, 35 predicted proteins | sample MGYA00510292_ERZ791837 | MGnify/ENA primary metagenome ERZ791837 (study PRJEB30046, sample SAMN00715259) | human gut metagenome | study: EMG produced TPA metagenomics assembly of the A metagenome-wide association study of gut microbiota in type 2...
CTGCCGTCAGGGCATTCTGGCCGGCACGGTGCTGGCCTTTGCCCGCGCGCTGGGCGAGTACGGTGCCACCAGCATGATCGCAGGCTACACCCCCGGCAAGACCGCCACCATTGCCACCACCGTGTACCAGCTGTGGCGCACCAACGACGAAGCCGGTGCCATGCGCTGGGTGCTGGTGGATATCGTGATCTCGGCAGTGGTGCTGCTGGCCGTGAATCTGCTGGAGAAAAAACAGAAAGCAGGTGGCCGCGCATGAGTCTTGAAGTGAACATTACCAAAAAGCTGGATGGCTTTACCCTTCACGCCAACTTTGCCGCGCGCAGCACCGCCACGGCCATTCTGGGCGCGTCCGGCTGCGGCAAAAGCATGACCCTGCGCTGCATTGCCGGCATCGTGAAGCCGGACAAAGGCCGCATCGTGCTGGACGGGCGGGTACTGTTTGACAGTGAGCAGCACATCGACCTGCCGCCTCAGCAGCGGGGCGCAGGACTGCTGTTCCAGAATTATGCCCTCTTCCCGAATATGACGGTGGAACAGAACATTCTCTGCGGCCTGAAAGCCGAAAAAGACCGCGCTGCCCGGCAGGCGCGCTGCGCCGAACTGCTGCGGGCCATGCGGCTGGAGCCGCTGGCAAAGCGGTACCCGGCCCAGCTCTCCGGCGGGCAGCAGCAGCGCACCGCACTGGCCCGCATCCTTGCCGGGCGGCCGCGCATCCTGATGCTGGACGAGCCCTTCAGCGCGCTGGACAGTTACCTGCGCGAGGCTGTGGAAAGCGAAGTGGGCAGTCTGCTGGCCGGGTTTGACGGCACCGCGCTTCTGGTCACCCACAACCGGGACGAAGCCTACCGTCTTTGCCCGGAAATGGTGGTACTGGACAGCGGCCGGGTGCTGCGCTCCGGCCACACCCGGGATGTCTTTGCGGACCCGCGCAGCATCACGGCAGCCCGGCTCACCGGCTGCAAGAACATTCTGCCTTGTACCCGGCTGGACGCGCACACGGTGCGTCTGACCGGCTGGGATGTGCCGCTGCAACTGGCGCTTCCGGTGCCGGAAGGCTGCACCGCCGTGGGCATCCGCGCCCACGACTTTGTGCCCTGCGACGCCGGAGCACCGAACGCCTTACCGGTAGCAGCCCTTTCTTCCAGTGAAAATCCCTTTGACTGGAACCTCATCTGTACCGCTCCGGACGGCACGGCCCGCCTGTGGTGGAAGGTAAGCAAATCCACCCTTTCCTCCCCCGCTCCGGTGCCGCCGCATTTCCTGTGCGCTGCACCGGAAAGTATCATGCCCCTGACCAACTGAGCTACATCTTTGACAAAGCCCCGCCCGGTGCTTGTACCGCACCGCAAATTCTGCTATACTAAAAATAGTGCATTTTGCAAAATCAGGGAGCATTGCGGCTTCCATTGGGGATGGGAACATGAGTGAAATAACGGTCCGGCCCATGGTGCCGGAGGACTGGGACGATGTGGCCCGGATCTATCTGGAAGGCATTGCCACCGAGCACGCCACCTTCCAGACCGACTGTCCGCCCTATGCTGCGTGGGACGCCTCCCACACCAAAGAGTGTCGGCTGGTCATTCTGGCCGACGGCGTGCTGGCCGGGTGGGCTGCCCTGCACCGGGTAGATCCCCGCTGGTGCTACCGGGGCGTGGCCGAGGTGAGCATTTATGTGGGCGAGCGCTTCCGTGGGAAGGGACTGGGCTCCCAGCTCCTGAACGCTCTGTGCGCTGACGCCGAGAAGGCAGGCTACTGGACCCTGCAGTCCACCGTGCTGCAGGACAACACGGCCAGCCGCGCCCTGCATACTAAATGCGGGTTCCGTCTGGTAGGGCGGCGGGAGCGTATTGCGCGTGACTGCCACGGCCGCTGGCTGGACACCTACCTGATGGAGCGCCGTGCTAAAGCCGATGAGCCGGAGGGCATCAAAAAACTGTAACGCCCCCGCCCGGGCTGCTGATTTCAGGACAAAACGAAAGTCCCTGTGAACGCAAAGGTTCACAGGGACTTTTGTTTTGCTCGTTTCAGATTTTACAGAACTTCTCGTTATGCCCAGTTCATCCGGCCATAGCGGGTGGTGATACTGCAAATTTCTTTTTGCAGCTTTGGGGTCAGCTGGCTCTTTTTTAGCCGCCAGCGCCAGTTCTCGCCTACGGTGGAGGGTTTATTGATACGGGCGGAATTGTCCAGCCCCAGCCAGTCCTGCATGGGGATGATGCAGGTGGCGGCGGCACTGCGGAAGATAAGGGCGATCATGCTCTTATAGAGCTGCGCTTCCGGCGTGGCATAATCGTACAGATAATCCCGCACCAGTGCACGTTCGGCAGAGGTGATGGTCTGGTACCACGACACCAGTGTTTCGTTGTCGTGGGTGCCGGTGTAGGCCACGCTGTTCACCGGGTAATTATGGGGCAGGTAATCGCTGGCACTGCCGGTGTCGCGGGAATCGAAGGCAAATTCCAGCACCTTCATGCCGGGGAAGCCGCTGTCCCGCACCAGCTGCCGGACAGTCTCGCTCATATAGCCCAGATCCTCGGCAATAATCTCCCGCTTGCCCAGTGCCTGCTCCACCGCACGGAACAGCTCGATGCCAGGGCCTTTTTCCCAGTGGCCGGGTGCCGCCGTTTCACTGCCGTAGGGAATGGAAAAATACTCGTCGAAACCGCGGAAGTGGTCGATGCGAACCACATCGTACAGTTCAAAGCAATACCACAAGCGGGTGATCCACCACTGATAGCCCGTTTCCCGGTGCTTTTCCCAGCGGTAGAGCGGATTGCCCCAGAGCTGGCCGGTGGGCGAAAAACCATCCGGCGGAACACCTGCCACAGCGGTGGGAATGTTGTCCTCATCCAGCTGGAACATCTGCGGGTTCGCCCATGCATCGGCAGAATCCAGTGCCACATAGATGGGGATATCGCCGATGATGCGGATGCCCTTTTCGTTGGCGTAAGCCTTTAGTGCACGCCACTGCTGGTCGAATTTGAACTGGAGATATTTGTAGTACTCCACCTCAAAATACAATTCCCGGCGGTAGTAGTCCATGGCATTCTGCCAGCGCAGGCGGATATCCTCCGCCCACTCGATCCACGGCTTGCCCTCAAAGCGATCCTTCACCGCCATGAACAGGGCAAAGTCATCCAGCCACCACTTGTTCTGTTCACAGAAGGCCGCAAACTCCGCATTGTGGCCGATGTTGCTGCGGGAGTAGGCCAGCCGGAGCAGGCGGCCCGCTCCTTGTAGAGCTGGCTGTAGTCGATATCGTCCGCCTTGCGGCCGAACTTTGCCTTTTTGCACTCTTCTGCCGTGAGCACACCCTCTTTGACCAGCTCATCCAGACTGATGAAATAGGGGTTGCCAGCAAAGGCAGAAAAGCTCTGATACGGGCTGTCGCCGTAGCTGGTCACACCCAGCGGCAGGATCTGCCAGTAGGTCTGCCCGGCGTCCTTCAGCCAGTCTACAAAATCGTATGCTTCCTGCGAAAAGCAGCCGATGCCGTAGGGGGACGGCAGACTGCTGACGGGCAGTAAAATGCCTGCACTTCTCTGCATGTTTCTTGATTCCCTTCTTATCGTTCTACTTCGATCAGAACGCCCGCATGGTCGGAGACCCGAGGCTCCTGTTTTCCGCCGAATACCACCCGGCTGCTGTGCACCGGCACCGCCTGGGAGCACCAGATCTGGTCAATGCGTTTTTTGGCAGCCGCGTCCGGAGCATCCCGCCAGCCGTCAATGGCCTGCACGACGGTATAGCCGTCATCCCGCTGCCGGGCCAGCCGGTAGGTATCCTGCCAGCCGCTGCGCAGAATGAGGTCGTAGCCCTCACCCCGCACATCGGCTTCACTGTTGAAATCGCCCAGCAGGAACGCCAGCGGTTTTGCCCCGGCTGCCGCCGCCAGAATGTTCCACTGGTCGGCAAAGGGCTCTTCCTCATCCTTCCACCAGCCCAGATGCACCGTATAGTACCAGACATCTCCTGCACAGATGCCCAGCGCCCGGCGGGTCTTCCAGTTGTTGTAATCGTTGATTTGGCTCAGCAGCAGGTTTTCGGCCTGCATGATGGGTGCCCGGCTGAATACCGCCATGCCCTCGTCGTATCTGTCGTAGCCGATCTTGGCCGGGAGCCAGCACCAGTGGTAGGCACAGCCCGCTTCTTCCAGCATCCGGGCCACCGCAGCGGCATGGTTGTCCGCTTTCAGCAGCACCATATTGCCGGGGCAGGGGTAGTACCCCGCCGGGACATCCGCCAGCAGCGGCGCAGCGGCGGTCTGGTTCACCTCCTGCAGGGCGAACACATCCGGCTGTTCCTTTCGGATAAACTCCACAAAAGCATCCCGCTTGGCCTCATATGCCGGTTCGATGAGACTGTGGGTATTCAATGTCAGCAGTTTCATAGTTTTTTTACAGAATATCGTTGATATCAGATTTCAGCACGTCTGCCTTGGGGCCGTACACGGCCTGAATGCCGTCTCCCTTTACCAGCAGGCTCAGAGCACCCTCTGCCTTCCATGCGGCAAGGTCGGCTACCTTGGCGGGGTCCTTCACGGTAACGCGCAGACGGGTCATGCAGGCGTCCACCAGCACGATGTTCTCCCGGCCGCCCAGCAGGGCGATGATGCGCTCAGCCTGACCGTTGTCCGCCTTTTTGTCGGCCTTCTTCTCGGTCTTGGTGTCAGCTGCGGCATCGTTTGCGTTGTCATCGGTGTAGTTGCCCAGACGACCCGGGGTAGCCAGATTGAGTTTGCCGATCATGAAGTAGGCCACGAAATAGCCGATGAGAAAGAATGCCACGACACAGATGACAAAGTTGATGATATCACCGCCCAGACCGGCCTGCAGGGACATGGGGATGCGGGTGATGAATTCCAGATTGCCGAAGGAGTGCAGGCGCAGATGGATGATACCGGCCATGGCAAAGGCACAGCCCTGCAGGATGGCGTATACAATGTACAGCGGCATGGCGCAGAACATGAACATGAACTCCAGCGGCTCGGTCACACCGGTGAGGAACACAGCCAGCGCGGTGGAAATGAACATGGATTTGTAATTCTTGCGCTTGTCGGCATCCACGCGGCGGTACATGGCCAATGCGATGCCCAGCAGCAGGCCGGTCGCGCCAATCATCTGACCCACCTTGAAGCGGGCCGGGGTCACGGTGGCCAGCAGATTGTTATAGGAGGCCATGTCACCGGCCTTCTTGAAGTTGATGAGGTCGTTGGCCCATGCCAGCCACAGCAGATCCTGACCAAACACCTGACTGCCTGCATTGACGCCGGTGGCGATGGTGTAGGTGCCGCCGAAGGAGGTATAGTTCATGGGGATGGTCAGCATGTGGTGCAGACCAAAGGGCAGCAGCAGACGTTCCAGCGTACCATAGATGAACGGAGCCAGCACCGGAGAAGTCTCCGAAGAGTTGGCGATCCAGATGCCAAAGTTGTTGATGCCGGTCTGCACCACAGGCCAGAACAGTGCCAGCACCATGGAGATGACCACCGAGTAGGCAATGACCACCATGGGCACGAAGCGCTTGCCGTTGAAGAAGGCCAGGGCATCCGGCAGCTTGCGGAAGTTGTAGTATTTATTGTAAGCTACGCCGCCCACAAAACCGGCAATGATGCCCACAAACACGCCCATGTTCAGCGCAGGGGCGCCCAGCACAGAGGTGAAGTAGCCGTTGACGGCGATCTCCTGCCCGAACAGGGTGTGGGTCACGGCGTTGGGGTCTGCCAGCATGGCGCTGGTAACACCGAAGATGTTGCCGGTGATCACGTTGATGAGCGCAAAGGCCAGCACAGCCGCAAAGGCACCGCCTGCGCGTTCTTTTGCCCAGCTGCCGCCGATGGCTACGGCGAACAGGATATGCAGGTTGTTGATGACGGCCCAGCCGATGTTCTCCATCGTAGTGCCGATGGTCATGACGGCGGCAATGTCACCGCCGCTCATCTGCACCAGCTTGCCCAGACTGATCATCAGACCCGCCGCAGGCATGACGGCGATGACGGTCATCAGAACTTTGCCCAGTTTTTGCAAAAAGTCGAAATTGATGAGCCCCTTCTTGGGAGCTGTCTGTGTGATTGCCATGATGTTCCTCCTTGTTCTTTTGCATTTGATTATGCAAGTATTGCATTACGCTTGCATTAGATTGCGCAATAAGAATAGCTCACTTTCGCAAATTTTACAAGAGTTTTTTGAGTTCCAGAGTGTCTTTCTGCATCTTGTACATTGTCGAAAGTGATTTTTGTTGAAAATGTCAAACCTTTGCAGCAGCACCGTTGCGCGATTTACGCAAACGAGCACGCAAACGTTGACTTTGCGTGCAAAGCCCTTTACAATAGAGATATCAGAAAGGAGATTCAGAGCATGGCAGTCACGATCAAAGATATTGCGGCCGCTGCGGGCGTTTCGCCGTCCACGGTCTCCCGCACCTGCAAGGACAGCCCATCCATCAGCCGGGACACAAAAGAACGCATCCGCCGCATCATGGCGCAGATGGGCTATGAACCAAATTTTGAGGCTGAACCGTCCGAAGCATTTTCCAAGACCATCGGCATCATCCTGCCTTCCTCCCAGCGGGACGTATATGAAAACGCCTTTCATCTGGAGATCATCCGGGGCATCGGGCAGTTCTGCAACCAGCGCCGTTATGTAAACACCGTCATCACCGGCGAGGACGATGCCGAAGTGCTGGATGCTATCCAGAGCATGGTAGCCAACACGCAGGCCGATGGATTCATCCTGCTCTACTCCAAAAAAGATTGTCCGGTGGCTGCCTATCTGCGCAGCGAGGGTCTGCTTCACGTTATCGTGGGCAAGGCAGCGCAGTCGGCCAACCAGACCATCTATATCGACAATGACAACGCACTGGCGGGCGAGGAAGCCACCGACTATCTCTACGAGATGGGACATCGCCGCATCGCCTATTTTGGGGTCAGCAATGCCATGCTGTTTTCTGCCGAGCGGAAACGCGGCTATCAGATGTCTCTGCTCAAGCACGGCATCACCCCGCAGGAAGGGGACTGCGTGGAGATCGACACCCTGAATGATTCCTATGAACCCGCCCTGAAAGCGCTGCTTACCGCTCCTGGCCGCCCTACAGCGGTTCTGGTCAGCGATGACATTCTTGCGGTGGTACTGGAACAGTTCTGCAGCAAGCTGGGCCTGCGCATCCCGAAAGATCTGTCCATCGTATCCTTTAACAACTCGCTGTTCTCCCGCATCACCAACCCGCCGCTGACGACCGTGGACGTCAATCCCTATCAGCTTGGCATTGAGGCGGCAAGCCAGACCATCAACCACATCGAGAACCCCAACCTGCTGGCCACCAAGATCATCGTGCCGCACCAGCTCATCGTACGGGAAAGCTGCTGCCCACCGCCGGAAAATCGCACGGCTGCCTTGCCCGGCGGGGCACTGTGACCCCGCAGTACACCGCGCTCCATTGTCCATGAACTGAAAGGATATCTGCCATGACGGCCAGCTTCAACGGCCGTTCCAGCGGCAGAGCCGCCGGAGCCTCTGTACGCTTCCGGAACACTGCCGCGCCCAGCACGTCTGCCGCCGCGCACCCAGCACAGCCCATCAGAAAGGTTCTCCGTTTCATACGCTCAGCTTCTCCACTGTGTGCCGATGTTCTTCACCTTTCCGCGCACCGAGATGTCCACCGTGGACAGGGTGTCCTGCACTTTCCGGGAAGTACGCACTTTCGGGTGGGTTGGTTACCTATTGGAAACCATAGCGGCATCGGAAAAACCATCCCCCTCATGGTGATGACCGCAAACAGGAAGGTCACCGAGATGATGCGCAGGGCGGGCACCCCAAAGGCCAGCATTTCCTCACTGGCCGAAAACAGCCCCAGCAGCTGCCGCGGAAAGAGCAGGAACACCGCCGTCCCGCACAGGGCAAACACGATGCCGGTGGGCAACAACACCTTCCATGCCTGCTTCACGCGGTCGGACTGCTTGCTGCCGTAATTGTAGCCAACCACCGGGATGGCGGCCTGTCCCAAACCGTTGACCGGCATCAGGAACAGGCCGGTGGTGGCGGCACGGCAGGCTTCCTCCGGCTTTTTCTGGCCCAGCTTGCGGGAAAGCAAGGCGTTCAGCCCCACCGCGGTGCCCACGCCGATGGCGATCATCAGAAACTGGATGGCATACACCAGTGAGGCGGCGGTCAGTGCCGTTTCGGACAGGCGTGCCACAAAAATGCTGTCTACGATGTTATACAGCGACTGGATGAGCAGTGAGAGCATCAGCGGTACCGCCATCGTATACAGCAGTGGGCGGACGGGCATCGCACCCAGTTTATTTTTCGGGTCCATAAGTTTCTTTTCTCCTTTTCCGTGCAAACAAAAAAGCGCGAAATCGTTGAGGAACAGCACTTCCTCAGGATTTCACGCTTTGTAAGCCGGCTTATGTTTTGATTCTTGACGATGTCGTATTATACTCGAAAACGACCGGATTTTCAAGATGGATTTTATCCGGATCTGACGCAAAAAAAGCCCCTGCGGGCAATCAGCTCGCAGGGGCTTCGCTATGCGATGGACTGATGCTCCTCGCACCAGCACACGGCAGTTATTCAATTTCAATCAGATTGGGGTTTGCAGGCAGAGCCTTCTGCTGCTGGGGTGCAGGCAGCTGGATGTGCAGGATGCCATCCTCGAACTTTGCGTGGATGTCCTCTTTCTTCACGGCATCGCCCACATAGAAGCTGCGGGCGCAGGTGCCGGAGAAGGTCTCGCGGCGGATGTAATGACCCTTCTCATCCTTCTCATCATTGCTGTGATTACGGACGGCCTGAATGGTCAGGTAACCGTCGTTCAGTTCCATCTGAACGTCTTCCTTCTTGCAGCCCGGCAGGTCAACAGCTACTTCGTAGCCGTTCTCGGTCTGCTTCACATCGGTCTTCATCATGTTTGCACCGCGCTTGCCGAAGGTCTCGCGCTCTTCACGGTTCATCGCACGCTCCAGCGCACCATCGTTCCAGAACGGATCAAAGAGATCATCGAACAGATTCTCATGGAAAACAGCAGGCATAAACATAAATCATTCCTCCAATCCCGGCGTTCGGGTCGGGTCAAAAATCTTTATGTTGTTCATTCGGAAAGGCTTTCCGGGGAGCCGCTCGATTATCTTGCGGCTCTCTCTTTTGCCCTTCCTCCTGAGCACGGCTTAGTTATAGCACTGTTTGCTAGCAGTGTAAAGTGCAGAGTGCTAAAATTCACAGAAAGATAATTCTTTGATAATCTTTCATGCACTCTTTCATCTCTTACAAGGTCATATTTTGTCTTGCGTTTCGGGTTGTCCGGCACTTCCAGACGCACTGCTGCACCGGGCAGCAGCAGTGCCTTGCACCGCCCGATGTTCTTGACATGAACCACACCGTTCACGTCCACATGGGCAATAAAGCGGTTCGGCCGGTCGATAAAGATGCCGTCTGTGATTTCTTTATCACCTGCAGGGCGAGGACTTTTTTCGCAGCTGCTTGGGGAGCGGCGGCGTTCCCGGGTCAGGCCTCTGCGCTGCCCTCAGCCTTCATGGCGTTGTAGCCAATGAGGACGGTCCACACATAAGCGCAGGTCTTGGGGATCATCAGCATACCGATCAGGGGGTTCACGTCAGCCCACAGCACCACAGGGATGTAGAAACCGAAGCTCAGCACGATGGTGAGCCACATCCAACGGAAAGCCTTATCGCCGTGGTCCTTTGCGCTGCGGTAGAACAGCACGATGATCAGCAGGCCCAGCAGAGCAAAGGGTACGTTCCGCAGGATGCCCCAGGTGAGGGAGGTCTTGTTGGTGAGCCACTGGTTCTGGGGCATCATGCACAGCAGCACACGGACAGCAGACAGAGCGTACACAGCGATGGTCAGGTTCTTCTGGCCCTCTACCTGGTAACGCTTACGCCAGACGTAGTACAGCAGCACATAAAAGACGGTCATGGTGATGGAGGTGATCCACTTACCCAGGCCCAGGGGAACAGCGTAGTTCTCCAGGCCGGTGGTGCACAGAGCCAGTGCACGAGGCACCAGGTGGAAGGAATCGCCGGCACCCAGCACCACAGCCATGAGGCCGAACAGCTTGAACTGAGAGCCGCTCTTGCTGCCACGGATCATACGAATGCCCACCGTGAGAACGGCAGCCAGGTAAAAGATGTCAAACACAGTTTCAATGATTGCACGCATAGGTTTTTGCTCCTTTTTCAGATTGGTTTTTGGGGAGGGGGGATTTATGTGAACAGGACGCTTCCGTCCTGCAGCACCGCCCATACTGAACGCCGTTCACTTTCGTCCTAAAAAACAGCCCACAGTTTTGTGGGATGTTTTTAGTAGATGGCTCGCCGGACGATCTCCAGCACGGTAGAGGGGTCAAAGTCCTGCCGCACCAGGGCAGACAGCATCAGAGAGAATAGTATTTCCGCAAACTTTTCAACGGTAAACTCCTCTGTGAAGGCGTCGGCCCGGATCTTGGTATCATTCTGCAGCACCACACACAGGGCTTCCAGAATGTGCCGCCATGCACGCTGCATCTGCTGTTTGCCGTCGGCAGTATCCTGCCGGACAAAGCCCAGCGCATGGTGGGTAAAAAAGCCCGGATACCGCTGGCAGCCGTCCTCCAGCTGCTGATACATCCACCGGACGCAGGACAAGGTATCTTGAAAAACCACTTCGTTCTCCGGATGGTGGAAGATATCGCTCCAGATGCTTTCCACTGTAGCACTCAGCAGTTCGGTCTTGGATGCAAAGTAATTGTAGATGCACCCCACCGAGACCCCACAGGCAGCGGCCACCGAGCGGATGTTCACACCTGCCCATCCGTTTTGCTGGATAATCTCCCGGCTGGTTTTCAGGATATTCGCTTTTGACGTTGCATTTAGATTCATCGGATCACCTCAACATGAACGCTGTTCATGATGCATAGTATACAAGCCATCCAGGGCATTGTCAAGAGGGGGGGTAAAAATTTCCGAAGATTTGTTTTCCACCCTCTTTGCGGCGGCCTCAGCAGCTTAAAAGAGGACTCTCTCCTGCCCTTGCGGTCAGCCGTCCGGCAGGAGCCTGTTCCGTTCTTAAAGCTTGGTCATCCACAGACCATGCAGGTTGCAGTAGGCGTAGACCGCCACCGGTTTTTCGCCGCCCAGCTCAAACACCGCCTTGGGTGCCTGACCGGGAGCGAGGTAGCGGAGCTGTCCGCCGTTTTCGGTCTCCACAAAGAGCCACTGGATGTGGTGCACATCCACCATAGGGTGCTCCACCGCACCCACCGTGACGGTGAGGGTGCTGCCGGAACGCTCTGCCACCGGCAGATGCTTTTCGCCGCTGGCTTCCACGGTGTTGGGGAGCAACTCCTTCATCTTTTCGCCGCAGCAGACCAGCGGAACGCCTGCGTTGTGGATGGTGGTGACCAGGTTGCCACAGTGCTCACAGATATAAAACTTTGCCTTCATATTAAAATCCTCCATCGGAATGTTGTTGGTGTTTCTTGTGACTATAGGATAACATTTCCTAGTTAGATTTTCTGTGACCGGGTCACGCAAGTCAATTTTGCTTATCGGCAATAAATTTCAATGGCTTTCTGGGCAAATTCTGCCGCGCCCTCTCCCCCGGCAGCGTTGATGTTCTCCGTAAACTCGCCGCCGGCACCGTACATCTGTCCAAGTTGATGCAGAATGGGTTTCGTGCAGGTATAGTAATTTTCCGTGATAAAGTCCTGCAGCTTCTTCACCTGTGCCTGTACTGCGGGATCTGCCGGTTCTCTGGTTTGCAGCGTTCCGAATGCCGCTACGATCTTCATCAACTGCTCGTTGATGCTGCCAGATTCCTTCTGCGTCCGACGGGCGTTTTTTGCCTCAAATTCCTGATACTTTGTGGTTGCGCCCCACTCTTTCTTTGCACGTTCTGCGTATTCCCTGATCTTTTGTGTGTCAAATGCGTTGAAGTCCATAACATTTCCTCCTGTTGTCCGAATCTTCTCCGCAAGAGCGATCAACTTTTCCAGATGCTGTTTTTTCAGGGTCAGCAATGTGATCTGCTGTTCCAGTGCCTTTTCCCGGTCAAACTCCGGGTTTTTCAGAATTTTTCGGATATCCTCCAGTGAAAATTCCAGTTCTCGGAACAGCAAGATCTGTTGCAATCGTTCCAGTGCAGCATCATCATACAGGCGATACCCCGCCTGCGTTCGATGCGCCGGATGCAGCAGACCGATTTTATCGTAATATTGCAGCGTCCGAATGCTCACCCCGGTCAGATCGCTCACTTCCTTGACAGTCATCATTTGGTTTTCCTCCCTTGCGACAAGCTCAGTATACGCTATGACGCAACGTCAGGGTCAAGTGCTTTTTAAATTTTATTTCTGCCATTTGCCGCAAGCAACCCTGTACCGTGGGGATGCCATCAGCTTCCCATGGCGATGAGGCTGCCGCCTGCTGGGGACACCGAAGCATTCTCGGTTGGGCAATTTTCTCCTGCTGACTGGGAATGAAGCTCCGCAGGACGCACTACTCTCGATAGAGAATATAGAAGTGCGCCCTTTAGTTCCTAAAGGGATTTTATCAGTTCGCCTAACTGGAAATTTCCAGCTCGACAAGCTGGTTTTTAAGCTTTAGTTATCGGAATCCAAAGTTCCATTTTGTAGTCTTTGCTGTGCATATCACCTTCATGGTAATATTCAAAGTCAGGTTTTCCTGAATGAATATAGCCATGCTCAGGGAAGAATACTTCCATTGCATATTTCCACCCGTTATGAATGCTCTCCGGAACACTTCCTACTAATTCTACAACTACATACTCTGCTTCATCAACTTCTAAAACATCTAAGCCCATGCTTCTTGCTTTGTCTACATCATTAACGATATAGCCTGCCATATAGTTTATTGTGCTTGAGTTTTCCATATCATGGCAAACGCCAACACTTTGACCGTTTCCCAAACTTGCAAGTTCGTCGTGGCTATATTTTTCATACAGCTTATCCCAGACACTTGGACATAATGATGAATTGATGCTTTGTTCATTTACCCCTGCAACTGTAAATGCTTGTTTCTTTTGAATTGTAATGTTCATGCTTCTTCCTCCTCTTACACTTAGTGCTAACTGCACTCGTGATACTAATTTGAATGGTTTTCCATTTCTTACCTCAGAAGGAGTAAATCCATGAAAATTTTTAAAAGCTGTTCCAAATGAATCTGATGACTCATATCCAAATTTGAAAGCAACATCAATAATTTTTTCATCCTTATTTCTTAATATAACGGCCGCTTCCGTCAATCTTCTGCTTCTTAAATATTCTGAAAGCGTTGTTTCAGTCAGAATAGAAAACAAGCGACTGAACATTGAATACGAATATCCGGATAACTGAGTTACTTTCTTTTCATCAATTTCATCATCAAGAACTGTTTCAAGATAATCAATCGTATTGTTAAACGACTTGATAATATTCACTTTGATTCCCCCTTTCTTTCGGTTTATTTTAGTATAGAGGAAGATTTCTTTTCATACCCTACAATATCCGTACAAGTTTTATAGGTTTCATCTCATAAAAACTTATACCTTGCTAAATTCAACAAATTCCGATTTATCGCTCAGTTTTCGTATTCAAATTATACCATAAAACTTGTGTACACTTCTACCGCAACTTTGGAATATATGAGAAAAGCCCGAACATTTTTCGTCCGGGCGGTCTCGGCATCAATCATAGATCGGCTTAAATTTCACGATAGCTTCTGCCTGTGCCTTGCAAGCGCTCCCCCTCCACGCCCTCCGGCATCTATCCGCGCCCTTGCTCATACCATCTAACAACTATATACCGGGAGGGATATCGTGTGCTGCTGACCTTGCTGCAATTTTTCGCCACAAAATTTCTGTTTCTGGCGCTCCATCTGGAAAGCGGAAGTTTCCCCAAACCGCTCTCCGCCCGGGAAGAGCAGGCCGCCTTTGCTGCCCTGCGCGCCGGGGATGCCGCTGCCCGGGAAAAGTTGATCCGCCACAATCTCCGGCTGGTGCATCGAAAATGCTGTCTTCTCCCCAGCGCACTTTGAGATGGAAAAGAGAACCCACCCCTTTCACGCAGCAACGCACCTACGTCAAAATGGATTTTTTGGAGCCGAGAGAGCGGTTCCTTTTTTCTGCTTCAGAGGGTGTCATGTGAGGGTTGTGGTCTAACCCCTCTATACATCTTGCAGGTAAGTTTGGCAGGCCCCCGCACCACCGTAGAGGCGCAGGCGTTCTACCGTATGTACCACTCTTACGTCGACATCCCGAACCCATGGGACCGTCTGCGTTGGTGCCGCTATGGTCTTGACCTGCTGCAAAAAGAGGTTGCTGCCATGGTGGGCATGGAGGAATGGCTCTATCAGGATCTGGAAAGCGGCGCATTTCACCGCAGCTTTACGCCGGAACTTGCGGACAAGCTCGCCGCCCTTTACGGCATCCCGGTGGAGGACATTCTGGACGACTACACCCTGTTTCTGCACCGGGGCGGCGGAGACTTCCTCCGCAGATATCGGGAGGCAAAAGGCTGGAACCGTCAGCAACTTGCCGACCACGCAAAGGTCAGCCGGACAAGCATCCGCTGCTGGGAAAGTGGGCAAAAGACCATCAGTCAGAAGTGCTTTTGCTATTTGGTGGAAAACCTTGGTTCCGATTTTCCATCTATGCTTCGCATGTGAGGTATGGTAATTTTTCTCCGGCCAAACGAAAAAGCTCGTCTGCAAGCCACGATATGTGGCAGCGCAGACGGGCTTTCGTTATGGAATCATTCTGTTTCAGTTATCCTGATATTCGCTCTGACTTACATGGCGTTCCGTAAAACACGCAGTCGTTCTTCAAACGTTGCTTTCCATGCCGGATGCTCGGAGAATACAGTGTGCTCCACCTGACGGACTTGGTTCAGTCCGATGTTCCGCACCGCTTCCACTGCGGCATCTTTTTGACTCAGATGGCGTCTCCCCACGGTCAGGCAGTTTGCGCCTTCCGGCGTGTCGTACTGCTGAAACGCCCGGTTGAAGTCCATCAGGTCATGCAGACGGATGGGCTGATTGGTTTCGTTGTCTACCAGCAGACCCCAATTTTCCCAATGACGGTCGGTATTGCCCACCAGATAATCCAGAATGTTCATCATATAGTAGTCGGGAGCATCCAGCTCTAAGATCTTATCCAGCGTGTTCCAATCATGGTTCGTGCAGTAGACGTCATAGGCTGCATAGGTCACAAGACTGTATTGCTGAGATGTCATGATTTTGCTGATAGAAACCGGCTCATTTTCAAACATCCCCTGCTCATACAGTACCTGATGGCAGTCAAAGCATCGGCAGATTTTGCTTGCCAGCACTTCACGTTCCACCGCATCCCTGCCGCCATCCTTGTAAAGATAGAAGCCATCCTCTTTGCGTACCCACGCCTTGGGGTACAAGCCGCCCGTAGACAGGTCATTTGCCAGAAGATGGGCGTTGGTCACCGTCATTTGATGCCCCCGCAGTGCTATATCCACAAGCGCATTGCTTAAAGAGTGTGTGAAAAGGTTGATATCCTCGAATCGAGCCTTCTCGTTTTCTTCTTTCACCCAGAACACATCCAGCAAAGACAGACAATGGTAGGATAATGCAATCTGTGCTCGTTCCCTGTCCGTAACGCTCTGAGATGCACCGATACTGTTCAGGATTTCCTTGGCGTAGGTGCGATCCAACGTCAACATCCGGGAGGCGCACCAATAGTAAAAGTTCGTTACATTATTGATGCGCTCGTCAAAATCATCCGATTCCACCAGAACCAGATCATAGGGCATGAAATCCTCGAGGCAGACCCTGCATTCCCCTGTCGTGCTGAGTTGTGCCACACAGCTTTCCCGGTGCATGATCTCGTAAAGCATGGTTTTCATCCCTCCCCGCGTTCTGTGTCTTGTTCTGTATTTATATTACCTTCTTTTTTCACGGGACGCAAGAGCTTTTACTTTTCAAAAAGCTTTTTCTGCTGCTCCATCAGGACGGTTTCGATACGCTCTTTCAGCAAAAAGCGGAACTGTTTGGGGTAATAACATAGATATTTATCGAGAATCGCATCGATACTTGTTTTATCAATGTTTACCACAAGCTGCTTCCCGTAAAGAGCTTGTGCCGTATGCACTGTCTGCGTAAATCGAGATTTGAACGGAAGGCATTGTGCCTTTGTCAGATATGCTCGGCTTTCAATTTCAGGGCTGTACAGAGCAAAATCCAGTAAGAATGAATCTCCGCAGTCAAAAATCGGGCAGGGCTTATAACCAAATTTATCCCGAATCAGCGCAATATTGTTCATGTGCCGGTCCTGATTCAGAAAAAGCGCATCTACCTCAAACAATGTCGTAAGATATGCGCCCATATTCTGCATTCTGGTTGCCTCTCCCATTGCATCCACAAGAAGCCGGATTCTCTCTTTTAGGCTTGTCCTGCGGTTAAATTCTTCAAGATAGCCTGTTCCCAGACCGTTCTTCAGGATCATATTTGCAGTAATAAGGCTCTCATCTTCCCTTTTGAAATTCTCACTCACCGAGACCACTCGTTTCAAGCCATGAACCTCGGCCGTATCGACCCAGTAATTCGCTACGGAGATTCCCGGCAGCTGAACTGCATTTGTAAAATTACGCAGTACTTCACTGGAAACAGCTTCTGCCAGTGCCTCAAAGCAGCCATCATCCACCTTATACCAGAGATTTTTCTCCGCATCGAACCATTTTTCCTGATTTCCGCGCGAAGTCGTCACCACAACCCTGTCGTTGGTATGCAGCGTCAAATAATTTCCAGCCATTTGTGATCCTCCGCCATTCTTCCCTGCGTCTTTTCAACAAGCAGAACCGGGTCATATTCCGGAACGCCAACAGCATCCAGATAGTAATCCAAGCCCTTTCGTGTTTTCGGAATGCATCGGTCTGCCAGAAAGGCCAGGAAGTCTTCCCATGAGGGCGTTTCGTTCACACCAAACGCAGTATCCAGTATTTCGTCAACTTTGTTTTCGATGCAGATCTGCTCCGCTGTAAGATCTGCCAAAATCACGGTACACAACGTATCTCCGTCATAATATCGATATTCTTTCAGCTGATGTCCTTTCTGTTCTGCATTTCTGCGGAACAGTTCCGAGTCTGTTGATGCAAGCGGTCGGACGGTGATTTTTTCACCGTCAAAAGAAAGTTCTACCCGGTTATCTTTCTGGATTCCCATCGCACGAAGCCACACTGCCGGGAGATTGACCGAATACTTTTCTGCATTCTTTCCTGCTGTTCCCCCGGCTTTTCTTCTCATAATTTTCACGCTGCGACGATTCATGCACTTCACCTTCCCTTGCAAAAAGAATACCATATTGGCCGCCAACAATCAATGATTTTATTTTGTCAGCAAAATTCCAAAAACTTATGTAACACAAAAAGCCCCACGCTCAACACTGCCTCTGAATCTGACCGTCTCTGGTCAGAGCAGAAAAGCATATGTTGAGCGTGGGGCTTTGTTTATCGGCTCGGCTGCCAGCCGGGCTTTTGGTGTTCTTTGGGTTTGTAGGTTCCTTTGGTAGTATCGATCACCGCCTGCAGCAATTCGAGCTTCTGCCATGTGGGGCAGTTCAGGCGGTCGATTTTTTCGATCACATAGTTGGCGTGGGCGGTTGCGACCCGTTTTCCGAGTTCGTCCCATCCCTCTTTCGTTTTGGGGTAATGTACCACCACTTCAATGGGGGCACTCTTTCGCATGGCTCACTCACCTCCGATTACATCGCTATCACCTCATTTTTACGGGTTACTGGTTGTCCGCTATTCGCTGCGGTTTCCGCTCAGAACGTTCAGAGCCAGACTGACCAGCAAAGCCATATCAATGCGGAGCATTTCAGCCTTGCTGGCATAGCCCATAAAGCGTTCGATGCGGGATTTATCGATCGTGAAGATCTGCTCCAGAAGAATCATGGACGGTTCTTCAAAGGCCGGGTTGGAATCCACCAGCACATGGGTGGGCTGGTTTTTCTTCTTTTCCGTCCGGGTGGTAACAGTTGCAACGATCAATGTAGGCGAATGACGGTTTCCAATGTTGTTCTGCAGAACTACCACAGGGCGTTTCCCGCCCTGTTCCGAGCCGATATGCGGCTCCATGTCTGCATAGTAGATGTCCCCCCTGAGATATCTCCAATTGTTCGGTAACATAAAAATCAACCTCCTTTTTATGTAAGAAACAGCCGCCGCAGACGGATACCACGACGGCTGTTGTTCAGGAGGTAGAACGAAATTGTCAGTTTTTCAGCGGCAGGCTCATCTCACGGCTGGCACCGTTATAGATGCGGAGAATCTGCCGCATGTGACGGTTTGCAGAACTGCCGGTGTCTTTCTGAGCCAGCTGCGTGATGGTTTTCGGATGTGTCCTTGCCAGTTGCTGCACCAGCCGCTCCCGGCTGTACTCGCCCTCGTATACGGAGATGAAGCGGGCCACACCCCGGATTACACCGGCAAGGTAGGAATCCGCATTGCCCTTCCACGCCTCGTTGATGATGTGAAGCATCTCGACGTAGCGCTCACAGCCATACTGCTTGTACAGCTCGTATGCCGTTTCGATGCAGTAGATTTTCCAGGGTGCCCGGATGCCGTCATAAAGCCGTGCTTTTTCAGGATGCGGTAGCGGGTGTGCCCATCCAGAATGTAGCCATTCCATGTGATGATGGGATTCAGAAGACGACCCTCGGCAATGATGTTCTGCTCAAGCTGCTGTTCTTCCTCAAACTGCAGCGGCGGAATTTTGCTTTGGAACTCCGGGTCAATTTTAAGCTGGCTCAGTTTCACGTCGATTCTCCTTTCCAGTCATTTTCGATTTACGGACAATGGGCTGAACGTAGTAGTCAAACCCATATCGTGTCTGGCAATACGTGCAGACATCCTTGACGAGCTGCCTGGGGTCGGCTCTGCGGAGCCGGACGCCCTTTGCGTCCAAAAATGCCCCTCGGCAGACGGCGCACAAAGTTGTCAGGGTGGATTCATCCACCTTTCTTGTGGTCTTGCGGTTCATTTGCGTACTCCTTTTCGCTGATATATAAAAACGCCGTCCGTGGTTCCCCTCGAACGGCGTTTGGAAAAGGTTTTGTATGGTTTCTCTTAATTTGCCCCCGGCACCCCTGAGAAAGGGAAACATTCAGGCGTTGGATTTGCACCACTCCATTGGCCTCTCGGCCACCCCGTCTTCTTTATGACCGGGCCGCGAATTACGGAAGTATCATTATCTGGAAGCACCTGAAGCTGCATATTCAATTTTCAAGGTCCGCCCGGCTGCGGCTCCCGCTCCCTTTCGGAGGTGGGCCGCTGCCGTGACAATAGTGTATCGTACTTTCGAGCAAAAGTTTATGGACTCGTAGTCCAAGTCACCCACCCTCTTAGTCCATATATTGTATACAACAGTCCCAAAAAGCAAAAAAATCCCGCCTGAAAAGCAAAACCTTCGCTTTGCCCTCAGACGGGATGTCTTTCGACACGACTGTTAGCTAAATCAACCAATAAAGGCCTCCGAATCTCTTTCTTATTAGGAAAAGATTCGGAGGCCTCTGTTTTACGATTTTTTCGGAATAGCGGCTTTCACCAGCAGCGTCATGGGACGGCGCAGTTCATCCTTCATGCCGTAAACACTCAGCATCTCTGCAGAGGTTCTTTGTCATATTCGCTGGTATGGAGTGGTTTCACTGGCTGCATTGAGCTTCTGATAACATCCAAAATGGTCTGATCCGCCGGGAGCCACGGAACGGAATCAATGTCATCTTTTGTCAGCCATCGTGCAGCTTCCGCTTCTTTCAGAACAAGATCGCCGGAAACCACTTCACACCAGAAGCAGTCCATGGAAAGATGAAACGCCGGATAATCGTACTCGACCGTACCAATCCGGTCACCCACGGCGATTTCCGTGTCCAGTTCTTCTTCGATTTCCCGCTTCAGAGCCTTCTGCGGGGTTTCACCCGGCTCGATTTTGCCGCCCGGAAACTCCCACTGGCCTTTGTAGTCGCCATAGCCGCGGGCGGTAGCGTAGATTTTGCGTTTTGCCTGCATGGAATCGCAGATCACAGCGGCCACAACACGAATCGTTTTCATAACGTGCTCCTTTTGGATTCATTATAATGGCCGACCGTCAGAAGTCTCACCGACACGATAGAACACCCTGTTTCCTGCTTTTCTTGCAGTAAGCAGCCCCATCTCATGGAATTTCATCACAAACGTCCGAATGGTTGCATACGCAGCGTTTCGGAAATCCTTTTCCAGCTGCTTTGTGGTAAACTCCTCTGCACCATAAGCAGACAGAACATACTCCCAGAGCAGCCGTTCTTTTTCTGTGATTTTTCCTTCCGCAAGAGCAGTTTGATATACCTCAAAATCAGTTTTCGGCGGGACTGCATCCACCTGCAGGCGGTTATAGACCTCATTGCAGAAGTAGAACAGAAAGGGAGTCACATCCGTATAGCCGGAAATCAGAGCATTTCTCTCCACGCGTTCGTAGGCTTTGTAATATGCGTCCTTGTTTTCAGCGATGTATCGGGAAAACGGCGTGAACAGTGCCGCAGGATAGCCCTGCTGAACAAGATACCAGAGGTGACATAGCCGTGCAGTGCGTCCATTCCCGTCAAAATAGGGGTGGTAGTACGCAAAGGCAAAGTGCAGAATGGCAGCCTTATGCAGCTCATTGATGCCGTCATTGGCATTCGCAAAATCGACAAGACATTTCATAGCACCGGGAAGCCGCTCTGCCGGAAGTCCCGGTCTGGGTTCTTCACCGCCCACAATAAAAACCTCGCCATGCCGATAAAAGTGGTTTGGCAGCAATCGATCTTCATCCGGGAGATAATCCCCTGTGCTGATCTGATACAGGTGATGCAGATTCTCCTCGGTGATCGTATTCTGACGATTCGCGATAAACTCCAGTCCGCGCTTCATACCATAGATGCGGGCTTCTTGTTCATCACGAGGGGCATAACCATCGAGGATATAACGGATACTGCTGCGGGTCGAGCGGATACTTTCAATTTGAAAAGTAGCATAAATTTCCTCGGTCATCGCCGACAAACCGAAGTTTTGTCCACTGACAGGGACAGAGAGCAACTGCTTCATACCATTTGTTGAAATTTGCGCGAGGTTCGGCAGGTAAAACAGCTTATTTCCAGAAAAATCAGTCAACGGCAGAGGCTGCGCAAAGTTTTGCCGCAGCAATTCGGCAAATTCTTTGACGCTGACAGTCGAGTACTTGTATTCCATCCGATTGAGTTCAAACAAATGCTTATCTGAAAGCATTTTGGCAAACTGTACCCCATCCATTCTGTCCACCTCGCAGTTGATACTTATTGATACTATATAGTATCAATATACCGATTCTTTATAAAAAAGTCAACCGAAACAGGCCGAACCAACTTTTTTCCATACTCTCCGTCAAAATTCCCGTGGTTCCGTCACGGATCACATCTCCATCGGCTTATTCCCCACTTCGTCCAGATACGCATTCAAAAATTCCGCTGCAAGGCTGTTGGGACGGATGTTTTCTCTGGCTTCCTGTGGGGTGAACCACTTGCAGCGGTCCACTTCGTGGTTGATATGCAGCGCCTTTGCGGTTCTGACGAAAGCCGTAAAGTTGCACATCAGCGTGTTAGACGGCTCAAAAAACTTGGTACGGTTGAACCGGAGGTGTTCTACTTCCAGCCCGGTTTCTTCCCGGACCTCCCGCACCACGGCATGTTCTTCTGCCTCACCGCGGTTCACATACCCGGCCACCAGAATATAAGAGAGCTTACCGTACTGCTGGATGAGCAGGATTTTCCCGGTTTCCTCATCCACAACAATCATGCTGACTGCCACATTGTACATCGGGAACCGGTATTGCTGGCATTTCGGGCAATAAGGCACAATGCCCTCTTCTTCCAGTTCTTTTTCAATCAATGCCGTACCGCATTCAAAGCAATGCTTCTGAATCATTTTTACACTCCAAACACTGTTTTCGTCAGCCGGATCCCTGCTGCCGTCTTCATCGTATGTTCCATAAAGGTTCGGATTGCCTGCTGGTCGTACCCGCTTTCGGACGCATTGACGATATAATCTGCCTCAATCAGAATCTGATAGTCAATGCCGTCGATCTGCGCCGGACTATGGTGGTGCCCTACCAGATAGGCCACCCGGTCGATCTGTTCTGCTGTCATGCCGGTATCCGCCAAGAACTCCCGCACCAGCGGGGCACCCTCCTGCTCCTGATATTTACCATTGGTGTTGCCGTACTTTTTGCGGCAGAGCGGGCAGGCGATATCGTGGGTGATGGCCGCCACCTCCAGAATAAACTGCGTGTCTGCGTCCAGCCCCTCCAGCTCACCAATGGTTTTGGCATAGGTCCACACGCAGCTCAGGTGCGTGATGTCATGGATATTCCCTTCGGAAAAGGCGATCATCTTTTCCATGATCTGTGCAATGGTCATCATTTGTTTCACTCCCGTTTTTAATACTTAAATGTTCACCTTGATAAACGCGAATTTATAGTGCATCTCTCGGACAATTCTTCACGCATTCAAAGCAAAGAATACATTCCGTACCGTTTTTTCGTTTTCTGGAATTATCTGTAACATCTACTTCCATAGGACACACATTTTTACATTTGCCGCATGAAACACATTTGCTTTTATCACATTTAATTCGGAGCAGCGAAAAATAACTCATAGGTTTTAAGAATATAGTGATAGGACATATGTATTTGCAAAATGCACGATTATCCTTAAAGACAAAAGCCAATATTATCCCAACTATATAGTATATGGCATTTCCAATGATAAACGCCCAAAACATAATCCTCTCAATGTTACCGATACGAGCAAGAAATAGCACCGAAACAAATATAAGAGAAATTGCAAATGTTATATACCTTATCCACCCAATCTTTTCCCGTGGTGTTTTGGGAACTTTATACGGAAGAAAATCAAGCACCATTGCCGTCCAACAGGCATACCCACACCAACCTCTTCCAAAAAGCAATGGTCCGAAAATTTTTGCCACCGCATAATGAATTGTTGCGGCTTCAAATACCCCTGTAAAAAGATAATACCAAAATCCCTCAATCTGCATATTTTCACCGCAAATAAAGCCCAAATACACCAACATATAAAGTCCGACTAAAAGCTGTGCAACTCTGCGGGCATATTTGTATTTTTTTATATAAAGAAATATCCCGAAAAAAATTGATATTCCAATATAGCTAAAATTAAAAAGGTAAAATATATTGTCCTGTGTCAGCCATAATGTTACTGCAATAGTCATAAATATTCCCAATACACCAAGCGGTAGAAAATACTTTTTCATTTTATTCCTCCAATCCACAAACTGGAATTTTACAGGGTACGAATGATATGAGAAGCAAGTTCTGCATTTTCTTTGTCTACAAAAATCTCTGTAATATACCGAGGCTTTATTCCAAAAGTCCCGATTTGTGCCTGCATCCGTGTTGCGTCAAAAACACTTCGCTGATTCGCATTTTGGGTTTTGCAATAGCATTTGATTCCAGCCGCTGTCAAAGCATCTGTAATACGGTGACAATAGGTTGAATCCGAAACCGTTGCTACCTGTGACTTGAAGAATTGTTCCAGCATGGTGGACCTCCTATGCAAAAAAGTCGGACGATAAGTACTTGATGAATCAACGTAGCAAATTCGCGTTTGCAAGTACAGAAACCCTCTCAGGCCGCTTCGCGTCCAGCTCCCCCGAAGGGGGAGCTTTATAGGTGCTTTCCGTCAGCTGCAAAGAGCTCGCCCTTCGGGAGAGCTGGCAAAGCCGTCAGGCTTTGACTGAGAGGGTTTATGCTGCCCTGACAAATTCCGATTTATCAAATAAAAATTTCCGTCAATTTTTCTCTTGATGCGGCTCGCTTCTAAGAGTAGGAACGAACTGTTCTGTTGCCGGAGACGGACCATTCAGGTCGATCTCCGGCAGTATTTTTGTTATCGCCTATTAAAAAACAGCCGGAACGACTTTCTGCTGCGCTACATCGATGATGCCGTATGTATTCAGTCTGAGTTTTGGAATGACCGGAAGGCTGACGAAGGCGAGGGTCATAAAGATGCCGATGTCTTCCGCTACACCATGTGCCTTGAGGGCATCGTTCAGCGCCTGCATTTTCGCCGCAACGCTCTCTGCGCTTTCGGTGCTCATCAATCCGGCCACCGGAAGCGCAAGTTCTGCCACGACCTGTCCATCTGCCACAAACGCAAGTCCGCCTTTGTTTTTCCGCACAGTGTTGCCGGCCAGCATCATATCGGTATCGTTGTCCCCTGCCACGATCAGGTTATGGGAATCATGTGCGATGCTCGATGCAACGGCTCCGCATTTCAGGCTGAAGTTTCCTAAAAAGCCAATGCCCACATGGCCGGAGTGATGATGCCGCTCAAAAACGGCCAGTTTTACGATGTTGTGTTCCGGGTCCACACCGGGAGCTTTGCCCGGATGCCGTTGGAACGGGATGATTTTTTCCTCCGTAAGCAGCTCGCCCCGGTTCAGGCAGATGACACGCTCCTGCTCCCCGCTTTCCCGAAGTTCCAGGTCCTGCAGTGTGATCTCATCCAGATCAAAGGAATCCATAACGTGGGAAAATCTCACACGGTCGATGTCAAGCGGTGCGGGTTTCAGCGTTTTTCCGTGCTCGGCCACCAGCGTGCCATTCTTGTAAACCTGTTCGACCGTAAAGGATTCCAGATCAGAAACCACAACCAGATCTGCCCGGTACCCCGGTGCTACGGCACCGCGCTGCTTGAACCCAAAATACTGTGCCGGGACCAGCGTTGCCATTTTGACGGCCACTGCTGGATCTGCGCCCAGCCGGATTGCTTTACGGATGTTGGAATCGATGTGTCCGCTGTTCAGCAGGTCACCGGGGTGCTTATCATCTGTCACCAGCATACAGCGGCTGCAATAGGGCTCCCGGAACAGCGGCATCAGGGCCTCCATATTTTTGGCAGCCGTTCCTTCCCGGATCATGATGTATTGTCCGAGCCGGAATTTTTCCATGGCTTCCTCGATGTTGGAGCACTCGTGATCGGACTGAACGCCTGCCGCAATATAAGCATTCAGGTCCTTATCACTCAAGAGCGGTGCATGGCCATCCACGATCTTTCCCGCTTCGGTGCAGTCGCGGATCTTCTGCAGGATCTTCGGGTCACAGCGCACCGTCCCGTAGGCATTCATCAGTTCCGCAAGCCCCAGCACGCGGGGATCGCCGTAGTAAGGCCGGAGCTGTTCTGCGTTCAGCACCGCACCGGATTCATCCAGATCCGTGGCCGGCACACAGGAGGGCAGCATGAAATAAACCGAAAGGGTCAGATTTTTTGTCGTTTCCAGCATAAAATCCAAGCCTTCCAGCCCCGCAACGTTCGAGATCTCGTGCGGGTCTGTGACCACCGCAGTGGTACCGTGGGGCAGCACTGCCTGCTCGAAAGCCGGACCGCAGAGCATGGAGCTTTCGATGTGGATATGCCCATCGATCAGGCCCGGGCAGACATATTTGCCGTGCAGATCAACTTCTTTCCGGCCATGATACGTACCCACACCCACGATCCGGTTTCCGCTGATGGCAATATCAGCGGTGTCGATCTCATCGGTAAACACATTGACAATTCTGGCATTTCTCAAAACCAGATCGGCCAGAGCATCTCCTCTGCCTGCCGAGATCCGGCGTTTCAGTTCATCAGACTGCATAGAAACATCTCCTCTCTCTGAAGTTCGATTTTCTCACCTGTGGATCGGTTCTGCCCTTATTCTACCACGCCCTGCCGCTGCGGAAAAGATGTCGGGAAACAAAAATGGCCCCGGAGGGCTTGTTACAGCTCTCCGGGGCCACTTTATGTGCGTTGTGCCTTGGCGCAGACCGTCAGCACTCCACTGCCACCTTGATCACGCCGTCCCGTTTCTTTTCAAACAGCTCGTAGCCCTCTGCGATCCGGCGCAGGGGGTAGGTGTGGGTGATGAGCGGTTCGGTATCGATCTTGCCTTCTGCGATGAGACGCAGCGTTTCTTCACAATCGCAGCCGTCCACGCCGCCGGTCTTAAAGGTGAGGTTTTTGCCGTACATTTCCGGCAGCGGCAGGGTCTGTGCCTTATCGTACAGCGCCACCACCGTCACAACGGCGTTGGGCCGTGCACACTCCCATGCCAGCCGGAAGGTGGAGTCTGCCCCTGCCACCTCCAGCACCACATCGGCCCCGTCGTGGTCGCTTTGGGCACGCACAAAGGCGGCGCAGTCCTCCGGCTGCACGGTGAGCACCTGCGGGTAGTGTTGGCGGAGGAACTGCAGGCGGCTTTCGTCCTTTTCGCACACGATGATGCGCTTGGGGCTATGCAGCATAACGCACAGCAGGGTGCAGATGCCGGTAGGCCCTGCGCCGAGGATCAGCACAGTATCCTCGGGGGTGATTTCCGAGATGCGTGCCGCCCAAAAGCCGGTGGCCAGCACATCGCCCACCAGCAGCGCCTGCCGATCGGTAACGCCGTCCGGGATCTTGTTCAGTCCCTGATCCGCAAAGGGCACCCGGACATACTCGGCCTGCCCGCCGTCGATGCGGCAGCCCAGCGCCCAGCCGCCGTTTTGATCGGTGCAGTTGTTCACAAAGCCTTTTTTGCAGAAAAAGCACTCTCCGCAGAAGGTCTCCACGTTCACCGTCACCCGGTCGCCGGGTTTCACATTGGTCACCGCACTGCCCACTTCTTCTACGATGCCCACCATCTCGTGCCCTACCGTGGTGCCGGGCACCGCCCGGGGCACACTGCCGTGCTTGATGTGCAGATCGCTGGAGCAGATACTGGCAAGGGTCGCCTTTACAATGGCGTCCCGCTCGTGCTGCAGCACCGGCTTTGGTTTTTCCATCAGGGCAAACGTTCCCTCTGAAACATAGGTATAGGTCAGCATCCTTTTTCCTCCATGCACTTTGATCTTTCCGGACTTGAGTATACCACGCAGCTATGGCAAAGAGCAAGCCGCAAAAGGCCCGCCCTTTGCGGCAGCTCTCCGCCGATCAGATCTTGGGCTGATACTGCATGCTGGACACATTGTAAATGGTAACAAAAGCCTTGGGGTCTTCCCGGTTGATAAAGTTCATCAGCTTCTGATACTCGCTCTTGTCCACGATGGTAATGATCTCGTTGTGCTTTTCCAGATTGTATGCACCGATGGCCTCGTACATGGTCGCACCGCTGTGCAGGTCATAGAGGATGAACTGACGTAGCGCCTCCTCTTTTTCGGTGATGATGCAGACGCGGCGTTTGATGCTGTTATCAAAGATGAAATGGTCCAGCACGATGACGTTGAAGTAAGTACCGAGGATACTCAGCACCACGGTCTTTTTATCGTAGACCAGGGCCGCGGAAAGCGCCACACACATTCCCGACAGAGACATGGCTTTTCCCAATTCCATGTGCAGGTACTTGTTCATGATCTTTGCCACGATATCCAGCCCGCCGGAGGATGCATTGCGGTTGAACAAAATACTCAGCCCGATGCTGACCACCAGAATATAGCACAGCACGTCCAGCTCCTGACTGCCGGTCATCGAGCCGAACTCCGGGAACAGCTTTTCAAACAGCCCCAGAAACACCGGCAGCAGCACACTGGTGTATACGGTCTTTGCGCCAAATTCTCTGCCGCAGGTAAAGAACCCGATGATGAGAAGCACGACGTTCAGGATCATCGTAATGACCGACAAGGGCAGCGGCACAAAATTGGACAGCACGATGCCAAGGCCGGAAATGCTGCTGACGGATGTATGGCTCGGCACCAGAAAAAAGAAAACGCTCGCCGCAATGATCGCCACCGCCCCGGTCAGGACTGCCGTCTCCCTCAGGACTGCGCCGGTCTTTCCTTTTACATCACTCATCTTTGTCCCCCTAAAATCAAATTTGTTTCACCGATCTCCTCATCTTTGTCGATGCGGACAAGGAGCTTACCGCCAAAGCGTTTGTATTCCATAGTGAAGTACCTCCATAAATTCCGAGTTGCTGTTCTCAGTATACCATGGTTTTCCCCTGCGGAAAAGATAGTGAAAAACAAAAATGCCCCCGGAGAGCTTGTTGCGGCTCTCCGGGGGCATCTTATGTGCGTTGTGCCTTGGCGCACACGGTCGGCGTTTTACTCGATCTCGATCAGGTTCGGGTTCTCAGGCAAAGCCTTCTGCTGCTGGGGTGCAGGCAGCTGGATGTGCAGGACGCCATCCTCGAACTTTGCGTGGATGTCTTCCTTCTTCACATCGCCC
>ERZ791837.559-NODE-559-length-28167-cov-4.340033_pt1 | contig 28167 bp, 24 predicted proteins | sample MGYA00510292_ERZ791837 | MGnify/ENA primary metagenome ERZ791837 (study PRJEB30046, sample SAMN00715259) | human gut metagenome | study: EMG produced TPA metagenomics assembly of the A metagenome-wide association study of gut microbiota in type 2...
GTTTGTTCTGGGATCACCCCCGCGGATGCGGGGAAAACAGGGATTCCCTTTTGCCAATTGCGTTCGTCGTAGGATCACCCCCGCGGATGCGGGGAAAACCAAAGCTACGCTGAACGAGCGTTTTGTCAACCAGGATCACCCCCGCGGATGCGGGGAAAACGCATAAGCACACCTGATGTTGTGCCGTTTAACGGGATCACCCCCGCGGATGCGGGGAAAACCATGCCCACGCTCACGAAAAGCCTTACATACGGGGATCACCCCCGCGGATGCGGGGAAAACTTCAATCGTTTTTAATGTTTCGAGTTTCATATAGGATCACCCCCGCGGATGCGGGGAAAACCAAGTATACAGACATTCGGGCGGAGAACTTATAGGATCACCCCCGCGGATGCGGGGAAAACGCCAACCATATGTGCATTGTTTGTCTTCCAGCCGGGATCACCCCCGCGGATGCGGGGAAAACAGCGAGGTGAAGCGGATGAACGTGTTTAACCTGGGATCACCCCCGCGGATGCGGGGAAAACCTGTCAGCTTATCGATTATGCTTTGCTTTATTGAGGATCACCCCCGCGGATGCGGGGAAAACCTGCGCGACTGGGTTGCGCGGAATGCCGCTGCGGGATCACCCCCGCGGATGCGGGGAAAACGTCTTTCGGCACTGTTGTTCGAGTTATCCACAGGGATCACCCCCGCGGATGCGGGGAAAACCCGCTGCAAAGCTAACTCGCGGCACGGTCGCTGGGATCACCCCCGCGGATGCGGGGAAAACCTTTTTTTGCCCGCCATCCTCAACCTCCGGCAAGGATCACCCCCGCGGATGCGGGGAAAACTTAACGGCGAGCCGCGCCAGACGAGCAGGGCAAGGATCACCCCCGCGGATGCGGGGAAAACCGTTCCTGCAATGCAAGGTATTTCTCCAATATAGGATCACCCCCGCGGATGCGGGGAAAACACCTCGATTCCGCTTTCCGTCGGGGTGTATGTGGGATCACCCCCGCGGATGCGGGGAAAACAGAGCGACCCGCAGGCGATAGTTCAGCACCTCGGGATCACCCCCGCGGATGCGGGGAAAACCGCATTGGCGGCATACGGACGTATGCTGTCAAGGGATCACCCCCGCGGATGCGGGGAAAACCATTTTTGAGTCCAGACAAGCGGCGGCTGAATAGGATCACCCCCGCGGATGCGGGGAAAACAGTCGCATGGGCAAGAAAGATTCGCGCCAGTTAGGATCACCCCCGCGGATGCGGGGAAAACATAGCCGCAGCCGTTGTTACAGCCGCAGCCGCTGGATCACCCCCGCGGATGCGGGGAAAACGTCAATAGGTTTTCAGCCGATTTTTAAAATATAGGATCACCCCCGCGGATGCGGGGAAAACTAGTCAAAGTCCCGCGCGGATGTTGCTTCTCGGGGATCACCCCCGCGGATGCGGGGAAAACGCTTGCAGGGGTGAAGTTTGAGGCGGTGCATAAGGATCACCCCCGCGGATGCGGGGAAAACTGTTTAAAAAACCTAAAGGAGCAAAAGAAAATGGGATCACCCCCGCGGATGCGGGGAAAACTTTCGCCGTCCGCAGCTTCAGAAAGTGCCGCCAGGATCACCCCCGCGGATGCGGGGAAAACTTATAGCATCATTGCCCTTATATGTCAATATTTGGATCACCCCCGCGGATGCGGGGAAAACCTGACGAGGTGACGGCATATCAGGCGGAAGCTAGGATCACCCCCGCGGATGCGGGGAAAACACTCCTGCTGATACGGTCTAAGCTCAATCACGGGGATCACCCCCGCGGATGCGGGGAAAACGTCAACTGATACGTTGCGTAATTTGCGCACGCGGGATCACCCCCGCGGATGCGGGGAAAACGGGCTGTCCGAGGGGGAGCGGCAAGCATCAACGGGATCACCCCCGCGGATGCGGGGAAAACTAAATGCGGAGATGGAGTATGCTGTGAAAATTAGGATCACCCCCGCGGATGCGGGGAAAACATGTTTCCGTTGCTCATTTTTTACCTCCAGTCGGGATCACCCCCGCGGATGCGGGGAAAACCACTAAAAAAAGCAATTGAAGGCGGCGAAAACAGGATCACCCCCGCGGATGCGGGGAAAACCTGACGCAACCATTAAGGACGGCGGCACCTCTAGGATCACCCCCGCGGATGCGGGGAAAACATTGCGAAGCGAGCCACTGCAGAGACGCTATCAGGATCACCCCCGCGGATGCGGGGAAAACGCTATAGCCTTCAATCGGCACGGAAGCGGGTTAGGATCACCCCCGCGGATGCGGGGAAAACGGGTATACTGGGCAAATACCTGCACGCTTAAGGGGATCACCCCCGCGGATGCGGGGAAAACATGCTCCGGTTGAAGATGCTTGTGAACAACCGAGGATCACCCCCGCGGATGCGGGGAAAACTACCATAATACCCACTCAAAATATACCAAACAAGGATCACCCCCGCGGATGCGGGGAAAACTTATGTTATCGGCGGACAGTATGAGTCTGTCTGGGATCACCCCCGCGGATGCGGGGAAAACCAGCCGTGGGAATGCAGCTATCCTTGTCGGGAAGGATCACCCCCGCGGATGCGGGGAAAACCCACATCGTACGCTCCTGCAGGAAAATATACGAGGATCACCCCCGCGGATGCGGGGAAAACACTAAAAAGATCCTTTAGGAATCAGCCTTTTTGTTCCAGAGCAGTTCAAATTTCATTTAACTTCTCAAACAGCCTGAATGTAAGTTTGCAATCCGGAAGCGCACGGTGACGTTCTCCGACATCAATCCCAAAGTATTCGCAAAGATGCCCAAGCGAATACTGTTTAACTCCGTTCACGCGCCTGCGCGCCAAGGCAAGAGTATCTGTGCAGGAACTGCGAAACAACTTCACGCCGCAGCGTTTTGCCTCCGAAATCAGAAACCCGCAGTCAAAATCCGCATTATGGCAAACAATCGGGCGGTTCGCAACGAATGCAACAAGCCCGTTGATTGCCTCGCTCAGAGGAATGCCTTCAACTGCAAGCATTTCATCCGTAATTCCCGTAAGGCGGACAACATCCGCACTCAGCGGTGAATCCCGCCTGACGAGCGTTTGAAATTCTTCTGCCTCTTCTCCGTTTCTTATCAGCAGTGCACCGATTTCAATAATGCCGTCCCTCTCGGGCGAAAGCCCCGTTGTTTCAACGTCAATAACAACATAGTCAGCCCGCCTGCGCGCTTTTTCAGCACGACGCGCGAGCAGCATTTTCCCGGCTCTGCTTTGCGGAGCCCCTGTCGAATTGTCTTCTGCCTTATGCGGCTTCGGAAGCGGGCGGCGCATAAGCAATATTCCGTCAAGATCAACGGGCTCCCAGTGAGCATTATGAACTTCGAATTTCATCTGCTGTTCGCAACGCGCACTGTAAACCATGGTTGCGCGCCCGCTTTTCAGGTTTTCGCATACCCGCGCCCAAAGCTCCGTGCGAACGCGCGCATTAATATTGCCGGCATACACTCCGGGGCTGATTTCACATAACCACTTGGACAGATCCCCCCGAACTTTCGGCGGGCAGTCGCTCAAAGTAATCACTGTCAACGTCAATCCTCCCGATAGGATTTACCGTATTCTGCACTGCCGCTGCGGTCATCCCAAAGATAGAGCGGCTTGCAGCCTTCTTCGCCGAAATCGGATTCATCGGAAAGAAGGTATTTGATATCCTTCACCATTCGCTCCAAAATATGGCTTTCTGCAAGCGCATTACGCACACTGCGCCTTGTTTGGGACGGGATATCCTCCGGAGACTCTGCCGCAAGCCGAAATGCGATCGGAATCGTGATTTCCGCCTTGTACAAATCAGCAATATCATAAACGAATGAAAGCGAATGACCGATATGCACAAAGCCGAGGCCGGGGGAACAGCCGAGTGCGCAAATCACGGCGTGAGCAAGGCCGTACAGACAGGCATTCCCTGCGGACAGTGCCTGATTTACCGGATCTCCGGATGAAAAATCCTCCGGATCATAGTCACGTCCATGCCACGGAACGCCTGTTTCCTTTGACCAATGCCGATAAACGGAACGCATACGGCTTCCCTCGCGCCCGCGCAGCTGCTGCAAAGTCAGGTGAGCCACATCCTCTCCGGAGAACCGCAGACTGTACATCTTTCGAACAACGTTGAGATGCCCCCGCTGGTTCGTCACAAGAGCAGCCTGTTTCACAAGCAGACGTGAACTTCCCGTCAAAGCACAGCCCCCGGTGTAGTACCGAACACCGTGTTCCCCGACCCAGATTACACTCACACCTGCATCACCGATAAGCTCCATTGCACGGTGAGTCACATCCGTTCCCGGGCCGAGCATGAGCACCGAAATTGCAGCGGCAGGAACATGAATGATCCCTTTTTCATCCGTAACGGTTATCGCGCTGTCCGCACGGCTCAATTTACAGTGCTCAAAGTAAAGAAAGGTCATTCTGTCGCCAATCTGCGGCAGAGACTGAACGGAAGGGCGGATCATCCCCGGAATTTCAGCCATTGACGCCTTCCCCGATGCCCACAACTGTCATAAGTCCGTTTCCGTAAGCCTTGCCCCTGCCGAGGCCCTGAGTCAAAGTTTCCCGAAAGCGTGCTGCCTCCGTAACTGTCAAAACGCCTTCAAAAGTTACGGAAAGCAGTCTTACTTCCTTGTTCTTTCCGCGTTTTTTGAAAGAATACCTGTTTGAATGAACAACACGGAATTCATCGGGCGCGAGTTCAAATCCGTAACTTTGCGCATGAGAAGCAAGCCACTCCTCCTGCTGTCCGACCGAAATAAGGGCTGTTACCTTTCCGCGAGCCTGCGGATCGTCTTCGCGCTTGATGCTCTTTGTGGGATTTGCTGTCAGGCGAAACCTCCAGCGGCTGCCTTCCGCAATTCGTGCAAGCAGGGGATCGTATGATTTTGTTTCAACGTTAATTCCGCCGTAACCAAGCTGCTCCGCCGCACGGGACAGCTTTGGCCTGTCCTGCGTCAAAACGAGCAGATACATCTCCCCGCCGAGCGTGTCTATGCGCCAAAGACTGCGCGCACGATTTTTTTCATCCGCGGCATCGGAAGCTTCGGACGGTTCTCCGTTCAAAACTTCAATCGCACCGTGAATCTGCTGCGGATTGACAAGTGCTTTCATTGTTTCGCGTTTCTGTGTGTTAAGCTTGATTCTCGAAAGATACATCTGCGTCCTCCAATTCTGCAAACGCGTCATGCTCCGCTGCGTCCGTATCCTTCTCCGCCTTGTTAACGGATTCATACGCCGCAACAGTGCGATAGGTATGTTTACGGCAGCGCGGGTCAAACGAGACCGCAAGGTCACGCCGCGCTTCATGTCCGATCACTCTTGGTTCGTCCGCATCCGAATTCTGCTCATCATCTTCCGAATAATCCGCGTATATGTGCGCTGTCATATTGTACTTCTTTTTGGAGGAATCGTCAAGCGTCGGATACGTCCGCAGCACCTTAATCAGCCCGTCCTCCTTAATATCGTCAAGAACGATCGGCAGCGTCGGAGGGCAGGAACGCCTGCCCAAAAACAGCGGAAACACCGGATGCGACAACGCAAATTCAATGCGCTCCAAAAGTTCCCGTTCTCCCTCCAATCCGACAAGGAAGACGGCATCCGAAAGATAATAACGTTCGGTAAGATATGAAGTCTTTTCTGCATGCGCCATATGGAAATCCCGAAGGAGCTTTCCCGCGCGGTCAATGCGGACGCCGATTCGCAGCGCATTCAGCTCGCGGAGCTTTTCCGGCTCGTTTCGCCGAATGCCGAGTGCCGCTGCAAGCAAGCCCACAATGCCGCTTTTTGACGGTTCCCTTCCCGTTTTTCGGATCTCAAATTTTGAATTTTCGGTTCCCCACGCCTGCCGAAGAAGCAAAACAGCCATTACATGCCCTCGCTCTCGCCGAGATATTCCTTAACGCACTCCGCAACCGACCCAAGCAGTCTGTCGAGGCTCATGCATTTGCATTCCTCAAGTTTTCCGACGGCTTCACCGACTGCAAATGCACGATCGGGCTTAGAGGCGTACTTGCCGTAAACCTTGTTTGCGTATTCAACAAACTTTTCTTCGGATTCCTCCGAATAACCGCCGTTCTTTGCCGAAACGGGCTTTTCAAACGCACCGCAAAGGTTAACGGGCTGATCGCGCCGAATTGTGACATAGACCATGCTCGGAAGGGTGCGGTTTGCAAAGGTGTTTTGTTTGCCCGTGGGCATTGAGCGAACAAACGCTTCAACAAATTTTGCCGCTGTCTCCGCCGTGACCTGTTTCCCGAGGGCATTCGAAAGCTCAACAAGGTTGACCGTTGCATAGCGATAGAGCGTTGAAGAGTTGAACTCCACCGTTCCGAGGTGACCCGCGCCGGTATTATCCTCCGGAGCAAGATCGTCAACGGCGGTGAAATAATCGTATTCGTTCTGCACGGTGTGGGTTGAAATGCTGTGCGCAACCTGCGCGGAGGCATCGCAATTCAATTCTTTTTGTTTTCTCTTCTTTTTGTTATCATTTCCGACGGCAACCATTCGCCCGAAAAGCGCGACATCAACGGAGAGATGTTTCTGAAGTGCTTCTTCGCAGGCCTTTTCCTTTTCATTATCAGTCATGCCTTCGGAAACTGCGATCTCGGCAAGTTCTTTCGCCTGTTTCATGCCTATAAAGAAGAGGGCTTGCGTCTGATCATCATCGTTTGTATCCACTCCGCCGTATTCACCAAGCATTTTTTTCGCAAGTTCCTTAGCCTTTTTCGCATCGGGGTTCAGTTTCAGAATCTCTTTTTCAACCAGGCTTAGAGCGTTCTTTGTTCTCAACCCGAGCATATCCGGTTCAATGAGTTCTTCGCGGAACATTTCGCGCATTGCATGTTTCCACGCCTGTGAGGAAACGCGCGCACGGGTCGTGCCGCCGTAGATCGCCGTTTTGGGGCTGCCGGTGTCGTCGCGGTTGACGCAGCTCGGCGGAACGGTTTGGAGTACGTGTACATCAAGATAGCATCTGTTTTTCATAGTTTTGGTTCCTTTCCACATTAGTTTTCATCATTTTTTATTTGGCGGCAGAAATCCTGTCCCCATTTGAGCCTTACTTTTGTTCTTCCTTCCGCATAGCTGTAATTATACAGGTCAACGGCAAGATCCGCATAGTCGAGTTTTATACCGTTGCCGCTGAGAAGATTTATCACGCCGCGCAGGTGGTGGTTGAGTTCGGGCAGATCCGATGCCGTTGCGATCTTGTTGAATCTGGCGCGTATGCGCTTCAGCTCATCCTCGTCCTTGGCAAGTTTTCGCACCGAAGCCCCGAACTTCAGTCCGTCCTCATTCATCCATTCGGACCTGAAATCATGCCCCTGCTGATGCAGTGCAAACATGGTCAATGCGGTGTAAACCGCCCATTCCGCGGGCGAAGCGTTCCCGTCATTCCGATAAAACTCCTCCGGAAGATCGGTCAGGAATGCTCCCCAAATTGCGGGAAGCTCCCCCGGGGCGTGTCCGATTCCGTGCCGCAGTTCGGCAAGCTCCGCTCGGCGCTGATTCTCGGGCAGCGTTCTGAGCCGCTCGAGTTTTCGCTTCATAAAAGCGGTGATTCTTATTTCTTTTTCAGTCATTGTTCTCCTCCTTCGGATAAATTTCATTCAATTTGACCTTAAAGTAACGATAGGCGTCGGGAGCGGAATAATACCTTTCTTTATCATTCTTATCCTTTACCGCACGGCCGACAATTGCCGCCGTGCCCGCCGATTCAACAAGCTCTTGACCGATGCGCAATGCGATTCGTTTTGCTGTTTCGTGCCATTCGCGAAGCGCCTGTTCCTCCTGCTCGGATACGATTTCCCAATTCGGATCTATCCTTTCCAGCCAGTTTCGGAAGGGTAAGTCGATCTCGTAATAGTACTGTTCACGGGCGCGTTCGACAACGGCGCGTTTCAGAACCGTATCCTCCGCCGAGCCTGCCGCAAGCTCTATATCCTTTGCAAGGAATCGCAGTGCAGCGGCCGATTCGTCACATTTTTTTATCTCATCCGTAATCTTTGCCCGCCAATGTTCTCCGATTTCGGTGAGAAGATCCGTGTGAAAAGTTAACGAATCAGAGAAAACATCATTTACAAAGAAATCTTTGTCTCCGTATTGCACTGATGCTATGCTAAAGCTTATCAGCTTTCGACTTTCCGGAAGCATCTGTTTAATATATTTCGTCCAAAGTACAACGCCGGGAATATGACTGCCTTCTGCCGTTTCAAATGCATACGAAAACTCTCTCCACATCTGAACGGACGAATCGTGTCTGCGAGGTTGAAATTTCTCGCCTGCACGTTCATTTCCCTTGACCTTGCTCCAAACGGTCATCGGCTCAATAAACGCATCCACTTTTTCGAAGAAATCTCCGCCCAAAAGGTTGTAACCGATAACTTTTTCGTTATCATCGCGGTTAATCCACAGCCTACGAGACTGAAGAGTGTAGAGCTCCGAGAGGTTATCCGGCATTGGAATTTCAGCACGTTCCGCAGTATTCGGAACATCCGGCTCCCACGCCGGGCATTCCGGACCCCAAACCTCCGAGAAGTTGCGCTTGTGATTCAGCAAAATAAGATTATACACAAGCGTTTCGAACAGGTTGTTCCCCCGAATTGTGATTAAACCGAGTTTTCCGAGCCACCCTGCGCCGGGGGACGGCAGATTTTTCCCTTTAGGCTTTGAAGAAGTATCATCATAATTGTTTACATAAAGCAGCCATCTTGCGGCTTCCGAATAGCTCAATTCGCTTTTTTGAACGCCGGTGCAGCCGCAGAACAGCCTGATTTTGTTTCCGCTTTCCGAAACGGCGCCGTTCAGCTTTGATGCAGTGTATTCTGTTCCGATCTTTGCTGCTTCGGTCTGATAAAACGGCCTTTCGGGATGAAACAGCCAAAATCTGTCATGCACCGATGCAAGATACTCCCCGATCGGTTTTTCCGGCAGGCGGCCGGCATTCCAAAGCTCTTTCCAACGATCTGCGGCGTCATCCGAATCGTACAACGGCGAAGGTTCGCCCTGCGGCGAGTATCTTGAAAAGACCGTGTGCAAAACGGCGAGCATCAGCCGCAGAATCGAAACGTTCTGCGTGGGCAGTTCGCCCGCAAGCTCAACATACTCATGGGATTTGAGCAATGCATCCGTCAGTGAAAGTTCATCAACGGTGCAGTCGCTTTTGCGAACGAGTATCCATTTTTCGTCAAGCAGATTGAATTCAATGTCCTTCATCATTTCACTCCTTTACATAGGTTAATCCTGTTTTTATATCATAATGCAGCTGCACTCCGGCAAGGTCAGCATTCAGGTCTTCATCAAAAAGCAGAACGACCTCCTCTTTGAGCAGTGCCGAATCCTGCCATGCGGAAAAAACATTTTGTGTTTCGGTCTCAAGCTGCTCAATCGTATCATCTATTTTCCAGCGCCTCCCGAAGAAACCGGGGAGACGGAGTTTTTGCCGTGCGATAAGCAAAGCTTCCTCCCTTGAAGGCGGCCTGTCGGCGGGAATGATCGTTTCGGACTTGTCCGCAATTATGCGTATCAGACCCTCTCTGTCGCGCATCAATGCGATAACGTCAACCGACGGGTCACCGTCGCGAACCGCTTTTTCGCCGGTCTGTTCGTTGTTCGGCTTAATATCATTATCAAGCCAGCCGTCCAGGCCTTTACCTTTTTTATTTGACGGCTTCGAAATCAGGTAGTTTTCTGCGCTGCTCCTTTTTTTACCTGTTCTGAGCTTGTTCTCTTCTTGCGCCTTTTTCATGCCCTCGGTCAGTTCTCCGAGCATTTCGTTATTTGTTTCGTCATAGGTCTGCTGAACAAGCAGGGGAATATCGCTCGGAATCGTCAATTTGTTCGGCAGCAATGCCCGCGTCCGCATCAACAGCCATTCACCGTAAATCGCCGCACTTCCCGAATCAAAACTGTCATCCGTTTCATCAAGAACAAAGCAGCTTGCCGTTTCCAGTCCCTGCGGACGAACCCTGTTATGTCGGTGCAGCCTGCCTGTGCGCTGCAAAAGCAAATCCATCGGGCAAAGTTCCGTTATCATAAGATCAAAATCAAGGTCAAGCGATTGTTCAAGCACCTGCGTTCCGACAATTATCAGTCTGCGTCTGCTTTCCGGGGTGGAGTGCTTGCCCACACGCTTAAGTATCTGCTCCTCGCGCTTCGCACGATCCGTCATTATGAACTGCGCATGCATGATAATAACTTCGGCTTTCGGGAAAGCGGACTGCAATTCAGCCGCAATTTCCTGTGCTTTTCTGACGGTATTTACGATCACGCCCACACACCCGCCGCGTTCAACCGCATATCCTGCCGTTGCGGCAACCTCATCGCGGATAATCCTTCGGACGGATACTTCCTTATTTTCGCCGTCAAACGCGAGTGCCTTCTGCTTTACGGCATTGTTTTCGGTGTATGTCAGCAGGGGGTAAGCAAGGCTGTGTTTCCACGCTTCATCGGCAATTGTCTTGTCAACGTGAGCCTCGGTATGCTTTGCGCGGCGTTTTTCCGAATCGGTGTAAGCCTCAATAAGCTCTGCGCGGCGTTTTTCCGGAAGTGTTGCCGAAAGTATAATCACGGGAACCTTGTAAATTCCGAGCCATTTTATTGCCATATCAAGGTATTGGCTCATATAGGCATCGTAAGCATGACATTCGTCAACAACAACGACCTTTCCGGAAAGGCCGAAGTGTTTCAGCATCACATGCTTTTGCTTCAGTGCCGCCATCAGCAGCTGATCGACCGTTCCGATAACAAAATCCGAAAGCAGGGTTTGCTTTCTTCCCGAAAACCAGTCGTGCACAATGAGTCCGCTGTCCGACTCGATGTTCAAATTGCTGTGCCCGGTGAACAGCTCCCGATAGTCCTCATTCAGAGCGGCATTGCCGTGCGCAAGCTTTATCGCCAAAAGGGTTTGCTCATCCTCCGCCAACCCGCCTGCCCATTTTTCAAGCCGCGGAAAAATTCCGTTTGAAGTTGCCTGCGTCGGCATTCCGAAGAACATACCGCCTGCGCCGGCTCTTGCGGCAAGTATTTCCGAAAGTGCAAGTGCCGCTTCCGTCTTTCCCAATCCCATAGGGGCTTCGATTATGTAGATTCCCGAGGACTCTGCATCCGTTGCGGTTGAAATGATATCCGCCTGCGTCGGGTTCGGCAAAAATCCGAATCGTTCTTTAAATGCTTCGTCATCCAGTCCGAAGCGCGCTTTTGATTCCCACATATTCGGGAACCCGATCGTTGTCCATGCATTTTCGATTCTTTTCGGATAATCGCCGAATTCGCCTTTTTGGTCGGCCGATATAAGCGGAAAATATGTTGTGTTGCTTGCAATCCAGTCCGCCGTTACCAACATGCCGGAAATAACCACCTGCGCGGGAACCGCCATATCGGGCAAGTCGCTTAATTCGGAAAAGCCGGCACATTCAAGCGAAAAATCGTTCCATTCCTTCCAAAGCGATTCAAATAACTGCCTGTATTTCCCCCTTTTTCCGTAAAAATTTTCGACAGCTGTGCACGCTCCGTTTATTTGATCGCAAACATCTGCCAATGCAGACGGTCGCCCGTGATGCGCACCCGCAATTGAAGCAACACCCTTTGGACAGCCGAGTTTCAAAAGAATTGCTTCGCTTGCAAGCGCATGCGGAGTGTTGGACGCATTAACAAGGCTGCCTGACTTCGGCAGTTCAACACAATCGGCAAAAGGAGAAAAGTCAACCGCGTCATATATGCGGGATTGGAACACAATTGTGAGTTTGCCGATGTCATGCACAAGCGCACAAAACTTAAGTGTTGAAAAGAGTTTTTCCCTGCCGCCGCATTCAGCGCAAAGGTAATCCGAAATGCTTTCCGGCAATCTCTTTTGTGCGAGTTTTTCCATAATGCCCGCCGTGTCAAATGAATGCATCCAAAACGGCAGCCAGTCGTTTCCGCTCTCTCTGTCACTTTTTGCAACCGCCGCTGCAAGCTCTTTGGATAATCTGTTCAAATTTTTTACCTCTCAGTGCGTACAATTTCATTGCAGCATTCTGCAATTGCCCTTTAATCGGTTATATTATACCTTTATCCGTCAAAAAAAGCAACATATGACATTCAGCGTCATTCTTTCTGTTCACCACAAATATTGACTTCGCTTATTGTGTGCTTACATGTTCTTTTTATATTTCCGACAGTATTATTCCTTCATTGAGACATATTCAATTCGATATGATAAAACGCTGCTGTACATTTTTATGTCCCGCTGCGATAATATATTAATTCGCCTGTATTGCCGGCGTTCGAACCAAACCGGATTGCCCTTCGTTTTCACTTGAAATATTCTTAAATATGATGTACAATGCAATCGGGAGCCGTCATTGGGCAGTGCAATCCGCAAGTGATTTACAAATTTGCGTGCAGTGCCGGTTCCGATGCTGAGAGGAAACGGAGGAATAGCTTTGGAGCAAAAAGACATAAATGTCAATGTTTTTTCCGCCGCGCCGCAAACCTGTTCGGGAGAGAAGGTTTTTAATCCGAACATTTCTTCAGCTGCGCCGCAAGCATGTGCGGCAAAGCGCGCACCGACCTATTCCGAACGATTGGACAAGCTGCGCATATTTGCCGATGAAGCGGCGGAGGAGCTTCCGCAGGTATTTTACCGTGAGCTGAACGGAGGAATCATACTTTCTCCGATTACAAAAGCGCACCCGCAATCCGATCCGAAAAATCCGCTGCTTGTGTTGGGTGAATACAGGAACTCGCCGCAGATGGGACGGAGCATTGTGTTGTACGGCGGTTCGATTTTGCGCAGTTACGGGAATTTACCGGACGAAAAGCTGAAGGCCGAGGTTCGGCACATCTTGCGGCACGAATTCACGCATCACCTTGAGTCACTCAGCGGCACAAACGATCTTGAGATTGACGATGCAGTCAAGCTGAACCGCTACAAGGCAAGCATTCATGCGGAATAAATTTGAAAATGCGGAACAGGACAGTAGGAAGCGGATGAAGTTATTGCTAATCAGTTTTTAATTTATCCATTGTAAGGAGTCTCGTAAATGAAATCAAAAGTGTTTTTTTCTTCCGAAATCACAGCTGAAAAGGTGGTTGAGCTTTTTCATGCGGCATCGAATGACCTGCCCGGCGGAATTCTTCCCGGCAAAGTTGCCGTAAAACTGCATTCGGGCGAACCCGGCAATCAAAACTTTTTGAAGCCGGAATTTTGGCAGCCTATCGTCAATGATGTGCACGGAACCGTGGTTGAATGCAACACCGCCTACGACGGCGGACGCAACACAACCGAAAAACACCGTGAAACCATGGAAAAACACGGTTGGAGCAAGCATTTCACCGTTGACATTATGGATGCGGAAGGGCCGGATGCCGAGCTTTTGATTCCGAACGGCAAGCGCATCAAAAAGGTTCAGGTCGGCAAAAACATGCTTAACTATGGCTCCATGCTTGTGCTTTCCCATTTCAAGGGGCATCCGATGGGCGGGTTCGGCGGCGCGCTGAAGCAGCTTTCCATCGGCTGCGCCTCCTCCTACGGCAAGGCATATATCCACGGTGCAGGCGAGCCGGAGAAGATTTGGACAGGCGACCACGACTCGTTTCTTGAATCCATGGCCGACGCGGCGGAAGCCGTCGTGCGTCATTTCAACGGCAATATGGTTTTTATCAACGTCATGAAGAATATGTCCGTTGACTGCGATTGCTGTTCCGTTGCGGAAGATCCCTGCATGGCAGATATCGGAATTCTTGCATCACTTGACCCGATAGCTGTCGACCGCGCATGTCTTGACCTTGTTTATGCCTCCGACGACCCCGGCAGGGATCATTTGCTTGAGCGCATTGAAAGCCGCAACGGCGCACACACGATTGATGCCGCAGCGGAGTTGGGGTTCGGCAGCAAGGAATATGAGCTGATAAAACTGTAAGCCGCCGCCCCCGCGCTCCCGTTGGGCATTGGAATTAAAAAATTTGCAAAAAGTTATCCGCATTTTAATCATAAATTGAGGATAACTTTTTTGATTTTGATATTCGTTTTTAAGGAAACATCCGAATAATCCGTTTTTTGCGAAACGAACTTTAACTCGGAGCTTTTCGGAAATTTTGAACGGGCGTTGAACGCTTTCGCGCTGTAAAATCCCGTCACTCCGTTTCGCCGTGAAGTATTTTTTGCAGCTCCGCAATAAACGAATCCACGCGCTGCCTGTTCACGGAATAGATTATTTTTTTGCCGACGGCATGGGAATCCAGCAGCCCCGTGCCGTTAAGGCTTGTCAGATACTGTGAAACGGTACACGGGGCAAGGCCGACCCGCTTCGCAAGCTCGCGTCCGTAGGCAGGCTTTTTTGCGATTTCCGAAAAAATATTGAATTTTGTCTGATCGCCGAGATAGCTCATAATCCGCGACACCTCGGCTGCGGAGTTGAACTGCTGCCTGCTTATTTCAACAAAATGCCTGTATAAAACGCCGAGATCAACGCTGCAAAGCCCGCTTTCCGCGTCAACATCTATATAGTAGGACGAAAACGAAACCACACTCGGGTAAATTACAATATCCTTAACCCTTTCGTCCGAAAAATGCAGCAACTCGTCGAGAATCTTCTCCTCTCCGCCTTCATTCGAATATGAGTCCGCAAACACACTTATAAGCGGCAGCCACAACGCTCTGTTTTCCGAAAAGGTTCGTGCTGCCGACGTCAAAGCAGCCTCAAAAGCATCGATGTATTTATCGCGTGTTAAAGTTAAATCGATAAGGTCAAGCTTGGAACGGCGTGACAGTTTTGACCCGTTGATCATGCGCAGCACGCTCTCGACCGTGTTGTAACAACCGAGGTCTTCGGCGTCCCCGTTGTCAAGTTTATCCTCCTCCGCATCACCGCAAACCGCCGCCGCAATGCGCTGCCAAAGCACATTTTCGGGTCTGCCGCGAATGACGGCAAACGGGTCTTCACGGCAGAACACGCTTACCTCTTCAATCAACAGCTCCGCAATGCAGTCTCCGCGGCCGCGATTTGAAGCTCTGCGACCCTTTGTTGAAAGCGGACCGAAAAGCACGTCCGTCATTTCATCATCGACCGTTGCTCCCGCAAGCGCCTCGTAAACCGCAAACAAATGCACAAAATATTCATCATACTCCTTTTCATGCGTCGGATGCCGCTTAATCAGATTATCAAGATAATCCTTCAACGAAAATCCGAATTTTTGCGCACGAAAAAAATGAAACGCTTCGAGCAACGGTATCGGCTCGCGATAAATCATTTGCTTTCCTCTCCTCCTCCAAATTCACAGTCCGAACTGTTTGATTAGAATAATAACATAAAAAGATTAAAATTGCTATTGACTTTTTTGCCTAAACGGAGTATATTTGTATTAGCAACCACTCGTATGTTTTATTTTTTTCAAACATATGGCGTTTGCAAATTAACAAAGAGGATTATCGTTATGAACAGAAAGACCCGCCTTCCCGCCGCCCTTTTAGCGGCGGCCGTCGCCCTCATTGCAGCCGTTTTTCCTTTGCTCTCCGCAAAGCACGGCAGCATTGCCGCAGAGCCTGCTTATTCGGCGACCGAACAGCTCCCCCGCCTTTACGAAAGTGCCGCGCGACGCACGGCAAACCGCACCGCGCCCAAACTTTCCGCCAAAAAGCCTTCCGCAAACTCCGAATTCTATAACGAACACGACCTTAACGCCGCGCTGAGCTTTCTTGAAACTGCCGATTCCAACGGCGTTAAAAACGGCACGAAGCTTTGGGCGGACTATGATGCGAACGATCCCGAAACATGGATTTCCGTCGGATGGACGGAGGACGGCAGGCTCTCCATATTTGATGCGGACTTTTCGTCTCATCTTGCCATTCAGAGCAACGTTGCCGATGAAGTCGGGCCGGTGGGGGAACTTGACCTTTCCGGCTGCGAAATGCTCGGGAGCGTGAGCCTCGTCAGCACCTGTGTCGAACGACTGGACGTTTCCAACTGTCCGAATCTGTTTCTGGTTTCCGCATTTTATGATGAGCTTAAGTCCATCGACCTTTCCGGATGCAGCAGCCTTTATTTTCTCTGGGTTTGCTACAACAAAGACCTCCGGCAGATCGACCTTTCGGGGCTTTCCGAGCTCGGCGCGCTTGCGCTGAGCGGCAACGGGCTTGAGAGTCTCGATTTCAGCTCCAATCCCCATATTACGGAGATTGACTGCTCCAACAACAGCCTCACCGCGCTGGACGTTTCCATGCTTTCGGAGCTGCAAAGACTTCGCTGCGAAAATCAAGATTGGGAAATGCCGAACAGCAACCGCATCTCCGAAATTGACCTGAGCCACAATCCGATGCTTGCGGAATTCGCCTGCTATAATGCAGATGTTTCCGCCGTTGACCTTTCCGGATGCACCTCGCTGCAAATTCTGAATGCGGACAACTGCCCGCTCAATGAACTCGACATTTCGGACTGCTCCATGCTTTCCGTTCTTTCGATTTGCGGCACGAACGTTTCCGAAATCGACCTTACCTCTTCAGGCAGCATGACCACAATCGCCCTTGCCGGCTGCCCCATGAGCCAAGCCACCGTGGAGCAATGCGTTTATAACCATCCCGAGGTTACGGTGCTTGACCTTGGGCGCATGGGGCTGACCTCATTCGACGGTTCGCTGTTTAATCAGCTTGATGAGCTCTATCTCAACGACAACAGCTTCACGGAGCTTTCGATATCCGCACGCGATATCAACGTTGAAAATCTCGGCTCGATTAAAAAGCTTGAGCTCTCCTCCCGCGGGGAATTTGGCAGCATCGCCATGAGCGGCACAACTGCCGACACGCTCAGCCTCACGGCGGACGATTTATGCAGTTTCCGCGCCAACGGCTGCGGCTTCGACTCGCTTCCCAACGTTGTTGCGGAATCCGAAAATATGCTCGTTCTGCATATTGCAGACAACGCATTTTCCGGTTGTCTCGATCTGCGCGCATTCAGCGGACTTGTGGATTTCGACTGCTCCGGCAATGCCGTGACCGAACTTCTTTTAAACGACGATTGCGACATCAACCTCCTTGATTGTTCGAACACGCAGCTCACCGCTCTGCGCATTCCGTCAAGCTATGTTGACGGCAGCCTCTCAATTGAAACGGACGGCAGCGGGTTCATCGGCGCTGTTTTCAACGGGCAAATGACCCCCTATGTTGACGACTACGGTAATTTTCAGGAATCCCTTTCCGCCCAAGCCGTTCTGAGCGCCGTTCCCGCCGAGGGCTTTGCCTTTGACGGCTGGTACGGCTCCGGCGGTGAAAAGCTCTCCGAATCCGCCGAATTCACTTTCTCCACAGACTCCGAATGCAGCCTGACCGCAAGATTTTGCAAGGCGCCCGAAACTACGGTCGCGCCCACGGACACTCCCGCGAATCCAACGCCGACCCCCGCACCCGTTCCCGCAACCGGCACCGTTGGGCTTTCCGCTGTCGGAATCCTGTTGCTTGCCGGCGGTGCAGCAGCCGCCGCACGGGCAAAAAGGGATTGATAATCGACCGTCCCCGGTTGAATCAACGAACCTCCGAGTAATCCGACTTTTTGCGAAAAAAAGCTTAAATCTGTTGGCTTCTTCCGCAAAATAAGCCTTATATCGGAGCTTCCTTAATCATCAAGTTAACATTTCGGGAAATCTTTGATTTAAAGTTTTTTCAGGGATTCTTCACACAAAGGGTTATCCGCATTTGCGCCCAAACCGCGGATGACCCTTTGTTGCGTTAAAAAATCTCTGCAAAATAAACGTTGATGCCGAGTTTACTTAATGCGATAGAGGCGTCGGGGGAGTAATGCGTTACGAATCCGTTAAATATATTTTTCTTTCACGGTCGTCCCTGTTGACTCTGCCATAATGTGAAGGCTTATAATGTGCGCGAGCTCAAAAAAGCGGAGGTGCCGCCACGATGTTAAAAATCGGAGAATTCTCAAAACTCACACAGGTAAGCGTCAGGATGCTCAGGCATTATGACGAAATCGGTCTGCTGAAGCCTGCCGAAATTGACTGTTTCACGGATTACCGCTATTACAAGGAGGAGCAGCTGCCCGCGATGTGCAGGATAAAGGCCCTTAAGGACATGGGTTTTTCGCTTGCAGATATCGTTCGGATAATGCAGCTTGACGGCGACAATGCCGCGCTTGACGCCTTTTTTGAAGTGCGCCGTGCGGAGCTTTGCGCCGCCCTTGCCGAAACGGAGTACAAGCTGAAGCTGATCGATATTGCAAAAAGCAAATTGAGAAAGGAAGAAAAAATGAAATATAATCCCACAATAAAGACTTTCCCCGCGCGCTATGCCGCAACGCTCCGCACGGTCATTCCCCGTTATGAGGACGAGGGCATGGTCTGGTCCGTGCTCTGCGAAGAAACCGCACCGCTGAACATTGTTCCCGCCGACCCGAGCCTCTGCGGCGTTACCTTCCTCGACGGCGAATATAAGGAGAAGGACGTTGAAGTTGAAGCATGGAAAACCGTTAAGGGCAGCTATGACGACACCGAACACGTTCGCTTCCGCACCCTGCCCGAAGTAACTGTTGTCAGCTGCACTTGCAAAGGCAGCTATGCGCAGATGAGCGCGGTCAACGCCGCCATTCTCGAATGGATCGCCGCCACCGGATGCCGCCCCAACGGCCCGATGTTTAATATCTACCACGTCAGCCCGCACGAAACTTCCAACCCCGAAGAGTTCATAACCGAGGTATGTTACCCAATTGAAAAACGATAAAGCCCCGCTGCCGCATCCCGTGCACGGAGTGCCCGCCGTGCAGGCTGAACAGCTCCGCCTGAGTTGAACGCAAAATCCATGAAAGTTATCCGCAGTTTGCAAAAAAATGCGGTAACTTTTTTGATTCGAATTCAGCGTATGCTGCTAAATATCGTCAATGCACAAATCAAATCCCGCCTGAAGCTTTTGCCTCGGGCGGGATTTATTGATTCAATCAACTGTTGCGGAATTGCTTCAAAATGCTCGGCGCGGCGTGCGTCGAATCAGTCAATGGGCTTCATTGTGGGGAAAAGCAGAACGTCCCTGATGGTGGGGGAATCGGTCAGGAGCATGATAATCCTATCGATGCCGAAACCGATGCCGCCGGTGGGGGGCATTCCGTATTCGAGTGCAGCGATGAAGTTTTCATCAATGGGCATTGCCTCATCGTCGCCTTTTGCTTTTTCCTGCGCCTGCTGTTCGAAACGCGCACGCTGGTCGATGGGGTCGTTCAGCTCGCTGAAAGCGTTGCAATACTCTGCGCCGGCAATGAAAAGCTCAAAGCGTTCAACGATCCCGGGATTATCAGGTTTGCGCTTTGTAAGCGGAGAAACCTCAACGGGATAATCAATAATAAACGTGGGCTGGATGAGCTTGCTCTCAACAAATTCATCAAAGGCCGCAAAAAGAACCTTGCCGATGGGCGCAGTTTTATCCTCAATTTCGAGGCCGAGGGACTTTGCTTTTTCAATTGCCTCCGCGCCGTCCCTGCAGGCATAGAAATCAACACCGGTGTGCTCAAGAACCGCGTCATTCATGGTTTGACGGCGGAAGGGGGGAGTGAGGTCAATTTCTTTGCCCTGATACGTAATTTTTGTAGTGCCGAGAATCGTTTTCGCGCAGTGGGAGAGCAGATTTTCGGCAAGTTCCATCATTCCGTGGTAATCGGTGTAAGCCTGATAAAGCTCCATGCTTGTATATTCAGGATTATGCGTCGCATCCATGCCCTCGTTGCGGAACTGGTGCCCTATCTCATAAACCTTTTCCAAACCGCCGACGATGCACATTTTGAGCGGAAGCTCGGTTGCAATGCGCATAAAAACGTCCAAGTCAAGTGCATTATAATGGCTTATGAAGGGACGCGCATTCGCACCGCTTGCAACGGTGTTGATAATAGGGGTCTCAACTTCCAAAAATCCGCGCTCATCCAGGTATCTGCGAATTTCGGAAATAATTCGGCTGCGCTTAATGAAAGTTGTGCGAACCTCGGGGTTCATGATAAGGTCAACATAGCGCATGCGATAACGCAAATCAGTATCACGAAGGCCATGGAATTTTTCCGGAAGAGGCCTTAATGATTTTGAAAGCAGAGTGACTGTTTCCGCATGAATGGAGATTTCGCCTGTTTTTGTTTTGAAAACAAATCCGGTAATACCGAGCATATCGCCGATGTCATATGCTTTAAAATCGGAATATGATTCTTCGCCGATATCATCGCGGCGAACATAGGCTTGAATATCGCCTTTCGCATCGCGAAGCCCTGCAAAACTTGCCTTACCCATAACACGTTTTGACATCATTCGGCCGGCAACAGAGACTTTTTTGCCCTCATATGCCTCGTAGTTTGCCTTTATGTCCGTGCTGAAATCGGTTTGGTCGAATTTTACAATGTCGAACGGGTTTTTTCCGGCAGCCTGAAGCGCCGCAAGCTTATCGCGGCGAATCTGAAGCAGCTCGTGGAGTTCTTCAGCGTTGACAGTGTTGTTTTCTTCTGTATTGATTATGTTATTTTCTTCCATTTATACTAATTCTCCATCATCGTAACGTGAGCCTGTCTGTTAAAATTTATCTCCTGATCGAGATGATTTTAACCTTCATAAGACCGCCGGGAGCCTCTACATTGGTGATTTCGTCAATCGTTTTTCCCAAAAGCGCAGCACCGACAGGGGAGTCGTTTGAAATGCTCTTGGGTTTTGCGTCGATATCCGCTTCGGCAGAACCGACAATCTTAAATTCATCTTCAAACCCCAAATCAACGAACTTAATGCGAACGATCGCACCCATTGTGACTGTTTTGCCGTCGGTATGAGTTTCATCAATGATCACAACGTTTTTGAGCATCGCTTCAAGCTCCATAATCTCGAGTTCATTATGAGCCTGTGCGTCTTTCGCAGCGTCGTATTCCGCATTTTCGCTTAAGTCGCCGAATGAACGCGCAACAGCGATCTCCTCGGTTATTTCCGCCCTGCGGACATTTTTTAAATATTCAAGCTTATCTTCGAGAGCTTTTTTGCCTGCCAGAGTAAGCTGTACAACTTCTGCCATGTTTCTGCCTCCTGAGTCTGTATGTGCAAGGCAAACCTTGCGAAAGCACATACCAATTTATTCTATTATAAGGATTTTTTTCCGTGTTGTCAACAAATCGGCATGGTTTTTTTATAAAAAACTCCCCGTGTAATCCGCCGTTTGCGTCAGCGCAGCCGCCAATTTCTTTATGCCTGTTCCCGACTCACGCGGAACGCCTCGCCCGCACTCAACAGATATACCCAAGTCTCTTTCACCGGCAATCCGGACAGTTTTTGCAATGCATCCGCGTAAATTTGCAGCTGCATACGGTATGAATTCGCAACATCCCTCGGATCTTTGCCCAGTGTGCTCGTTGTTTTGTAATCTACAATGATCCACTCGTTATTTTCGGTGAAGCAGCAATCAATTATTCCCTGCACCACAACACTATTTTTGTTGACGTCCAGCAATAATGTAAACTCAAGTTCACGCTTTATCAGTTCATTGGCGTCATTTGCGGCGGCAGACATGCGTTCGTACAATTCACTTTGCAGAAAACGTTTTATTGCAAACATATTTACAGATTTCGCCTGTTGTTCGGACAAAATACCATCCGCCGAGAGTCTTTTGAGAACAATATTTATTTCCGCCTCGGTTCGTATTCCGAGCGGGAACATTTGAAGGAATATATGCGTTGCAGTTCCTCTCTCTGCACCGGTCAGCACGTGTTCAGGCTGCAAAAAAATCGGGACAGACGGCGAAAAATCATAATCAATCGAACGTTTTTCGCCTTTAATTATTTCCGTGACGGTGCGCTTGCTTTTTTGCTTGGTATCGTCTTCAAACGGATACCGATACTCAAGCCTGCGGCTCACGGCACTGCAATCGGTGCTGCGGGCTTCTTCACTCCATCTGATATATTCTGCCTTGCTCATTCGGGTTTCATCAGTTGAATTCGGTGTTTTTTTTATGCATCGCAATAAAAGCTTATCCGCTCCGATTGCGCATTTTACACCCGCCGAACCCGCATTATCAAGGTTGATACCAAGCGGAAAATATGCTCCGAGCATCCAATCGAGATAGCATTTGGAATTCATTATGCGGGATTTTGACAACGGCGCAGCAAATTTATTCAATAAATCCGCCATTTTTTTGCTTGAGCCGATGATATAAAGTCTCTCTCTCGGGCGCGTCATTGCAACATACAGATTCCGCATTTCCTCAGAAACCAATCTGTCATCCTCACGCATCATAATTGCGCGGCGCAGCAGGGGAGTGAGAGGGTTTTTGCCGCGCATACGGAAACCGATTCCAAGTTCTCTGTCAAAAACAGCATCGGCTTTGTGACTTTTTTTGCTGAATTCCGACGTTGTTCCGCAAATGAAAACAATCGGAAACTCCAAACCTTTGCTCTTGTGTATGCTCATTACGCGAACCGCGTCAATTGCGGAAGGCTGAGCCGCACCCATGCTGACATTATCCCTCAGACTGTCCATCAGCGTTACAAATCCGTGGAGCCCGCTTTTGCCGTTTGCAACGAAAGCCTGTGCCTTTTCAAGCAATAAATCAAGATTCGCCTGCCGAACCGCACCGCCGCGCAGCGCACCGACATAAACATAATAAAATGTCTCATCCAGAAGAGTGCCTATCAATTCATCAACGCTTAAAAAGCGGCTCATTTCATGCCATCTGTCAACATTTCCCAGGAAATAATTTGCCTTGCGGCAGTATTCCGCATTATTCGAGCCGTTTTGAAAGCTTTGAGCGGCCTCCGTGAGTCTGTCAATGAACTCTTCACCGCCGAAATCGGTTCGAATATGTATATACTCATCCTCATTGAACCCGCCGATAGGGGAGCGCATAACGCTTAAAAGCGGAATATCCTGTCTTCGATTGTCTATAATTCTTAGTAAATTTAAGAATATCTGTACCTCAATTGCGTCAAAATATCCATCTCCGAGCTCGGCCGCGCATGGAATGCCCTGTTCCGTCATTGCGTTTACAAATTGCAGAGCAACACCCTTCGTTCGCCGCATCAAGACCGCAAAATCAGAAAACATCGGCTTTCGCACTCGATTGATTTCCTTATCAAATACCTCAACGTTTTCAATCACGCAGCGTATTTTATCAGCAACACAGCGTGCCTCGGCCTCTATGGCTTCCGGCTCATCGTTTTCCTTTGCGGAGTTATTTTCCGATTCGGCCTCATTTTCGTTTTCGCCTTTCTCATCCGAAATGTCAATTAAGCAGATTTCCGCGCTGCCGTTTGCAGTTTCCGCGCCCATTCGCAATTCGGCATTGTCGGAATAATCAATTTCACCGACATCGCCGAGCATGATTTTTGAAAACAGACTGTTCGCTGCATTCAAAACTGACGTCATGCTTCTGAAATTTGCGTTCAAATCAATTCTTTTTCCAACCGTTCCGTCATAGTTTTGATATTTCGCCAAAAAATTTTCCGGTTCGGCCTGGCGAAAGCGATATATGCTCTGCTTGACGTCTCCGACCATAAACAGATTATGACCGTTTGAAACAGCAGCAATTATTGCGTCCTGGATGCTGTTGGTATCCTGATATTCGTCAACAAAAATGTATTTGAACTTTTCCTTATATTCAGCGGCAATTTCATCGTTTTTAAGCACGGTATATGCAAGCTGTTCCATATCATTGAAATCTATAAGCGCATTTTCACGCTTTAATTCGGAATAATGCTCCGCAAACCGTCGAACGAGCGCTTCAAGACTTTTCAGGCAAGGATAAATCCGCGCTGCATTTTCACGTTCAACGTCATATGAGTAGCAAAAAGCCTCGCTTATTTTTTTGAATTGACTTTTGACTTTTTCGCGATATTCCTTCAGCTCCGCAGGCGCACCGCCCTTTCTTGACGGAATTTTTGCAAAAGTACATGCCGCAATTTTGCAGTGCCAATCGGAATAAGTTTTCAGCTGTATCAGCTCGTCATAAAATCCCATATCCGTTTGAAGCAGTTTCGTATACACTTCAAATTCGGGATTATTTTCGTTTACAAAACAACGATAAAGCTCATTCGCCATATCATAAAACGTTGAGATATTCCTTTTTGCGGAAGCAATCAGACTCTCCGCCGCCTTCTCGGAAAACGTTTCAAAGCTGCTTCCGTATGCCTCAACCGCCTCATGCAGCCAACCGAACGGATTAGGGCGTGCCATAATAAAATCATAGGTATCCTCAATAAGAGTGCAAAGCGCATCATCGCGAATAAGGGCGTCACAAAGCAAGCGAAAATCCGAATCCGAAGTTTTTTCCGCATCCGAATATGCCTCTTCCAATACATCATCCAATGCTTTAAGGCGCAGCAATGCAGCCTCTGCGGCATCTGCGGTTCTGAACGCCGGATCAAGACCGACTATATGGCAATTACGTCTCAGAACATTTCCGCAAAAACTGTGAATAGTTGAAATATTTGCAGTAGAAATATTTATTGCCGAATCGTGCAAATGCATTTTCAGCTTTGTATCATCGGTTGACTCCGCAAGCTCCGACAACCGCCGCTCAATGCGCTGTTTCATTTCAGCAGCGGCGGGGTTCGTAAACGTTACAACAAGTATTTCCGAAACATCAGTCCCGGAAGCAATAATTCGAGCAATGCGTTCGGTCATTACTGCGGTTTTACCTGCACCCGCGGCAGCCGAAACAAGCAGGTTTCCATCCTCGTTAATTGCACGAAGCTGCTCAGCAGTCCACATTATTTTCTCCGTTCTTTCATAAACATATTATACGTCTCACTGTCAAAAACCCGGTCGCTTGAATTACAGTTTCAGCTTGTTCAGAACCTTTGCGGCAAGGGGTCTGTGCGCAACCATAGCGGCACGCGGACAAAACTCCTGGCAGCAAAAACAACGTATACATTTTTCTCGGTTTATATGTGGTTTTTTGTTTTTCATTTCTATTGCTTTTGCGGGACACATCCTTGCGCATTCACCGCATCCGACACAAAGACGTTTTTTTAGCGTGGGCTTATGTTCAAGCGCCGCTTTACTGATAAAATGAAGCACATTGCCTTTGCGCATAAAGCTCAATCCACGCACCGGCGGGGCTTTAAAGTCATCAACAGTTAACGCGCGAATATCACCGTATACCCTCAAATTTTTACTGGATGCAGGCGCAAAACCTCGTTCATACGCCGCTTGAAGCGTTGGCAGACCGTCAATGTTCATCCCGATCAGCTCTGCACCGACAACGTCGGCATAATACGTGCTTTTCGACGCAATTATTGCACCGATTTGGCGCGGCGTGCCGGCAGTCGGTCCGTTGCCCTCCATTCCGACAACGGCATCACAAATTGCAAGTCTCGGTTTGAAATACTCATTAAGATCAACAAGCATATCGGCAAATTCGGCATCGTTTTGAAATTTATAATGAACTTCCGGCTTTTTAAGACCCGGAATCGTCCCAAACAGATTTTTAACCGCCGCACTCATGCCAAGCATTCCGTGCGATTTCAATTTACAGAAATCAATAATTGCATCAGCCTCATCCAAATACTCTGTGTATGTGAAATTTTTTAGTACTTTTCCTTCAGGAAAGTCAACAGTTTTTTCGTTCATATTGCGATTCAGCTTTGCACCGAGCTTTTCAACTCGATCCATGCCCGTTGCTGTGTAGACGCGATTCAGCAAGGGGAGCGAGTGCGGACCGCCGGGGCTGTCGCCTATCGTAACATCTGCACCGCGTGCCAAAAGCATTTCAACAAGTGCCTCAAGCAGGGCAGGATGGGTTGTTGCGGCTGCATCGGGCTTTTTGAACGAAACAAGGTTGGGTTTAATAATTATTTTCATTCCGGGCTTGACAAAATCCAAGCCGTTTACCGCATTTAAGGCCTCTTCAAGTGCAGGTTTGACTGCTTCGACGTTATAAGTCTTGCAGCGTACAACAGCAACATCGTAGTTTTCCAATTCAACCTCCGGGCTTTTTGTGCATTCTTATCTCATCGCAAGAAAAATAAGCGTCAAAAAATCAATATTTGTACGCTGCGGAATGCTGATTACAGCTCATTTATTTAAGAAAGTTACTCGTAAACATCAGCAATGTGAAATTCTCCGCAATTGCAGGGTTTAATTTCGAGTACGAATTCAGTCCGCCGTCACTCCTGATTTTCACATATCCCTGATACGGATTAACCGGGAAAAAGAAATTAACTTTATCGTCAGGACTTTTTATCACAAAAAACAGGCAGACATCACCGTTCACAGGCAGTTCCCATGCGGTGTCGCCGCCTCCGACTGCTTTTAAGGTTGAAGCATTAATTACGTTGCGATGCATATTATCCACTTGAGTTATCGTTATTTTTTCACCGCTTCGCAGCCCCCCGCCCAAGGAATTTAAAACTGTCACGCCGATGCGCAGTGAATTGCGTTCACTCCTTATCGTTTCGCCGCGTTCGCCTGATCTGCATAAAGTGGGCATATATGAGGATACACTGTCAACCCTGCCGATAAAGTATTCATTGCAGCCGACGAGCAATTCATTCATATTGGAATAAAACATATATTCACTTGGAATAAATAATTCAGATTTCATTGCAGCAATTTCGCGTTTAATTGAGCTGATTTGAACATTCCTGCCGTCGCTCATGCGAACTGTCGATCCGCTGCTTTGCATTACTCCGTTTTCGACCGGAACGTATATTTTTCCGTAACCGAATTCGCCTTTGTTTTCATCAGCAAGAAAGAGAATGCAGCGTTCACCGACATTATATTCTGTTGAAACATAAATTGTTTCAGAGCTTTCCGCATCGCCTGCGAAAACATCAAGTACTCGAAATAAAGAAATCGCATTGCCGCCGTATGTTGCCTCGCCGACACATTCCGCTTCGACAATCAGAGAGGCACTTCTGAAACAGTTCCGCAAAGTATAAACATCCAACGCATTTTCTTCAATTTCAAATTGATAATTCAAGTCCCTGAACACAACAGCCGGCTCATGCTGCGTTCTAAACGGCATAACAAGCGCAATTATCAGAACCGCATTCAGCAGTATTCGTATTTTTTTACAGGCACGCATTGAATATTACCCCCGCATTATAAACAATGATTTCCTTATCGAATATTATACAACATTCGGATGTTTTTTTGAATCACCCTTACAGTTCATTTTTAATATATTTATAAGCGGGATGAATCAATGCATCCCGCTTATTTTTTACCGGCTGATTAATTGTGCAGTATTCTCAGACCGCTGCGCCGTCGGGCATCGGTTCAATTTCGTGCTTCCAAATTTTCGTTAATGAAATTATTCCGAAAGTTACGGCGGAAAACTCTGCAATTACAAAGCACCACCAAACAGATTCAACCGATTTAAACACGAGAGCAAGCACAAGGGCGGCAGGGAGCAGCACCCCGAGCTGACGCAGTATGGACATAAACATGCTCTTGATTCCGTGTCCGATCGCCTGAAAAGTTACAGATATTGTAATTGATGCCGCCGCGATAGGAAAATGCAAAGAAATAATTCGGAATGCCGCAATTCCTTCAGCGGTAATCTTCCCCTCGGAGTCGAAGAGGGAAACAATCTGCTGCGGGAACAGTTGGAAGAGCAGCGTGCCGATGCTCATAATAATCGCAGTTACGCAAAGTGTCATCTTCCATGCTTTTTTAAACCTCAGTCTGTTTCTTGCTCCGTAGTTATAAGCAAAAATGGACATGCTGGCGTTCGTAACTCCAAACAACGGCATGAAAACTATTGATTGAACTTTGAAATAAACTCCGAATGTTGCAATACCGGCGTTGCTCATCAGAATCCTTGAAAAAATCGCGTTCTACTGGACCTATCCCTTTGTCCGCTACGCGCTTATTGTCGGTGTGCTGATCGCGCTCTGCTCGTCGCTGCTGGGGGTCACGCTGGTGCTCAAGCGGTTTTCCTTCATCGGCGATGGCCTTTCCCATGTAGCGTTCGGTGCCATGTCCATCTCCGCCGTGCTGAAGCTGACGGACGATATGCCGCTGACGCTGGGCGTCACGGTGGTCTGTGCCGTGCTGCTGCTCCGCACGGGGCAGAACACGAAGATCAAGGGCGATGCCGCCATCGCCATGATCTCGGTGGGGGCGCTGGCGCTCGGGTATCTTCTGATGAACATCTTCTCCACCTCGTCCAACCTCTCCGGCGATGTGTGCAGCACGCTGTTCGGCTCCA
>ERZ791837.561-NODE-561-length-28099-cov-14.414884_pt1 | contig 28099 bp, 30 predicted proteins | sample MGYA00510292_ERZ791837 | MGnify/ENA primary metagenome ERZ791837 (study PRJEB30046, sample SAMN00715259) | human gut metagenome | study: EMG produced TPA metagenomics assembly of the A metagenome-wide association study of gut microbiota in type 2...
TTTAATTATATGGTGATTTTATATATTTTTGTTTCACATCATTGACACAACAACAGAAACTAAAATTTATCATTGATTTTTTATGTTGCATTATATATAATATAATTGTTATAAATGAAATAATATTTTTTAGAAAGGAGATTCTTATTATGGAAAATGAAATTAATACTCAAAATAAAATCTTTGGGAAAACATTCTTTTGGATGTTCTTAGGCCTTCTTGGTTCTGGAATTATAGCATGGTACACATATACTTCAGGTTTATACATGAATTTCTTTACAAACTCTTCTATGCTTATATTATTAATTATAGAATTAGTAGCTGTATTGCTTTTTACATTTTTATTTAAAAAACTTCCACCAGTTGCAGTCCGGAATTCTGTATTTTGTCTATTCCATGATAAATGGAGTAACTTTATCAGTAGTCTTTGTTGTATATGAACTAAGTTCAATAGTTTCTGTTTTTATTATATCTGCCTTAGTATTTGGCATATTAGGATTTATTGGATACAAAACAAATAGAGATTTGAATTCTTGGGGAACGTATATCATTGTATTTTTAATTGCTGGCATTGTTTTAAGTTTACTAAATTTAATTGTATTTAGAAGTTCTGTTCTTGATATAGCAATAGATTGGTTAATCCTAATATTATTCTGTGGAGCAACTATTTATGATATTAATAAAATTAAAGTACTTCAAGAATCAGCTGATATAAATCAAGATAAAATTCATATTTATTGTGCTATGCAATTATATTTAGATTTTATTAATATTTTCTTAAGAATACTTTCTTTATTTGGAAAAAGTAAGGATTAAATTAAAATAAACGTAGTATATAACACTATACTACGTTTATTATTTTACATACTTTTTAAAATATCATCAAATATTTGCCAATGAGTTGTTTCATCTAATATAATTCTTTCATAAACTCTTCTTAAATAAATATTATTAGTATATCTCATTATATTCCTATAACCCTTTATTGCTTCTTCTTCTGCCTTTTTATTAATTCTCATCATTTCTTTTATATCCTTAATATCATATCTAACATTATGTGCAGACCATATCTTTCCTTCTGAACTTTGGTATATAGGTTTTTCCCCTGAATTCATAATTATTTCACCTAATAAATTCAAATGATGCATCTCTTCAATGGCTATATCTCTGAGAATTGAGCTTATAGCCGTTTTTTCTTTCAATTCTATATGTTCATAAATATATTGAGTTGTAGCTGTTAACTCTCCCTCTTTTCCCCCAAGACTATCATAAACTAGTCTGGCATATCTTTCATTTTTACATAATTTTGGTATAGATGGGTATGAAATTTTTTTATTTTGTTGAAGTCTCTTCTTTAATTCTTCATATTTTAGCATAAACAAACACCTCTAAAATCATTTTATGTGATTTTTAGAGGTATTGTTACTTTATTATATTCCATCATTACAATCTTCAAATTGAGAATTATATAAATCTGCATAAAATCCATTTTTAGCTAATAATTCTTCATGTGTTCCTTGTTCTATAATATCTCCATGATTCATAACTAATATTAAATCCGCATTTTTAATTGTCGATAATCTATGAGCTATAATAAAACTTGTTCTGCCCTTCATTAAATTATCCATAGCTTTTTGAATTTGTATTTCAGTTCTTGTATCTATTGAACTTGTTGCTTCATCTAAAATTAAAATTTTAGGATTTGCTAAAATAACCCTAGCTATTGTCAACAATTGTTTCTGCCCTGCAGACACATTGCTTGACTCTTCATTTAATATTGAATTATATCCTTTTGGTAATGTTTTAATAAAATGATGTACGTGTGCTGCTTTTGCAGCTTCAATTACTTCTCCATCTGTTGCTTCTTCATTACCATACTTAATATTTTCTTTTACAGTTCCTCCAAATAGCCATGTATCCTGTAGAACCATTCCAAACATTTTTCTAAGTTCTCCACGTTTAAAGTCTTTAATGTTGTGACCATCAATATTAATCTCTCCAGAATTAACATCATAAAATCTCATTAATAATTTTACCATTGTAGTTTTTCCAGCTCCAGTTGGCCCTACAATTGCTATTTTTTGTCCTTCTTTAATATTAGCACTAAAATCATTTATAATTGTTTTATCTTCATCATATCCAAAATTAACATGTTTAAATTCTACATTTCCTTTAATTTTAGATGTGTCTATTTCGCCCTTTGCAGTTTCTATTTCCTCTGGCTGTTCCAAAAATTCAAACACTCTTTCAGCAGCTGCTACCATAGCTTGTAACATACTTGAAATTTGTGCTATTTGATTAATTGGTTGAGTAAATTGTTTATTATATTGTATAAAACTTTGTATATTTCCAACAGTTATTTTTCCTTGAATTGCTAAATATCCCCCTGCAACTGCAACTCCAACATAACCGCACATTAGCAACAAAATTCATAACAGGAAACATTAATCCTGATAAAAATTGAGATTTCCATCCAGAATGATATAATTCATTATTTGCTTTTTTAAATTCTTTATTTGCTCTTTCTTCACTATTAAATACTTTTACAATATTTAATCCACTATAAATTTCTTCTACTTGGCCATTTACATGTCCTAAATAGTCTTGTTGCTTTTTAAAATATTTCTGTGATTTTCCAACAATACTTTTTACAATAAATGCTGATATTGGTAAAATAATAAGTGATATTAATGTCATTTCCCAACTAATTGATAACATCATAACTAATATTCCAACAATTGTACATGTTGATGTAATAATCTGTGTAATACTCTGATTTAAATTCATACTTAATGTATCTACATCATTTGTTATTATTGATAACACTTCACCATGTGTTTTTTTATCAAAATATTTCATAGGTAATTTATTTATTTTTTCTGCAATATCATTTCTAAGTTTATAAGTTATTTTCTGTGCAATACTTGTCATTGTAAAACCTTGAATAAAAGAAAAAATAGCACTCACAATATATAAACCTAATAATGTTAAAGCAATTTGACCTATTTTTCCAAAGTCAATTCCATTTCCTCCTGATAATTTTCCTATCAATCCATTAAAAATCTCTGTTGTTGCATTTCCTAATATTTTAGGTCCAACAATTGTAAATATAGTACTTCCAATAGCAAATATAAACACAATAATAAGTGCTAATTTGTATTTAGATAAATATCCATTTATTAATTTTTTTGTAGTTTCTTTAAAATTCTTTGGTTTTTCGGTTTCCATTTTTCCACCCGGTCTTCCCATTGGTCCTGGCATATGCTATTCCTCCTTTCCATCTTTGTTTTCTTTATATTCTGACAATTCCTTTTCAGATAGCTGTGATAAAGCAATTTGTCTATATGTTTCATTTTCTTTCATTAATTGTTCATGTTTTCCTATTCCTACAACTTTTCCTTCTTCCAAAACAATTATTTGATCTGCATTTAAAATTGTACTAATTCTTTGAGCAACTATAATTACTGTCTTATTTTCTGTTTTCTCAGCTAAAGCTTCTCTTAACTTAGCATCTGTTTTAAAGTCTAAAGCAGAAAAACTATCATCAAATACAAATATTTCAGGATCTTTTGCTATTGCTCTTGCAATTGATAAACGTTGTTTTTGTCCTCCTGATACATTTGCTCCTCCTTGAGCTATAGCATCTTTATATTTTTCTTCCTTTCCTTCTATGAATTCTGTAGCTTGTGCTATTTCAGCAGCCTCTATCATTCTTTCATCTGACATATTTTCATCAGAATATTTTATATTAGATTCTATTGTTCCTGAAAATAATACTCCTTTTTGAGGTACAAATCCAATAATATCTCTTAAATCTTTTTGTGATACATCTTTAACATTTACACCATCAATTAAAAGTTCTCCTTCTGTAACATCATAAAATCTTGGCAATAAGTTAACAATTGTTGATTTTCCACTTCCTGTACTTCCTATAATTGCAGTCGTTTCTCCTGGTTTCGCAGTAAAATTAATATCTTCCAATATCTCTGTATCTGCATCTGGATATCTAAAACATACATTTTTAAATTCTACAAATCCTTTTTTATTTGGATTAAATTTTCTAATATTATCTTTATCTTTTATGCTTGGTTCTGTTTCCAATACTTCATTAATTCTATTTGCTGAAACAGAAGCTCTTGGAAGCATAATTGAAATCATTGAAATCATTAAGAAAGCCATTACAATTTGCATCATATATTGAATAAATGCCATCATATCTCCTACTTGCAATAATCCTTGATCTACACTATGTCCTCCAACCCAAATTACTAAAATCATCATTGAATTCATGATAAACATTAGCATTGGCATCATCATTGACATGGCTCTATTAACAAATATATTTGCTTTCATTAAATCTTTATTAGCAACATCAAATCTATTTTCTTCTCTTTTCTCTTTATGAAAAGCTCTTATAACAGATAAACCTGTTAAAATTTCTCTTGAAACTAAGTTTAATTTATCTGTTAATTCTTGTAATTTCTTAAACTTAGGCATAGCTACAATAAATAATGTTCCTACTACAAATAAAATAGCTAATATGGCTACTCCTATAATCCATGCCATAGAGTTGTCTCCATTTGTTAATACCTTTACAAATCCTCCTATTCCTATAATAGGTGCATATACTACTACTCTAAACAGCATAGTAATTAATTGTTGAATTTGTTGAATATCATTCGTACTACGAGTAATTAATGATGCTGTTGAAAACTCATTTAACTCTTTATTTGAAAAGCTTAATACTTTTTTAAATACTTTTTCTCTTAAGGTTTTTCCTAATTTAGCAGCTACTTTTGAAGATAATAACATAATTAATATAGCTGATGCCATACTAATTAAAGCAATTCCTAACATTTCAATTCCAGATAACAATATGTAATCATTTTGAAGTTTATCTGTATCTACTCCTAAATCTTTATAAATTTCTTTTACAGATGAAATAGCTGCTTGTTCTCTAATAGAATCTGCCATTTCTTCTATTTTGGTTGAAAATTCACTCAAAGCTTGTTTTCTTTGTTCTTCTGGCATATTTCTTATAATGTCTATTAAAGACTTATTTTGTATTACTGTTTTTTGAGCTTCTGGCATATTCTCTGTTAATTTTTCCTTTATCTTATTAGCAGTTTCTTCACTTTTTAATGTTGACATTTCCATAAGTGGCGTTGATAAAATTTTTGAAAGCTCTTCCTTTTTATCTTTGTCTATTTCTTTCAAAACATAAACATTATTAGATTCTACATTATAATCTTTTCCCAAATATCTTTCTATAATTTGTTTTTCATGATTATTTAATGTATCTCCTACTAATGTATATGAGTCTAATATTTCGTCGCTTTTATCAGAAAACATTAATAATAAATCCATATTTTCCTTACTAATAACCTCTGGAACTGCTGTTTCAATTCCTCCTGATTGTATACCCACATTAACTATTTTTGAAGTATAATCTGGCAGTGCTAAGTCAGTTGTAGCTTGTATGCATAACAATATTACTATTACTAAAACTGACCAAAATGATTTTTTTAAATTTCTTAATACTTTTAGCATTTTTTCCTCCTTTTTTAATTATTTTTTTCCTACTATCATAATCATTTGTATTAATATATCATAAATTTATAATAACACCCTATCATTTTTGTGACATGGTGTTATTTTGTCAACGTTTTATATGTGAAAGTTGTGTGAATTTACATCTTTCTAAATACGCCTGCTACTTTTCCTAATATTTCACATGTTGGAACTATAATAGGATCCATCGTACTATTTTCTGGTTGAAGTCTAATATGGTCCTTTTCTTTATAAAATGTTTTTACTGTTGCTTCATCACCAATTAAAGCTACTACAATTTCTCCATTATTTGCCATATTTTGTCTCTTAACTAAGATATAATCTCCATCTAAAATTCCTGCTTCAATCATGCTCTCTCCTCTGACAGTAAGCATAAAACTCTCAGAGTTTCCAACAAAATCTACTGGTATTGGAAATGTGTCTGTTACATTTTCTACTGCAAGTATTGGTTCTCCTGCTGTTATTTTGCCTATAATTGGAACTTCTACTAATTCTTTTTGAGTATAAAATTCTTTACTTGATGTTTTTTTCTCTTCTCCTGAACCACCTTTTAATAAACGTAATGTTCTTCCTTTTTTATCTTGTTTTTTTATGTACCCTTTTTCATCTAATTTTGATAAATATCCATGAACAGTGGCTGTTGAACTTAATCCTACTGCTTTTCCAATCTCCCTTACTGATGGTGGATATCCTTGTGTCATTATTTGTTTTTCAATAAATCTTAAAATTGCTTTTTCTCTTTTATTTAATTCTGGTTTTTTTCTAGGCATATTCTTCACTCCTATTTTTTATTTGCACATATAATATCATACAAACAAAAAAATGTCAAACATTTTTTTGTATTAAATTTTAATTCTTGATAATTTTTAAAATTTATTTAATTTCTGTTCCACCCCACTCAACAACTGTATAGCCTTCTCTTATTGGTGTTTCTAAATTTTGTTCTTGAACTTCTATCTTTTCATCTAGACCTTTCCAGTCCATCATTACTCTGATTAAATTGTCTGGCTTTGGTGTTATTTCCAATGGCATTGATTTATCTTGTTCTTCTTTTGTCTCAAATCTTATATAGTTATAATTATTTTCCTCCATTTTTGGAAACCAATATATAATAAATTCTTCTGCCTCTTTATCACTTAAACCTAATAGAGATAATTTTTCTTCCAGAAAAGTTGCAGTATCTTTACCTTTTACACAAAAACCTTCTTTTAGATTTATATTTTTAGGAACCTCTTTACCTTCCCAATATAATGCATATAAATTTTTTCCTGTATTTTTATCAACTAGTGTTCCATCAACATCGGCTGTGACAGACCAGCCATTTTTATATTTTGGATATGTACATGATAAATATTGTGGATTACCTAACTTCACTTCTACGTCCATCTTTTCAATTGGATAAATATATATAATTGGCTTTCCAACAAGATCTTCCACAATGAACCCACCATTATTTCCCGAAGTATGCGAATTTTGATTTTGATATCTAATACTATTTGATTGATTTTTCATATTATTATTTATAGCAATACTTACTAAAATTATTACTATTATAATAAGTATAGCAATCATTAATAAAACTAAATACTTTGTCTTATTTTCTTTTTTTTCTTTTTTCACATTCAACACCTCTATATTCATATTATCATTATATCTAACTTATTTCAACAATATTTTTAAAAATATTAGAGTCGTTTATTATAACTCAGTAAGAAACAATTATGATATATAAATTTAGGGACTCTTCAATAAAATAACATTATTAAAGAATCCCTAATCTCTACTTTTTTATAAATTTATTTCAAATATATATTTGGATCAACTTGTATTGAATCTTTCAAAATTTCAAAATGTAAATGTGGTTCATCTGCAATCTCAAACACAGCTGTATTTCCAACAGTTCCTATACTTTGACCCTTTTCCACCTTTTCACCTTCTACTACAAATTCAGAAGTCAATAAATTAGCATACACTGTTTGCATTCCATCACCATGATCTATTACAATAGTTAAACCATATCTAGGATCATTTTTAATTGATTTTACAGTTCCTGCTTCTGCAGCTTTTACAACAGTTGTTTTATCTGCTTTTATATCAATTCCTAAATGTGTAACCCATTCTTTTAATGTTTCAGAATATATCAAATTGTCCTTTGCGTAATCTCTACTTACTTCTCCATCTACTGGTTTTGCAAAATTTAATTCTCTTTTCTCTTCCTTTTTCTCTGTTGCTTGTGAATTTACAGTTTTTGTTGTAGTTTTAACTTCAGTATTAGTATTGTTTGTTGTAACTTTATTTTTGCTATCTACACTATTTGTAGTAGTATTATTTTTAGTAATATTTGTACCATTTGTTGTTTCATTTGCTGTATTATTAATTTCATTTTTAGACTCTTCTACTGATTTACCAATTTCTGTACTTGCACTTTCTGTATTTTCTGTATTGTTACCAGCTATATTAGCCATTTGTTCTAAAGTCATCGTTCCTTCTTTTACATCATCACTTAGATTTTTACTATATATCATTAATCCTACTAAAATAACTGTTAAAATTGCAACACCCATTATTGAATACATTATTATTTTGTCACTTATCGCCTTACTTCCCTTGTTTTTTATTCTACCATCTCTTCTCATATAATCCTCCTTAAACACTTTATTAATAGAAGTATTTCCTATTTTTAGAAGAATATACATTTATAATTCATTTATATCCTTAATTTCTACTCCTACATAAAAATGTTTAATTATATCTTCATAGCTACTTCCTTGTTTTGCCATTGTATCTGCTCCTGTTTGGCTCATTCCTACGCCATGTCCATATCCTTTGACTGTAAACTTAACTTTTCCATCCTCTCTTGTAATTTGAAAATTTGTTGATTTCAATCCTAGTAAAGTTCTTGTTTCTACTCCTGAAATTTCGTGATTTCCAAATTTCACAGTTTTTACTCTATTACTATCTGTGTATTCTAATATTTTTATATCTTGCTCATCAGCAAAATTAATTTGTATATCTTCATATTTTGTTTTTAATTTATTAATTAATTCATCCTCTCCTAATATGACTTCAGAATTATATTGTGTGTAACCTTCTTCACCAGCTGTTTGAACAACCTGTAAATAAGGCAAACCACTTCCTCCCCAAACATTAACCGGAAGTTCTGTTGTTCCACCACTATTAGCATGAAAAAAAGCATTAATAGGTTTTCCATCATATGTTACAATTTTTCCTTTTGTTTCATTTACACATTGTTCAATTTTATTCCAGTTTTCTTCTCGTTTTGATTCTTCCCATCTTTCTAACCTAGTCTCCTTTGATACCCAAGCTTGACAACATGTTGAACTATCACATATATCTGCATTGTCATGTTTTTTATTTTCTATTTTATATATAGTATATGTTCTAGCTACCACAGCTTGTGCCTTTAATGCTTCTTTTTCGTAATCCGCTGGCATTTCAGCTGATACTACATTACATAAATATGTATCTAGATTTACTTCTTCTACTTCTCCTGTTTTTTGATGAAGAAGTTTTATTGTTCCATATTTTTTATACTCATATTGGCTTTGAGCATTTTCTTCTACTTTAGAAGTATCGTTTATTTCAATATTATTAACTTCTGATGAAGTTTCTTTTTCTCTCTTTGTTAATAGCGCCGGAAAAATAAAACAAATAAAAAGAAATGCAAAAAAATATATAAATATTTTCTTCATTTTTTCACCTTCCTATTCTTTGATTTATGAACTTAGTTTTAATTTCATGTTGTTTAAAATTTTACGCTCTATTCTAGATACTTGTACCTGAGTTACTCCTAGTATTTTAGCAACTTGTGCCTGTGTCTTTTCTTTAAAAAATCTAAGCATTATTACTTCTTTATCTCTCTTTTCTAATCCGTTAATTAGTTCCTTTATTACTAATTTATTGGTTAAAATCTCTTCTTCGTCTTTATTAGTCGAAATTTTTTCAATTAAACTAATTGTATTGCCATCTTTTGCATTTGTATATGTCGCATTTTCAATCGATTCTACTTTTCTTGCAGCTTCTTTTGCTAATATTATATCCTCCTTTGATACATGTAATTCTTTTTCTATTTCATCTATTGTTATTTCTTTTCCTTTTTCATTTAAATATATTTGCTCTAATTCTCTTATTTTAATTCCTAATTCTTTAATACTTCTACTTACTTTTATCGGTCCATCGTCTCTAATATGCCTTTTTATTTCGCCAATCATATATGGAACTGCATATGTTGATAATTTCACTTCAAAATTAGTATCAAATCTTTTTATTGCTTTTATAAAACCTATACAACCTATCTGATATAAATCTTCTAGTTCATACCCTCTACCATTAAACCTTTTTACTATACTCCATATTAACCCGATTATTATCTTGAACTAATTTCTCTAATTCTGTTTTATCTCCCTCTTGGGCTTTTTTTATCGTTTCTATGTCATTTTCGTACATAATCTCCCCACTTTTCTTTTAATCTTTAGTTCTCTAATAACGCTTCAAATTGTTCTTCCTCAGATTCTATTTTTGGTTTAATTATTTTTGACATTGTTACTTTTGTTCCTAATCCTAAAATAGACTCTACTTTCATCTTATCCATAAAACTTTCCATAATCGTAAATCCCATTCCAGATCTCTCTAAATTAGGTTTTGTTGTATATAAAGGCTCTTTTGCCTCGTTAATATTTTCAATTCCTTTTCCTTTATCTGAAATTTCTATAATAACCTCGTTTTTCTTTAGTTTTGCTGATACTTTAACAATACCTTGTTTTCCATCATATCCATGAATTATGCAATTAGTAACAGCTTCTGATACTGCTGTTTTTATATCAGCTAATTCTTCTATTGTTGGATCAAGTTGAGATGCAAATGCAGCAACTGCTATTCTTGCAAAAGCTTCATTTGAAGATTTACTAATAAACTCTAATTTCATCTCATTATCAAAAACTTCCTTCATATTTTTTAATTCCTTTCTTACCAATTAATTTTTTAATTATTGTCTACAATTGGTATTAATTTTAAAATTCCACTCATTTCAAAGATTCTTCTTACACTTTGTGTTAAGTTACTTATTTCTAACCTTGCACCTAACATATTAGCAAATTTGTATCTACCTATTAATAGTCCTATTCCGGCACTATCCATGAAAGTGACACTATCAAAATCAAATACAATTCTTTTAGGCATATATCTTTCCATTTCATAATCTGCTTTCCTCCTTATCTTTTGAACACTATGGTCATCAATTTCATCTGTCATTTTAAATATTAAAAGCTTGTCCTTTTCATAAAATTTCGATTCCATATTAACCTCCTCCTTGGTTTTATATTATTATAGATTATTTTACATTATTTTCCAATAGTGAAAAATAAGAAGTTTTGTCGATACATTAGAAGTTTTCGACAAAAAATATAACTGTTTGCAAATAAAATATTATCCCTATACTTGAAACTATTTCCAAATATAGGGATAATGTTATTAACAATCTCCATAACTTCATCATATGTCATGTTAAATCCTTTAAATATCATTCTTGTTCTCTCTTTTTCATCTGTTGTGTTGCTATTTCTTCACAATAACATAAAATAGATATTTTAAATTATTCTATGTCTTTTAATTAAATATTTTATCTCAAATACCTTTCTAAATTCAAATTCATATATTTATTATTTTTATTTTTTATACTTTGTATTAACTTATCTCTTGTTTCATTAGCTATATTATATTCTGCTTTACTAATTTTCCCCATATTAAGTGCTTCCTCTAATTCTTCTTCATCTAATACTTCAATATTTTTCTGAACAACAGTTATATCTGTATATAAATCATCATAATAAGGAATTCTAGTTTCTTCATCTAAACCATTTTTCAAACTAATATCAAAATAATATTCTAATCTTTCTTTCTTTTCATTAAAATATACTCTCATTGCATAATTTTCATTTTTTGGTAAAACTTCAACTATATAATAGTTATTATCTATAAGACACAAACCATTTTCTAATATGAATGGTTTTTCTATATTTAAAATTTTTTTAATTGAAAGATAATAATCTTCTTTATCATAATAAATTTCTAATTTATATCTATTTACGTCTCTTAAATATGTTTTACTAATCAATTTTTCTCTCATATGTTTTCTTTTTTCCTTTCTTCTTTATATTTACTATATTATCATTTTTTCCAGAAATTTCGAAATATTTCGCCTAAAAATTATACTGTAGGCTCCATTTTCTTTGAAATTGTGCTTTTACCAACTCCTACTAGTCCAGTAATTATATATGATTTTGACATTTTATTTTACTCCTATTATACATGATTAATATATTTATTAAATTCCTTAAAACTAACTCCAACTGGTATTTCATAAAATTCTTTTGTAGGACTATCTTTTCCACCTCTTAACTTTATATAGTAATCTACTATTGCTTTTATTGCATCTTCTTGTGTATTATACTCATAAATACCTTTTCGCTCAAAATTAGGGTGTTCCATATGATAAACCTTATTATTTTCATAATACAGTACAAAACAATGCATATGTTCTTCTTCCTCTAAATTACCATAGTCATCTGGTTCAAAAATTCTACAACAATACATCTTATTTTTTACATTAATCTTATCTAATAAATAATGCATTAAATTAACTTGCTCAATGCATGTTCCTATTTTGTATTTAAGTATTTCATCTATAGACATTGTTCTATAAATTCTGCGAAATTCTTTCATTGTATTTAAATGTATATTTTCATTAATATCAATCCATCCATATTCTATATTGTTAGTCATAAATTTATATACATCTTGTGAACATTTAATTTCATCTATTTTCATATTTTCTCCTATTTTTGTCAATGTGTCAAACATTAAGTTTTTATTATCCATATATTGAATTACCTCCTTGTAGAATTTTGAACTGTTAGTACCATATTATCATAAATTCAAGATCTTTACAATTTTATTTGTAATACTTTCTTGATTTCCAGGGCAATTGTTACAATTCGTGATATAGCATAGATGTTATTTTAGATATGATACTGAAAACGAAACTTACAAGACTAAAAGAAGAAAATAAAAATTAAAGCACAATTTTAACAAACTAAAAGAAAAAGCTAGATATAAAAGCTTCATAAGTAAAGTAAAATGACGACTCCAATAATTGCCCTTATTGGATGTCGTCATTTTCTTTCATTTGCATCTTTATTTTAAGCTTTCCATTACTTTCTCTAACATTTTTTTGTATTTTTCTAATTTTTCTTTTTCTTCTTTAACTTTTGCCTCTGGAGCTTTGTTTACAAAACCTGGATTTGATAACATTTTCTCACATCTTGCAACTTCTCCTTCTAGCCTTAATTTTTCTACTTCTAATCTCTTTCTTTCTTCTTCTAAATTCACCAATCCTTCTAGAGGCATATATAATTCTATTCCATCTGTTAATATTTTAATTGCATCTTCTGGAATTCCTGTTTTGTCTTTCTGAATCTTAGCTTTATTAGCAAATCCTAATTTTAACAATACACCTTCTGCTTCCTTAAGCTCTTTTTCATATTTTTCTGTCACTAATATCAATTCTGACTTTTTAGTTGGATGTATATTTTTAGTATTTCTAATATTCCTAATTTCTACTATGATTTCTTTTATTTTTTCAATTGTTTCTTCTTGTTTGTCATATTTAAAGCTTAAATTATCTTCACTTAAATCTATAGTAGGCCAACTACTTACCATCAATTCTTTATCTTCGTATGAAACTAAGTTGTCATATATCTCAGAAGTTATGAATGGCATAAAAGGATGTAATAATTTCAAGCAATTTGTAAATACTTCATTTAATACATAAGATACCTGTACTTTTTCTTTTTCATCTTCGCCATATAATCTTACTTTAGCCATTTCTATATACCAATCGCAAAATTCATTCCACATAAAATTATAAATTTTATCTAATGCTACTCCTAAATCATAATTTTCAATATTGTTTGTTATTTCTAAAATTAATTTATTTAATTTATTTAAAATCCATTCATCTGATAACTTTAATGAACCTTCTTTATAAATGTGTCTTTCTTTATCATAATTTTCTTTTTTAAATTTAAGTATTTCTTCTTCTGAAGGTCTATTCATAATAATAAATTTAGCTGCATTCCATATTTTATTAGCAAAATTTGACGCTTGTTCTAATTTTTCCGGCATATATCTAATATCATTTCCCATTGTAGTTCCTGAAAGTACTGAAAATCTTAAGCTGTCTGCTCCATACTGATTTATTACTTCAATTGGGTCTACGCCATTTCCTAATGTTTTTGACATTTTTCTTCCTTGACTATCACGTACAATTCCATGAATTAATACATCACTAAATGGCTTTTCTCCCATTGCATATAATCCAGAAAATATCATTCTTGCTACCCAGAAAAATATAATATCATATCCTGTAACTAATACATTAGTTGGATAAAAAGTTTTTAAATCTTCTGATTCTTTATTTGGCCAGCCTAAAGTTGAAAATGGCCATAATGCTGAACTAAACCAAGTATCCAATGTATCTGGATCTTGATGTAATTTATCTGATCCACATTTTTCGCATTTATTTGGAGCACTTTTTGCCACATTTATATGTCCACATTCTTCACAATAATAAGCTGGAATTTGATGTCCCCACCATAACTGTCTTGATATACACCAATCTTGTATATTTTCCATCCAGTTAAAATATGTCTTTTCATATCTTTTCGGAACAAATTTAACATCGTCTTTCTTTACAGCTTCAATTGCAGGTTTAGCTAATTCTTTCATTTTTACAAACCATTGCTCAGATATACGTGGTTCAATTGTAGTTTTGCATCTCTCACATTTTCCAACATTATGAGTATAATCTTCAATTGATACTAAAGCTCCTAGTTCTTCTAATTTTTTAACAATAATTTTTCTTGCTTCTATTGCTTTCATACCTTTTACTTCTGGCATTAAATCTCCCATTATTGTTTTATCATCAAATACTTCTATGAATTCCAATTTATGTTTTAATCCTGCTTGATAGTCATTTGGATCATGTGCTGGTGTAATTTTAACACATCCTGTTCCAAATTCAGTTTCTACAAATTCATCTGCTATAATTGGTATTTCTCTATTTACAATAGGTACTATGCATGTTTTTCCTACAATATCCGTATATCTTTTATCTTCTGGGTTAACAGCTACTGCTGTATCTCCAAGCATTGTTTCTGGTCTTGTGGTTGCTACTTCTACATATCTATTTTCACCTTTTATTTTATATCTTAAATGCCACAAATGAGATGCCTCTTCTTTGTATTCTACTTCTGCATCAGAAATTGCTGTATGGCAGTTCGGACACCAGTTAACCATTCTTGTTCCTTTATATATATAACCTTGTTTATATAAATTTATAAATTCTTCTAAAACAGCATCTGACATACCTTCATCTAAAGTAAATCTTCTTCTTTCCCAATCACAAGAACATCCTAATTTTCTTTGTTGCTCTTGAATCGTACCACCATATAATTTTGTCCAATCCCATGCTTCTTCTAAGAATTTTTCTCTTCCTAAATCTTGTTTCGTTTTTCCTTCTTCTTTTAATTTTTGTACTACTTTCATTTCTGTTGAAATTGATGCATGGTCTGAACCTGGAAGCCATAGTGTGTTATATCCTTGCATTCTTTTAAACCTAATCAATATATCTTGAATTGTACCATCCAATGCATGACCCATGTGTAATTTTCCAGTTACATTTGGTGGTGGCATCATAATGCAATAATTTTCTTTTGTTTTGTCCATACTTGGCTTAAAATATCCCTTTTCTTCCCATCTTTGATATAGTTCATCTTCAAAATCTTTTGGATTATACTTTTCTTTTAACATAAAATTTCCTCCTTTATTTATAATATAAAAAAACTCGCCCCTTCTATATAAGGGCGAGCTATTTCTCACGGTACCACCTTAATTTATAATTTTGTTTTTTACAAAACTACTTCTTAATTAGCTTTTAACACAGCTTACGCGAATATCCTTATTTTGTATTTCTCAGAATATTAACAAAAAAGCTACCTTCTGTTTATCTTTTTCTTAAGAAGTTTACAGCCTATGACTTCTTTTCTCTTTTAAGAAAGTTTAAACATACTCCTCTTTTTTCTAGTTTCTTAATTTTATGTTTATATTATTACACAAATTTTATAAAATTACAAGTCTTTTACATTTAATTTTTATCTCTACATAGCTTTTCTATATAATTCTATAAATTCTTCTTTTGAAACTTCTCTTGGATTTCCTGGTTTGCAAGGGTCATTCATTGCTTTATCAGCAAGCATTTCAAAGTCTTCTTCTTTTGTTCCATAATCTTTTATAGTAGTTGTAATTCCTACTGATTTACTTAATTCTGAAATCATCCATACAAATGTATTTATTACATCTTGATCATTTAAATGTTCAGCATCTGGTCTACCAATATTAACTAGAATTTCTCTAAATCTGTCTGCACAAACTTCACCATTAAATCTCATAACTATAGGAAGAAGCATTGCATTAGCTATTCCATGTGGTGTATCATAAACAGCTCCTAGTTGATGAGCCATTGAATGAACAATTCCAAGTCCTACATTACTAAATCCCATTCCAGCAATATATTGAGCCATTCCCATTTTTTCAATAGCTTCTGGATTTTTTTCATTAACTGCTGCTGGTAAATATTTAAATATCATTTTAATTGCTTTCATATGAAACATGTCTGACATATCATTATGTGCTTTTGTTATATATCCTTCTATAGCATGTGTTAAGGCATCCATACCTGTTGCTGCTGCTAATCCTTTTGGCATAGAAGCCATTAATTCAGAATCAATAATTGCAAGAATAGGAATGTCATTTGGATCTACACAAACCATTTTTATTTCTGCTTCTTCGTCTGTTATTACATAATTAATTGTAACTTCTGCTGCTGTACCTGCTGTTGTTGGAAGTGCTATTACAGGCATTCCTCTATTTACAGTGTTTGATAATCCATTTAAAGATTTTATATCACTTCTTTCTGGATTTGTCATAACTATAGAAATACCTTTTGCAGTATCCATACTTGACCCTCCACCTACTGCAACAATTACGTCTGCTTTTGATTTTTTGCAAGCTTCTACTCCATCTGTTACATTTTTTATTGTTGGATTTGGTTTAATCTCATCATATAAATCATATTTTATATTTGCATTTTTTAAAACTGTTTCTATTTTTGCTGTTACTCCAGCATCTACCAATGATTTATCACTTACTAAAAATACCTTTTTAAATCCTCTCTTATTAATTTCTCCTGCAAGTTCTTCTCTTGCACCCTTTCCAAAATATGATGTTTCATTTAACATAAACCTTACTGACATATTATTTTCCTCCTTCGTTTTTTTACATTTCTTTATATTCAGATGGTATTTCAAACAAATTATTATCTACATCGTCTGAAATATCTACTTTTAATAACTCTTGTTTATTTCCAACAATTGTTTTTATATATTCTAATTTATTACCATCAAAATAAAATTTAGTTTTTATCTCTTGTCCTTCATTTTCTGAATTGTCCATCATAACGAATTTTGTTACTGTATTATATTCTTCATATGTATATGTTTTATTCTCAATTTTTTCTTTTCCCTTTTCATACTCCGTATCTTTTATTTCTTCTAAACTCGATTCTATTTTATTAAGGTCTATTTCATTATTTTTATATGTATAATAAGTTTTTGAATCGTCCATCATTAAATAAGAATTACCATCTTTTATAATAAATTTAGATTCTGAGCCATCATATATAGTTTCTATATATGCTTTATTTTGTTGTTTTGCATAATACATTTTATTGTTATTATCTAATGTTGTTATAAAACTATACGATTCTTTAGATTTTAGTTCTTCATATAATTTTTGAACTCCAAAATAATTTTCATTTTTTGTATCTGTTTGAGTCATATATAGCGCTATTCCTCCGCAACATGCTATTATTAAGATAATTACAATTAAAATTATTAGTATTTTTTTCTTTTGCTTATTTGTAGCTTTTGTTTCTGACACAATTATTCCTCCTTTGTTTTTTATTATAGTTATCCTCTAAATATAAATATTTAATAAAGAAAAAACAATATATGCGATATAATATACTAACTCTACTAATGCAAACTTTTTAATAAATTCAGAATTTTTTTCTTCTCCAAATATTGATTTTAATGTAAAGTACATTAATACAATTGATACCGCACTACATAATCTTGTAAATGGTATTGTTATTGTAGATATTGATGAACCAAATATTGTTAATATACTTACAACTGATGCAATTACAAGTGGTATATTAGCTGTTGTTACTGTTGTAATTATTGTCGTTAATGATTTTTTATTTTTAGAATTCATAACTAAGACAATAATAGACATTACTAATATACTGCATATAGGTGCTATTGTTGCTTTTATAACAGACATTAGACTGCTTCCTAAACTTGATAATCCCCATATTGGTCCTACTGAAAAACATCTGCTAATTAATTCAGCTACTACCCATATAACTAATATAATAATTGCATATTTAAAATATTGGTTATTTTCTTTATCTACTATTTCTTTTATTTTTCCTAATGGGTCTTTGAATAATTCAGCTATAAATCCTTTTGTTTCAATGCTATCTTTTTTGATATCTACATTTTTAATTGTATCTTTTACTTGATTTACTGTAGTTGATGCCTCACTTTTCAATTCTTCTGTGTTTACTTTCTTTTCTTCTTTTTCTTCCATGTTAATCCTCCTAATATTATATTATTATTTATAGTATTTATTATTACTATCAAAATTAATCACCTAAGTTAATACCTATATCTCTAGCTGCTTTTACTAAATCGTCATCCATAGTAACTTTTCTTAGATTACTTTCTGCAGTATTTCCAGACACTGCTCCAATTTTTGTATTATTTCCAACTACATCTTCTAGAGATGCTGAATCTAATTTTCCATTTTTAATTACTACCAAAGTTCCAAATTTTCCTTCTAATGCAAGTTCCATTGCTTTTGAACCATATTTTGTTGATAGTACTCTATCAAAAGCTGTTGGTGTTCCTCCTCTTTGCATATATCCTAGTGTTGTGTTTCTTGCTTCTAATCCAGTTAATTCTTCTAATTGTTTTGCAACAACTTGTCCAACTCCACCTAATTTTGTATTGTCAACTCCTGCTCCATTATTACGTATATTTTGTACTACCATTTCTCCATCTTTTGCTTTAGCTCCTTCGGCTACAACTACTATACTGAAGTTTTTTCCTCTTTTCTTTCTATTTTCAATTTTAGTTGCTACTTTATTAATATCATATGGTATCTCTGGAATTAGTGCAACATCTGCTCCTCCTGCTATTGCTGATTCTAATGCTATCCATCCAGCATATCTTCCCATAACTTCTAGCACCATAATTCTATGATGTGTTTCTCCCGTTGTATGTAATCTATCTAATGCTTCCATAGCAACAGATACAGCTGTATTGTAACCAAATGTAATTTCTGTACAAGCTACGTCATTGTCAATTGTTTTTGGCACTCCTATAATATTTACTCCTTTTGTTGAAAAATCTCTTGCAGATTTTTGTGTTCCATCTCCTCCTAAAGTAAAGATACAATCAAATCCAAATTCTTTAATATTTTCTATTGCTTGTTCTGATAAATCTTTGTATTCTACACTTCCATCTTCATTTACTATTTTATAATTAAATATGTTTGCATTTGTTGATGAACCTATAATAGAACCACCTTTTGGTAAAATTCCTACTGCTTCTCCATTGGCTGCTGTACTTAATTTTTCAAAGTCTTTTTTTAGTAATCCATTGTATCCATCTACTATTCCATAACATTCTACTCCATGATTTTCTGCTGTTTTTACAATTGCTCTAATAACTGCATTAAATCCTGATACGTCTCCTCCATTGGCTAATATTCCTACTTTTTTTAACATAGTTCCTTCCTCCATTTTTAATTTTTCCTGTGTGACATAAAGCCACACAGGGAAAGTTTTTTCTCTTTTTCTTATTCTTGTATTGTCCAAATTCCATCTGCATCTTGGCTTACCTTTATTTCAGATGGCAGACAAACTACCGGACGTACCCCACAATCGGAATCATTGTAACCGAGGTCCCAAACCTCCGAGTAGAATGAATGTATCCACCATAATATATAGTCATCAATCTATTTGAGTTGTCACCATTAGGCGAAGCTAACCAATAGGCCTGACAATTATTAACAGATTTAGTTTGTGGAAAATATAGGGAGTCCACATATCCTTCATCTCCCCCCACATAAACATAAGTATTTGTTGGAGTATCATTTGTTCCTATATAATATCCTAGATTTGTACTATTATTACAATATAAAGTAGTATATCCTTTCTTATTCCAACTTGCCACAAACATCTCTAAAGTCGCTCCTCCAACTGCTTCTGCTCCATTTACTCCTGTTGCAAAACTACTCCATGCACTTGTATCCAATAAAGCTGCTACTGCTTTTATATTATTATTTGTGCTTTCAGGATAAGTATTTCTCCAACTTAACATGTATTTACTCGCTACTATTTCACTAATTGCAGATGATCCTGCTCTTGTTAAATTATTGGTTGATGGCCAATAAGCTGAATATGGATAATTTATATAAGTTCCCATATCTGTTGCTGGTGGTAATTTGGTATTTGGCAAATAATCTGCTGCTATAATAAATACATTTTTTCCATCGTCATAAAATATTCTCCAGTCATTTGTTATATCTCCATCCTCATTTAAATCTACATTGTAATTAATATAATCTCCATAATTTGTTGGAACAATTTTTTCTGCTAATGTTTCTTCAAATACTATTGTTCTACTTCCTATGGTTACTTTTCCTGTAGCATCAATTGTTTTTCTTTCTTCTTCTGTTATTAATTTCTGATTTTTTAGATCATCTAATAGTCCTGATAATGTTTGTGCTATTCTATTTTCTGTATAATTATCAGCTTCTTGATTTATTTTCCATAAATCTCTTGCTTCTTCTACACTCGCTCCTCTTGTTTCTTCTTTTGCATTCCCTGCTTGTCTTAGAATTCCATTTTCTCCCGTTAATGTGACAACACTTACAGCAGCTAAAATTAAAAGGACAATGATTGTTATTACTAAAGCTATTAAAGTAATACCATTACTTGTTTTAATTAATTGTTTTGTGTTTCTTTCGTTCTTCATAAAAATATTCTCCCTTTTTTGTTTAACTTTTTATATGAATTTCTTCCACTTACATTTTAATTAAACATATCTTTAAATGTCAATACATTTAAAACTATTTCTTGCTTTTTATTAATATATTATTAGTAATGTATTATAAACTCCGTCATTAAAAATTATATTTTTTGTATTTCTTATATGCTACTATTCCTCCCGCTATTACAACGCCAGTAATAGTAATCATAATATAACTAGTACCAGTCTTTGGTAAAATTCCTGATGCCATCGTATTATCGCCACTTACAGTTCCAAAGTCTGCCCATTTAAAATCATCAGCGCCATAAAAAAACATGTACCATTCTTCATTATTTATAACACTTGCAGTAGCCAATGTAACAGCTTCATTTGATATATATTTTCCATTTTCGTCATCAGTTTTTATATATAAATAATAGTATTCTCCATTCTCCAAGCCTTTTAAATCTATAACGCTATTTCCAGTTGTTTTTGCACCACCAGCATTATATTCTATTGAATAATTATCATCTTTATCTGCATCTAAAGTCTGATTATAGATTCCTGAATTTGATTTTGCATATGTCATTAACCCTGAAAATCCTGAAGAATCTTTATTTTTTATTTTAGTTAAAATAGATTGATCTGTTATTTTTCCAACTTTAATTTGGATTTTTCTATTGTTTTTACTATCATGTGTAAATGTTGTTACAATTTGGTCTAATTTATATGTCATAAGTGAAGAATGAAAAGCATCACTATATTTTGCTTCACTAAATCTTTCTAGTTTATTTCCATATGTAACAACATTATAAGTTAATCCACTTTTTTCAACAACAGATGCATATAAATCTTGATTCAATTCTACATAATAAGCAACTTTATTCATTTCTGATACTTTAAATGTTTTAGAATTTTTGTCGTAATTTAAAGTAATTTTATCATTAGATATACCTCCACTTACATTTGGTTTGCTGTTGTTAGAAGTTATATATAAGTAATATGTTCTATCCTCTTTTGGTGTAACACCAGATATTTGAACTGTTGCTTTAAACATTCCACCTTTTTTTAATTCAAATTTTGCTTTTGAAAAATCGGTCCACTCTCCATCTGTCGAATCACCTTTGCTACTATCATCTGTTGTTTCTCCTTTTATTTCAGAAGAATACCCATTAAAGTCATAATATGTATCTGTGCCATTATCAATTTTTACCCACAGTATAAAATATACTACACCTGTATAATTTGAAAAATCAAGTTCTACATTATTTGAGGTATTTGTTGTAGTTTTCCAAGAATTTGTATAACTTGGTATCATAGCAAGATACTCTTTTTGTTTTGTTTCAGTCGTAGTTTTAACCGTGTTATAAAATTGTTTATATTCTGCATAAGCTGTATTATATTTTTCTCTAGCTTCGCTTAGCTGTTCTTCTGTTGCAGTTCCACTTGAATTTAATTTTTCATATTCTTTTTTTAAATTAGTTAGGTTATCTCCTTTTTCTTTTATAGTTTCATTACTTGTTTTTGTATATTCTTTTATTTCTTTAACTTTAGCTGAAATACTATCTAATTCAGCTTTTGTTATATCGACTTTTTGATAAGAAATTGTATATCCACTAGCACTTGATGATAATCTTATTGTTCCAGTCCCTATTTTATCTCTAATACTTATTAAAGATGGTAATGTTATATAATTTTTCGGATCTATCTCACCACTATATGCTACAACTTCATTACTAAAACTACCTAAAATTGAAATTACCATTATTATTAAAATTAATATTGATATTATTTTTTCTTTCAAACTAATTTTCCTCCTTTTATTTTCTTTTGTTTTTTATTTATATCTCTTTTCATATTATATTTTTTTATATTTTGTGTCAATATATATTCTTAAATTGTAATGCAATTGTAATATTTTATGCAAGCGATCGCTTACTCGTTTTTCCTACATATTATTTTACCATTTACAATATAGAAAAAGAGACAGTTGAAATATTTAAAATACTACGTAATTTTGATACTTCAACCATCTCTAAGGTCAGATAAATCAATGGATATGGGCATTAAAAATTTTTTTCATGTCTTTATCCTGCAAAGAACCACTAATCTTGACAAGGTCCACTAATCTTACTTTAATTTCCATTTTCCCTCAGTACTATAATTTGTACTAACATCTATGATATCAGATTTTAGAGTCACAACAGGGCGAACCGCACAGGAACTGCGCGCAATCTCGTTAAAGTTCGAACTATAACCATAGCACAAGTAGTACGCGTCCGTGTCATCGCCATCCACACTGCGCACATCGAAGTACGCCTGGTTATAGCTAGTAACGATACAGCGAGATGCAAGCCAATAATTTCCATTAAATAACATATTTTGTATATCTGTATTTTCTATCTTTGATTTATCGTAAATATAAAAAGTATATTTTAGTTTCTTCACTCTTGCTGAGGTTGATTTTCCTGTAGTAGAATCGCCATTTACTGTTGGATAATATACATTTGATGTTGGATTTGTTATACTTCCATAACTACTATCTAATGTTGTATAATCAGCTTCTGTAATGCCTGCTTTTTTATTAATATCTTCTATCGTTATGCTTCTTGCTCCTGTTTCTCCTACCTTTCCTGTAATTAGCGTGTCTTTTGGTCCACCTGTTGTATAGCTTCCGCCTTTTGTTGTATCGGCTCCATATCCATATCCAAATATTTTACATACTTCATTTAATTCTCGCTCTGCATACAGATATCCTCTGGCTCCTTCTAATATAAAATTAGCATTCGTATCAGATTTTATTACATTTTCTGATATTAATTCTACTACTCCGTTTTCTATACTTAATACTCTCCATCTTGTCTTCTCTGTTGCTGTGAAGTTTTGTACACTATTTCCATTTCCATGTTCTGTCGCTGTTCCTATTGGTGATGAATAACTTAATTTACTTGTCTCTACTGATGTTGTTCCATCTTTTGTTGTGATTGTTGGATTATAATCTACAAAGTCTCCTACTTTTACATATTTTGCTATGTCTATCCATTCTTCTATTTTTCCATGATCATCTAATGTATAGCTTCTTCCTGTTTCAAAATCTACTTTTATTGTTCCTTCTCCACTTGCTGTTGCTTTGATTCCGTTTTTAGTAAACTGTGTATTTAAATCCCCTGCTGTTATTGCTCCTCCTAATTTTTCTGTTTTAGCTCCATTATATGCTAAACCTATTGCTTCCTTTTCTTCTCCCATTGTTGTCTCTGTTTTTGCTTTATCAGCTTGCTTTAGTATTCCGTTATCTCCAGTCAATGTAGCAATTGTCACTCCCGCAAGGATTAGAAGGACAATTATTGTTATTACTAAAGCTATTAATGTAATACCATTACTTGTTTTAATTAATTGTTTTATGTTTCTTTCGTTCTCCATAAAAATATTCTCCCTTTCTTTTGTTTAATTTTTTATATGAATTTTTCCCACTTATATTTTAACTAAACATGTCTTTAACTGTCAATACATTTTTTTGAAAATTTATGTAATAATAATTAAAATTTATAGGTTAAGGTGATACTATGATTAAGGAAAAAAGAAAATCTAAAAGATATACTCAAGATAAGAAAAATGACAGAAAAAACTGCTTAAAATAAATTAGCAATTTTCCTGTCATTTTTTATTTAGTTGAAATATGTATATTCTCTACCTTGCAATTTAATTCTCTAGCCACAATATTTTGTATTTGTGCTACTTCTTCTTGCTTTAAATCTCCTATTCCAACTATTACACTAATACTTTCTCCATTTACAAAAATAATAACATTTTCAAAGCCTTTTGTTTTTATCAAATTTTCACAAATCATTATACTATTTTTAGTCTGATTTATTTTTGTAATTTCTTGTGTTGCCGTTTGTTTTTGAGTCTCTAATGAATTACTACTGTTCAATACTTTTTCGTAAGTTTCTAACATTTGCGAATACATAGTATCTCTTTCTAATTTTGACTTAGTAAAATAATCATCCTTACTAGCATTACTACTTGTAGCAATAGTATTTTGAGTTGAGTTATTTGTGTTCGCATTATTTGCTGTATTACTTATATTTGTAGAATTAGTATTATTAGTGTTTTCATTTTGTGTAGTGTTAACAGTATTTGTATCTGTTGTGTCCCCTCCTACTATATCATTACTACTAACTAATGTCGCATCTCCTATATCTGCCAATTTTGTGTCATCTTTAGATTCCATTTCTATACTAGTTTCTACTGAATCTCCTCCTTGCTTTGTTGTATAATTTAAATATCCTGCAGTCATAAGCATAATAGCTATCACATAAATAATAATTTGATTTTTCTTTAATAACCCTTTCATCTTTTACCCTCCACTTTAATTTTTATCCATTCATCTCAAATACTTGGATTTTATGCGTTGCTAAGCCTGTAACAGCTTCTACTGCTTGTATAATATTTGCTTTTGTATCTGCATTGTTTGCTCCTTTTGCTGTAATAATTGCGCCTTCTATTTTAGGTTGCACTACTTTTTGAGTTATTGGTGTCTTTTCTCCATTTTCTTCTTTATAAATAATATCTTTTTGCGAATCTGTTTCTTGTATTTTTCTTGTTCCACCTGAGGTGTCTGATTCTTCCGTATTACTAACTTTTGAACTTTCATTATACATCGCTACAACCTCACTAGACTCCGAATAATTAATACATACTTTAACTGCTCCTACACCTTGAATCTTTCCTAATATATTTTCAAGTTTTTCTTCTAAATTATCTGTTAATTGTACATTATTTTTACTGTCATCAGTTATCTGATTTGTTGTTGCTAACTGTTTAGAATTACTATCTGTTTCTTTTTTATCTTCTTTTTTGTTTCCATTCCAAATAATATTAATAATTACAATTGTTATAATTGATAATATTATCAAAAATACTAAGTTTTCAATTTTCTTTTTGTCATTTCCTTCTTGTTGTTCTTCTTTTTTACCTATTAATTCTTTCAATTTATCTCTAAACATTTTTCATTCACCCCATATTCTTCAATTAAAAACTTTTTTATATTTTGAATTTCTGTCTTATTAACCTTATCAGATACTTCATTTTTTTCCTTCTCTTGTTTTTTTATTTCTACTCCTGTATCTATTTTTCTTATTTTTTGTATTTCTGTTACTATTTTATTTTCTGCGCTATTTTCTATATCATTTTTAACTTCTTCTTGAGTTTTACTAACAATTAATTTAATTTTATTTATCTTAGTTTCTTCTTCATCATCTGCTATTTGCACACTCACTTTGCATTTTTCAACCTCATAACCTTTTTCTTTTATTTTTTTAGTAATATCTTTCTCTAATTCTTCTGAATATAATTTTTTAATTCTTTCATTCATACTAGTTTGATTTACCGAACTTGTCTCTACTGAAGTATATTCTTCTAAATCAATATTGTTAAAATTAAAAACATCTTTATTTTTAATTAACGGAGAAACAATATTAAATATTACATAAACTCCTAAAACCATTCTAATATATTTTTTAGTTCGATTATTTGGCAAAAGCATTTCAAAAATAGATACAATTACAATTGTTATTCCTAGTCCTTTTGCCCAAGAACTTAAAATTTCTATCATTTTTTCTCTCCTACCTATACATCATAGTACCATTAGATATTTTTAAGACTAAAGTTGTCCCTATTATTAGCATAAATGATATTGCACATAATATTCCTAAAAATATTTTAAAAATATCCCCAATTTGTTCTAATAAATCTATAATTTTTTCATCTGCAATAGGCTGAACTACTGTCGAAAGTAATTTATATGATACCGATAAAACAAAAAGCTTTAAAATTGGCATAATACAAATTCCTATCACGATAACAACTCCTACAAGTCCAACTGCATTTTTCAGTACAATTCCACAACCTAAAACTGTATCTACAGCATCACCTAATATTTTTCCTACTACTGGTATTGCCGAACTCACCACTGCTTTTGTAGTTTTTGCTGTAATTCCATCAACACTACTTGATAAAGTTCCTTCTAGTGAAACAACACCTACAAATACTGTTAAAACAATTCCTAAAAACCATACTATACCTGATTTAAAAAACTTTGATAATTTATCAATATGAACTTTGTCGGAAATTTTTGAAATAATCACTAAACTAGTTAATACTAAAACAAATGGTATTATTAAATTTTGTATTATATTTCCAATAAAATTAATCATAAATAATATAATAGGTTCAACTACACTACTTGTTGTTATGCTTCCTGTATACATCATAAGAGTAATTAATAATGGAACTAGTGCGTTCATAAATCCAATCAAATTTCCTGTAGTATCCTGAACTAATTTTATAATATCTGTAAAATTAGACATAATCACAGTAACAATTAATATATATTGAACATAGTAAATCAATTTTGAAATATTGTTATTTTCTAAACTTTCACTAATTGATTTTAAAATACTGTGAATCAAAATAATAGCTAAAATACTAACAAGCGATTTTATATTTGTGGTTACTTCTTTTCCTAATATGTTTAATATTTTTTTTAATAATGTACTATTATCAACCTCTCCCTTTATTGCGTCATTTAATATTTCGTTTATATCAATATCCTCAAAAAACTCCCCTGTAAACTTTTCTGCATTTTTTATAAAATCTTGTATTTTAAATTCTTCTTGCTGTTCAATAATAGTTTGATTATCATTTGCATAACTTGAATTAGATAAGAATACTATTAACACCATTACAATAATTGTTATTATTTTTTCTATTATAAAAAAATTTTCTTTTCCAATTTTCATTTGTATTTTCCTCTTCTTTATGGCAATACTTTCAATATAACTTCCAGTAAACTTGATATAATAGGTATTGACATTGATATAATAATAATTTTTGTTCCCATTTCTATCTTACTAGCAATAGCCGCCTCTCCTGAATCTTTGCAAACACTAACAGCAAATTCAGACAAAATTGCTAACCCAGTTATTTTTATAAGTATTACCAAAAAAGTACTATTAATAGAAGTCTTACTTGCTAGTGATTGCAATAAATTAACAATACCTGTAAGTTTATCCATAACCAAAAATAAAATCAAAACACCTGTTAGCAAACTTATATATATAGCAAATTCAGGTCTATATTGTTTTAAAAGAATAATAATAACTAAAGCAACCAAAGCAATTCCAACTATTTTAATAACTTCCATTTTCATCCTTTCCAAATGAGACAGGGGGCAGGTGAGACAGAGGGGACAGGTCTTAAATGAGACAAGGGGGGACAGGTCTTAAATGTCT
>ERZ791837.568-NODE-568-length-27823-cov-3.906727_pt1 | contig 27823 bp, 27 predicted proteins | sample MGYA00510292_ERZ791837 | MGnify/ENA primary metagenome ERZ791837 (study PRJEB30046, sample SAMN00715259) | human gut metagenome | study: EMG produced TPA metagenomics assembly of the A metagenome-wide association study of gut microbiota in type 2...
CAGGCAGGAATTCCTGTTCCGTAGAAGAGGTTTGAAGGTAATCCAATAATTCCTTTTATATAGCCTCTTTTTATAAGATGTTTTCTGATATCAGCCTCAGCATTACCTCTAAACAAAACACCATGCGGAAGAATACATGCTCCTTTTCCTTTATCTTTCAACGAACGAATGATATGAAGCAGAAAGGCATAGTCGCCATTTTTTTCGGGAGGTACTCCTATCATGTGTTCATTCCAACGTTCATATTTATCATTTGTCTTTGCACTCTTAAGCCATGATTTTTGTGAGAATGGAGGATTTGCCACAGCGTAGGAGAATGTCGTTAAATTATCATCTTTTACAAATTGAGGATTGTTAAGCGTATCGCCGGAACGAATATCATAAGTTTCATACCCATGTAATATCATATTCATTTTCGCCAATCCCACAGTAGTAATATCATACTCCTGCCCATACAAAGCAGCACCATTCGACGCTTCGGATAAAGCGCGTAGCAATAGCGATGCCGATCCGCATGTTGGATCATATATGGACACATTGGGGCGTGTTTCCTTATTTAATCCGATCACTTTTGCCATTACTCTGCTTACTTCCGCAGGAGTATAAAACTGTCCTTTACTCTTTCCGCTTTCAGTGGCAAAGTGCTTCATCAGATATTCATAGGCATCGCCCATTAAATCGTCATCACTTGCTTGATTTTTCCCAAAATTCAATCCTGAGGATTGAAATATGCCGATTAAGTTGCTTACTGTCTGAACTAAATCTTTTCCTTTGCCTAACTTGCTCTCATCGCTGAAGTCTGCCTCTTTAAACATCCCGTCTAAATCATTGGCTTCTTCCCATGCCGCAAGTTTAATATTCATTTGTTCGCCAATGTTCGTTTTTCCCTTTAGGTTGACCATATCATCAAAAGAGCAACCTTCAGGAACTTCTATCAGCGATTCTACATTATATTTTGCTTTATCTGAAACGTATTTAACGAATAACAAAGTCAATACATAATTTTTGTATTGACTAGCGTCCATCCCTCCACGCAGTTCATCACAACTACGCCAAAGAGTACTGTATAATTCTGATTTTTTAATTGCCATTTTCGTTTTCTAAGTTATTTTCTTCAGTCAATAAATCTTTTACACTTACTTGAAGTAGCCTTGCTATTTCATAGAGTGTTTCTACACTTGGTTGCTTTCGGTTGCAAGCATAAGCATTCACTATTTTGAAGCTTTTACCTAATTTTTCAGCAAGCCATGTCTGTTTGATTCCTTTTTCATTGAGAATCTTTTTTATACGATTCATGATTAAGAATTTAATTTGGCTTCAAATATAGAACTTTTTTTAGGATATTTGTAGGAACCAGCCCAAATTTACACCATAGTTACATTTCAATATACGTATTTCATCTTTTTAGATTTGTTAGACATCCCTTGTATGGAAAGGCTAAATAAAGCAATGATTTTAAGAAATTTACTCTTCTTATAGGCGAAAAAGAAGAAATTTACTAAAACCCAAGTTTGGTGTTTCCGTTTCAGGTTTAGAATATATCTTGTCTCACAAATTTAAAATGGGCTATTATCGTCCAAAACCTCGCTTCGGTTTCTTCTTTTTTCTTTTCATGGGAATTTGTTGTTCATCGTTGTCGTTAGATTCATGAGTAAGTAAATCAAATACAGAGGATAAACCCAAATTAGGGATGCTGAATGTTTGTTTTTCTTTATTTTTGCTTTCTTGATTTTCAAGCTGTATATTTGTCAGAATATTGTTTTGTTTGTTTCATTCAATTCTATTTGTATAACTGTATTTCTACTTTCATTACCAATTTGCCGTTCCAGCATGTCGGGTTGCTCGAAGATTCTATCATTCTTCATTGTGTTGTAATACTCAAAGGATTCGGTTAGTTGCCTATTGTAGCCGAATAGCTTATCGAATCCTTGTTCTACTTGCTGGAACAAGTTCACACGATCAAAGCCGCCTTTGATTATTCCCTTCTCGGTGTTCTTGTGATTAGTAAGCGGGGATAGCTTTTTCTTATTGGATTGCTCTTTCCGGCTCACTATCAAATGGCAGTGCATATTCAGCTCATTATCTGAACGACTACGATCAAAATGAATCTTACCGTAAAACTTTATATCCGTAACAGTTAGTTCTTTATTAAAGTTGTTAGCATATTCAGGGATAAACACCTTACGAATATAACGTTTCATAGCTTCCGTTTGCTCCTGCTCTGTGTTACCTATCGCTTGAAGTTTCTTTTCCGATGGGCTGACATGGATAGCGTAAAACTTAGCATCAGTTTTTAAAAGTTGTCCAATATTAGTATCTATATCTTTTATGACGGTTGTTTTATAGATATTATCCTCCGTCAGATTGAAAAAGCCATCAGTATAGATTCCTTTCTCTATCCGTTCTAAATCTTCATGTTCCATATAGTTAGCTAGCTGTCGGCAGCTTTTGGAATTATTATATGTTCCGTTTGATGGTGGAGCAAAGTCTATGTGCATAATCTTATGTTTTTATCAAATTATTGATTTCGGCTTTTAGGTTCTCTTTCCGTTTGATATCCATTACCCCACAAGCAGAAAGCTCCGAATAGAGTTGTATTAGGTGAAACAACTTTTTATAATCCCGTTGGTGTATCTGGTAAAGTGCATTAATCTGTTTGGATTGGTTGTTTATTACATCGGCATGATTGCAGAACTGTTCGCTTAACTTCTTAAGCACGGCTGTTTGTCTCTCCTGGCTGACTTCCAGTTGAGAAAGTATAAGAGTTTCCAGAGTTTTGCCGATAGCATCGAAGCGCAAAGCGATGGAATTTGTTGCCCGTATCATGGGATTCAGTTGTTCTTCCTCATAGTGACGGATGAAACGGATAATATCATCCTGTCTCTTATTTATTTTCGCCAGTTCCGATTTTACGGATTCAGGTGCTTCGGATGGGTTGATATGTGCCTTATCTATATACCCGAACGCCAACTTTACAACTTCACTCTTTTTCAGTGAATAGCGTTTGCATATCTTCTCTACCAAAGCTGCCGTTTCCTTGTCTATGGAAATGGTAGTGAATATCGTTTTTCGACTGCTGTTTGGCATGGTAATTACTTTTTTATAGAAATATGAATAGATAAATGCTTTATAATAAGCATTATAAAGAAAATGTTTATTATAGGTGTCATTACAGTGTGTTCTTGTAACACGCTAAAGCCGAAGGCTTTGCCCCGCAGGGCAAGAGGGAAGAACAGGACTTGTCCAGTTCCCTCTTGCTTCATTTAGCAAAACGAGCCGAGCCACAGGGCGAGGCGGTTTCTGCTAAATGGAGATTGTTAGCACTTCATCAGGTGATAACATTACCCACCTTGTTTTGCTTCGGTTTGCTTATCAAGTTGATTTTCCTTTTTGAACCGTTCATAGGTCTTACTATCGGCATTTTCTTGAATAAATACCCTGATGTCGGCTGCACGATAATAGGTCTTGTGGCTTATCGTAAAATAAGGAAGTTTGCCACTTGCCCGATACCGTTGCAAGGTTCGGAAAGATACTTTTAGCAGGAAAGCCAAATCTTGATTGTCGAGTATCTTATCGTTTTCGTCCAATACCTTGTCAGTATTGATAAGGGATTTTAGGTCTTGCCCGATTTCGGAGAGCTTTTTTGATAGCCGTTCCATCCACTTGTCGAAGTTTTCGTTGTCTATATACATTTTGCTTCATTATTAAATTCAATATTAAGATTACCAATCGATTGATGAAGTAAAGTTCGGCAGAATAGAGAAATATAAATAGAGGAGTCCGGTGTTGACCCCTCTATATCGCAAACGTAAATGGTTATTTATCAATCTATTACAAAATTATCTTTTTTCATCTTTGTTTTTCAGTGCTTCTGCTTGTCGTTTCTTATATTCTTTAATAAGGACGGCTTTCAAAGCATCCAATGTTTTGGTAAGATTGTATGGCTTGCGTTTGAAAAGTTCGCTCTGACGGTCATAGATACCGTTAAAACTAAATCCAAAAGCCCGTTCAAAGACTTCTGAAATTGCAATGATAGATGGTTTCTTTCCTGCATTATCGACAATACCACCTAATAACATTAGGGCTGAAAGAATTTCGGTCATACCCATAATTCCAAGATATTGGAACTTAGGTATGACCGATAAAGACGATTCAAATGTGGGTAAGGTTTCCAAATGAAACAGTTCAGGATGTTGAATTTTAAGTTTCAATAGCTCCAATTCTGCATTGATAATAGCCAATGCCTTTTGTGAAAACAGTTTTTTAAGCGCATTTTTCCCCCTGCCCGTAAAGAGGTGTTGCTCTAAGTGAAGCTATCTCGATACGGGTAGCTGTCAATGTGCGGTAGATAACAGAATAGTCTGTACCATTGCTCACATTTTCGATATATTCAAGAAATTCCTCATAAGCATTTTGCATTTCTTCATTAGTTACTTCTTGCGATGTTTCAGACAATAGTCTTAAAAACCTCATACCTAATAATTCATTCATACGCATAAAATTTTAATGTTGATATTAATTATCTGATTAAATAATTTGTTTTATGCAGAATGATTTTGCTATATTGAGCTTATTTTAGAACTCTATTTTTCTAACCATACTGTTGGATAGTTTAAAGCTACTTTGATAGCTTCCATCTCAGCGCTATGCCACATTTCATGCTTAAAACACCATGATAAAGCTTCATACTTATTATTAGCTACTGGATGTTTAAATGGGATAGGCTCTAATTGCTCGAATAATATATTATCATTTAATTGCGTTAAATTATCTATGCATATTTCGTTAATAGCATCGAACTGTTCTTTTAACTTATATGCTGGAATCAAGTCCTTTTCTACTGACCTATGCAAAGTTCCCATACCATTGAATATCTTTACATAATCAACAATAGGTATTAATTCAGTGATTTTAGTATTTCTTCCAGTGATGCATGTAATAGCATGGAAGTTTTGACTAATCATCAAGTGCCCAATTTGCCAAGCAAAGTTAGAATCTGTACTTTGAGGAATTGTGTACCATAAATCTTGCGGAATTTCGGAAATCAAGCGATTTACAAAATTCCGCGATTCAATAATCTGCTCTTTTAAAAAATCAATCTTTCTCATCTTTATAATTTATATACTTATTAGTAAGTAAGTTCTTTAGCTAAAAAAATATTAGATATTCAATAGTCCTTCCTGTATGGACTTATATACGTCATTTTTTAATACTTTATTCATTTGCAAGGAAGATAATAATGCAGAATGAACCATGTATGCCTTTGTTCTTGGCGTTTCCGTAAATGAAAAAACATTAGTTCTTTGTCCATTGTCTAATAATGTTGTAAGCCATTTTAGAATTGTAGTTACCAATCCCTTCAATTCTTTCTGCATGTTTTCAGGTAAAGTGTCATAAGATGGAGAAAGTGAGCCGACTATGCAAACCCAATGATTATCAATAAAACTATCGTGCATATGGATGTAATTAGAAAACTGCAATTTATAATCTAAGCTTTCCCAAGTTTTAGTTAACTCGTTGAAAGCATTAAGATTCCTCCTTATTATCTCCACTCCCAAATCCGACTTTGAAGGGAAATAATAATGGATAGCTGCATTCTTTATATTCAACGTTTTAGATATGTCAGCGTAGCTAAAAGAATTGTAGCCTATAGAGCGAATTAATTCACTTCCTAACCGTATTATTTCACTTCTTGTATCATTCATGATGCAAATATAATCAAATTTACTTAGTAGTAAGTATATTCTATAAAAAAGATGCATTATCTTTGTGCGAAAGTTATTTGAAGCAATGGCAAAGCACAGCAAACTAAATAAGTTCGCTCGTTTCTATATCGTTACCCATTGTTATACACTTCTTCTTCAAAAGTCTATTATCCAATAGATTACAATCACATTTCTTGTTTCTTTGAACACAACTTGCCATGTTCGCTTGAACATGAATTTTTCTTCCGAAAAATCAAAATATGGTGGCTAAACTGCTTCCTGCCAATAAAACCCTTCTGCCGCCATCTTTATGACTCCTTGAATATCCAGAATCGCAACTACCGGGACACTTGGGCGGTGTAACAGGATGACATACGGTGTCACAGACCGCCAACAGGCCGCCATGATAGTGGCAATCCGGAATTTTTATCGTTATTTTGCCGCATGTCTGAACGTATCCGCTCACGCAAGTATCCAAGTGCGCGTCAGGTACGGGGTGTATTATTACATCCGACCATAGGGTAACGGGTGAACGAAAACGTACAAGAACATAATAGTGTGACCGTCCGTCCATGTGTGAATGCGTGACCGGCTTAATGCCGGACGGAATACGTGGGGGATTGGATATGTGGCCGACTTACTTAGTGGATGTACATATCCGTTCGGCGATATACGCATACAGGAATGGCCGTATTTTCGCATTCACGACGTGAGGGAAATGCCAGACTGCCGGAAAAGAATTGTCCAACTATCTAAAATATGGAATTATGGTAAAGAGAAAAGAGGTTAAAATCGACGAGGAACAGATACGTAGCATGATGACGGGGGACGTTCCTGCCGCCGTCATGGAAAAAATTTATGGAGACAACGCTGCCGGCTCCAAAAGAGAAGGAGACAAGGGTTCGGAAACGGAAAACCAATCCGAGATTCCTGCCGTACCTGACAAGGTGGAAGGCTCCGGTATATCCACCGATGAAGAAGTACCGCCCCCGGTCCTCCGGGAAAAAACACGCCGGAAAAGGAACGGTTTGCAGGAGTATCCCGAACATCTGTTTAACAACAATGTTGTGAGGGAGCGTCGCCAGACCTATGTCAGCAGTGAGAACTACGAACGGGTGCGTACCCTGCTTTCCGTGATTGCACCGACAGTCAGTATCTCCTGCTACATCGACAATATCCTCTCGGCCCATCTGGAACAGTACCGTGATGAACTGAACGCCATCTACAGCAGCCGTATCAACCTGAAGCCCTTATGATGCACTGTTCCGTTCACATGAGAAAAGGGACACCCGACAGCCGGAATCTCTTCCAGCTGCCGGATGCCCCTGTTTTCCCTTTCACGACCTTGTGTCCTATCTCGTACCGGCGGCTTTCTTTCCTTTCGGTATCGGATTGTCAAGAATTATCTTGTAACAGAGTTTGCCGTCCACTTTCACCGGTTCCCTTGCCACCATAAACCCGGCACATTTCTCCACCTTTGCGGCATCGAGTATCATTCCGGCTATGAAGCTGTTGGAGAAACGGGCACAACGCGGGTCATTCCATATCGTGAAGCCGTTCTCGTTATCCGATACGAACATGTACCAGTCTTTCGGCCTGTCGTCGTCCCTGGCGATTCCCAGCCGGTTGCCGGTGTGTAGGTTCAACTCCCTGCTCAATATCTTGCTCAGGTACATGCTGCCGTCACGACATACCGTGATGATCCGTTTGCCCTTGTAGGTCAGTGCCGGATGTGAATTGCTCTTGTCATAAACTGTCAGTTTCATAATCAATCATGTTTTTTTAGTGATACATCTATTTTCTGTCATGCCGCCTCGCCGGTCATAATCAGTCGTCTTCTGGCAATGAATCTCCGGTTCGCCCGGACGGATTCCATCATGGCCTGTGCCCTGCGTGTCACCACCGATGTTTTCTCGCCCATGTGTCTGGCGATGGTACGGAATGAGCAGCCGTTCTCGTAAAACCGAAGCATGAATATCCTGTAATCCTCGTAGGAGAAATGCCTTCTGAGGAATTTCTGTATATCCCTTACCAGTCTGTCGCATCCGGTAAGCATCTCTTCCCGCTCCTCAGTCTCTTCCGTGCGGTCCGTCTCACTCAGCCTCATGAAATACTCGTCTCCGGGACTGGTATAACGGCTGTCGTCCCTTGTTCCCGACTGTAGGATTCTCCAGTAACACCCGAAAAAATAAGAATCCATGTCCTTTATCCCGTCCTTAGAAAACATCACCTGCTTCCTGACTGCCAGGTACGCGTCATGGAATGCGTCCTCGTCAATCTTCCCGTAAAGGGACACACTCTCTTTCAGTCTCGCGTATGAACGGTTGAACCATCCGTTGAAGTCTTTCACGTCTTTTGTTGCCATATCCTTTGATTTTTATCTGTTAGACATCCGGCCTGCGGTGCAGGCACTCTTGTTTCTTTGTATGCCTTACAGCCGTTCTCCCGCCGGAAAGGTGTCAAGGATCGGCAGGAAAAAATACCGGAGCGCAGCGAGGATGATTTTTTCCCCGCCGACCCGCAGGGCCCGGCCTTGCGCCCCGGTGGGGAACGGCTACCTTTGCTTCAAAGAAATGAGGATGCCTTTTGATGTTTTCCACCTTTGGATTTGTCTCCTGACGGTGAAAAAGAATGTCTGCCGGTGACACATGCCGTCCGGTTTGCAGACTGTTCCCGTTTTTTTATTTTCTTCGCTTCCGAAACGGTTTCGCGGACACATGAATCCCTTTCCGATATCTGTCCACCGTTCCGTTTTACAGTAAAAATCAATGTCAAACTTAAAATTACAGGAATATGGAAGTAGTGGTTATAGACAAGGCGACTTTCGAGAAGATGCTCTCGGGGTTTGAGAATTTTGCAAGAAAGGTGGAACGTCTCTGCCGGGAACACGGGGACTTGGGAGAGAGGGAATGGCTTGACAGCGATGACGTGTGCAGGCTGCTCGGTATTAGTCCGAGAACCCTACAGACGATGCGGGAGAACGGTACGCTGGCTTACACCAAGATAAGCCACAAAGTGTATTACAGGCCGGAGGATGTGAAGGCAGTCTTTCCCGTGGTGGAAATGAAACGGCGTATTGGTGCCAATAAAGGAAGGGAATACAATATCAACAACCTATAAATACCGGGCTTATGAATGACAATGGCAATATCCGGTTGCTGACACCGGAAAACGACATGCGCGTGAAAGCCTTTTTCTCGTTGCTGGAAGACCTTTCAAGCAGGGTGGAGAAAATACGCGACAACAACAAGCCGTCGCTGGACGGGGAACGCTATTATACGGACAAGGAACTGGCGGTGAAACTGAAAGTCAGCCGCAGGAGCCTTCAGGATTACCGCAACAACGGCATACTGCCATATACCCAGATAGGAGGAAAAATCCTGTATAGGGCTTCTGACATAGAACGGGTGCTGATGGACGGATACAGGGAAGCGTACAGGTTGAAAGGAAATACATAAACATCAAATTTGCAAAGTTGCTTTTAATCTGCAAAATTACACCTCAAGTGTATAATTGAAAATTTCAATGTAACTTCATGGTATGGAATTTCTGTTTAAGTTGGATTATCCTTCCAAATCTGCATCATTTTGTGATTTAGTGATGCAGATTTATTATGCAACATATTGCATATACTTTATAGATATACCCTTATTGGGGTATATCATCGCTTTATATTCATTTTTGGGTATATTCCTTGGCTGCGTGAAATAAAATTCATACTTTTGTTGTTGAAACAATAAACAACAATATGTTTGCGACAATTTCAGCAGATATAGTTTCTTCCACCTCGTTGTCAGTGAACGAAACTATTGGATTAAGACAAAGAATAGAATCATTGTTTGCCTTGCTTAAAGACAAATATCCTGATTTTACCGGTCGCCAAATCAAAGGCGATTATATTGAGTGTGTGATGCAAGATGTATCAAATGTATTCCGTGTAGCTCTTGTTATCAAATCTTGCATCAAGTCTTTCAACATAGCCGAAAATAAGAAGAGCGCAAAGAATTTTCAGGTATATGGCATTCGGATGGCTATAGGTATTGGAGATATGCGCATAGTGGATACGGAACAAGGCATTTGGGATGGAGAAGCCATTTATATGTCAGGGCGTGCCCTTGAAGGAATGAATGTTTTGAATAAAGGAACATTGTCTATTAAAACAAGTAAAAAGCAATTATCTTCCCCGTTACAGACCATCGCATTGCTGACCGATGCCATTGTAAATGACATGACCATACGTCAAAGCGAGGTCGTTTATTACAAGTTGCTTGGATTTAAGGAAACGGATATTGCCCGAAAATTAGGAATATCGCAATCCGGCGTAAACAAAGCTTCATCGGCTACGAAATGGTATTGCATAGAAGAAGTCTTGAAATATTTTGAACAGATTAATTTTGATGAATATGAATAGCTGGTTGCTTCTAAGTTTGCTGTTGGCTCATGTCATAGCCGACTTCTACCTGCAAAATGACAAATACTGCTCGCAGAAAGAAGAAAGGAAACTCAAAAGCTGGTTCCTATATGTACATTCGCTTCTTGTAGGTGTCGTATCGTGGGCATTTGTACCCGTCTACAGTTTCGGGCTTTATGCGCTTGCCATTGCCCTGTCCCATCTGGCAATAGATATTGTAAAGGTGTATAGCCCCAAAGGGTTGTGGAGTTTCACCCTTGACCAGTTTGTCCATTTGACGGTATTGGTTGCGGTATCTTTTTCATCCAATACCATCACGGAATTACCTGTCCAATCTGCGGATTGCGCCACAACCTTTTCCATTCCTTTGTCCATATTGGCGATACTGCTGTGCATCAAGCCTGCCAATATTCTGATTAAACTGATTTTGAAGAAATATCAAATCGGGGAAGCGCAATCCTGCGAGAATATCAAAAATGCCGGAGCGTTGATAGGAAATCTGGAACGTATTCTCACAATCGTATTTGTAATAATAGGCCAATACGAAGCAATCGGCTTTATTATAGCCGCTAAATCCATATTAAGGTTCAAAGATACGGATACCGCAAAAACCGAATATGTCCTTGCCGGAACATTCCTAAGTTTCGGAATAGCTTTGCTATGCGGACTGTTAGCTGCGTGATGAGATGGAAGACCTCCAAAAGAAATACGATACGCTGGTCAAGAATTATAATACATTGCTTGCCGAAAACGAAGAGTTGAAGTCCATTCTTCTACAACACGGCATTGCATATTCCGCATCGAAGAATCCTGATGAGGTGTCCGTATTCTCTTCCATTATGTTCCCTCCTGTCAAATTCTCTCTTGATGAGAAAATTACGTTGTTCAGCAGTTTTTTCAAGGGACGAGTAGATGTCTTTGCACGAAGATGGTTCAGCAAGACAACCGGCAAGGGAGGCTATCAGCCTGTTTGTGTCAACGAATGGCGTAGAGAAGTCTGTGACAAAAAGCAATACAAGTGCGCTGAATGTCCGAACCGGAACTTTGCTCCGTTGACAAGCCATGAAATTTATCGTCATTTGGAGGGGAAAGACGAAAACGGATGTGACACGGTCGGCCTGTATGTCATCACTCCCGATAATAAGTGTTCCTTTTTATGCGCTGATTTTGATGACAAGAATTGCACTCACGGATACAAGGAAGATGTACTGGCCTTCATTGCCGTATGCAGGGGTTGGGGTATCCCATGCAGCATAGAACGCTCACGTTCCGGCAATGGAGCGCATGTGTGGATATTCTTTGAAGAACCGGCACCTGCCTACAAAGCAAGGAAATTGGGTAATGCCATCCTAACGGAAGCCATGAAGCGTAACGGGCATATTACATTCGACTCATACGACCGTTTCTTTCCCAATCAGGACAGAATACCCGAGGGTGGGTTCGGTAATCTGATTGCCTTGCCATTGCAAGGAAGGGCAAGAAAAACACACAACAGCGTTTTTGTGGATGAAGAATTTCTCTCGTTCAAAGACCAATGGGCCTATTTATACAATGTAAAAAAGATAAATGAGAGCGTTGTGGATGCATTATTGGCTCAACATGGACAGGACGATTTTGGAGAACTGGCGACATCCTCAGAAACGAATCCTTGGGAAACCCCTATTTCTCAAGATGTCACGCAGGAGGATTTTGATGGCAAGCTGATAATCAAAAAATCGGATAGGATATACCTCCCCATAAACTCCATTTCCGGGAAAGTAGTCAATCATCTTAAACGTATTGCCGCATTCAGAAACCCGGAGTTCTACAGCAAACAGGCGATGCGCATTTCTACCTATAATGTTCCCCGCATTATTTGCCGCGCTGATTTTACTGATGATTATCTCGCCATGCCCCGTGGTTGTGAGGATGCGGTAACAACAATGCTGGCATCTCTTGGGGTGGATTATGAAATGACAGATGAAACCAATCACGGTAAACCTATTGCCTTAACATTCAAGGGTAAGGAACGCGACGAACAACTTGACGCCATCAATTCCCTTATGCCATACACAAATGGAGTGTTGGCCGCAACAACAGCTTTTGGAAAGACTGTGACTGCGGCAGCTCTGATTGCCCGAAAAAAGATCAACACACTTGTCTTGGTACACTCCAAGGCGTTGCTTCTGCAATGGCACGAACGCCTCACTGGTTTTCTTGACATTGATTTCGTAGAGCCTGATATGCCAAAGAAACGTGGAAGAAAGAAAGTGTTCTCTCCAATAGGCTGTTTGGATTCAACCTCAAACACATTGCACGGAGTCATTGATATTGCCCTTATGCAATCATGCCTTGAAAATGGCGAAGTCAAACCTTTCGTACAAGAATACGGAATGGTCATTGTGGACGAGTGCCATCATGTATCTTCCGTAACATTCGAGCATGTGCTCAAGCACGTTACCGCACGCTATGTTTATGGACTTACGGCTACGCCAATCCGTAAGGATGGACTGCACCCCATCATCTTCATGCAATGTGGAGTTATCCGGTTCTCTTCTGATGCAAAGGCTCAGATAGAGAAGCAATCATTCCAACGTTATCTTGTGCCAAGATTTACATCTTACCGTCCTATTACCGATGACAGACAATCGTTTGTCGCATTGTCACAATCGCTTGCTGAATCCGAAATGCGAAATACACTTATCATAGAAGACGTGAAAAAGGCTGTTGCAACAGGCAGGACACCCATTATACTGACAAACAGGACATCGCATGTGGAATTGCTTGCCGGAATGTTGAAACCTCATGTCGCCAACGTCATCCGGCTTACCGGAGAAGGGACTGCCAAAAACAAGCGTGAAGCCCTACAAAAGCTGAATGATATACCACAAGACGCTCCTCTCGTGATAGTAGCCACAGGCAAATATGTCGGAGAGGGATTTGACTATCCACGACTCGACACGCTATTTCTTGCACTCCCCATATCATGGAAAGGACTGGTCGCCCAATATGCGGGTCGCTTACATAGAGAGAATGAGGGAAAGTCTGATGTCCGTATCTATGACTATATCGATATACACGAACCTGTTTGTGAAAGCATGTACCGCAAACGGCTTAAAGGCTACTTTGGCATTGGCTATCGGGTACTTTCACAAGATAGCCCGACATTATTTGATACAACCGACAACTTGCAATTATCCTCGTGTGAGGGACAGATATTCAATGGACATACATTCCGTATGCCATTTACGAAGGAATTAAAAAATTCAAGGCAATCCATTGTGATATCTTCCCCTAAACTTTATCATACGGAACGAAACTTGTTTATCAAGATTTTAAAAGAACTTCAAGCCAATGGTATTGAAGTAGCTATTATTACATCAGCTCCAAACGGGCAGACGGACTTCTTAAAGAGCCAAGGATTATCCATTAAGATTGTACCAGGATTATCGTTATGTTCATGTGTCATAGACAAATCCACTATTTGGTATGGCAGCATTAATATTCTTGGATACCCGACAGAAGAAGATAGTATTATAAAAATTACAGATAGCAAGCTTGCAAATGAACTATTGGAGGTCATTTATAATAGAGGGATGAACTCCAAAAGAAAGAAAAGCCTGCAAAAAGATTACAAAAAGAAATAAAAAGCAGGAAGATGCACAAGTGACACTGTAAGGACAATAAATTTTTCCTAACAGATAGGTATACTCCACCGTAGAAAAACATATTTTCAGGCTGAAAACGGACGGAACGCTCCGACGAATCGGGCCGGACAAAGGCGGATATTGGCAAGTGGTCGAAAAAACGGATTGATTTTTCTGGAGGGAGCGCAGTTTGCCGTCTGCCCGCTTCATTCAACTTTCAAAAAATATCCCTTCTTAGAATATCGGAACAGCATACAGACCGGTAGTATTCTACTGTCAGTATATTGTTTCCCTTTGGGTTGTTTCTATATCGACTTTTCCGTCAGTCGCTTGTTTCCGCTGCCGTCGGCTTCCATTGTACAGACGTGAAAGGGGAAAGGTTTTCGGGCTGAATACCCTTTGCCCGCAAAGGAAGATTCTGCCCGAAACGGCACCGCCGCTTGACCTTTTCACTTTCAGGAAAGTCTGTACTAACTTCTATGGACGGGCGAGGAGACAGGCGACTGCGAAATTGTCATTAATTGTTATGGTCGGAATTTGTGCGGTTTTCATTTCTCTTTTCCATCAGTTTGTCCATTTCCTTTGAGATTTTGTCCTCCGTTATCCTGGCATATCCCTGGGTGGTGATATTCGAATGCCCCAGCATCTTGGCTATGCTCTCGATCGATATGCTCTCCGAAATGAGGAGAACCCCGAACCCATGCCGAGCCTGATGGTAGGACAAATCATCGTTCCTGCCCAGAATCACTCCGATTTCCCGTATCTCGTGCCAGATGGAATCCCGGCTTGGCAACGGGAACACGAGATTGTGCATGTCGGTGGTATTGTACAATGCCAATATCTGTTCGGCTATCGGGTGTAAGGGGATAACCGCCTCCACACCGGTTTTCTTGCGGTTGATGCGGATAAACCGCCTGCCATCCGCTGTTGTCTCGATATGGCGCGGATGGAGCTGTTTGATGTCGGCATAGGCAAGTCCCGTCAGGCATGAAAAGATGAACGACCGCCTGCCCAGTTCCGCGCGTCCGTCATTCAAGGGCATGGTCATAATCCTTTTCATTTCTTCACGGGTGACGTATTTGTGCTTGGGGGCGGGCTTCTTTTCATATTCGACATCCTCCACCGGATTGGTACGCAGTATCTCGTTATCCACGGCAAGATAAAGCAACCTGTTCAACCAACAGAGGCAACGGTTGGTCTGTGTGGAACTGAAATTCTTGTTCCGTACAAGAAATGCCTTGTAACCTTTGCCGAAGTCTTCCGTTATATCCCCCAGAGCAATGTCCTTCCTACCTAAAGAGGCAAGGTAGTCAGTTAGGTATTTCTGGAAGTATTGGGAATGGCGGTAAGTGGAAATGGAATTTATCTCTTTGCTCCGTATTCTGAGGCGTTCACGCTCTATCTCGCCCATTTGTAATAAATGGGTTGGAACCACGAACTGCTTTGTCACTTGTGCCTTGATTATCTCCGCGCTTACAACGCCTTGTGCCCGTAAAATATCCTCGTATGCCCGTTCTATATACTTGCGGTACTCTTGCAGTCTGGCACTTTCCCTTACCGTGCGTATTGTTCCGGTTTTGGCGTTCCAGTCTTCCGGCTTGCAGTATATCCCGGTGGTGATGGCGGTGTTCCTGCCGTCTATGGTAATGCGGCACATGACAGCCGTTGTCCCGTCAGCCCTTACTTTGCTGCGGTTGATGTAGAATAATATGGAAAATGTACTTCTCATGATGTTTGTTATTATGGGTTATAGAACAAGTTTGAAATCCTTGGTCGCCTCGATGAGCCTGTCCATGTCCTCGAAGAGCTTTTTAGGTGTCACGCGGGCATATACCTGTGTTGTCTGTATGTTACTATGCCCCAACATCTTGCTGATGGTCTCAATCGGTACACCCGCTTCAAGGGTGACGAGCGAGGCAAACGAGTGGCGTCCGACATGGTAGCACAGGTTCTCCTTTATCCCTGCCAATACAGCCAGTGCCTTCATGTGGTTTCTCAGGCTCGGGTAGTGAATCATCGGGAACAAGGTGTCTCTTTCCTCATCATGATATTTCTCTATCAGGCCAACGGCTTCCGGCAGCAGTTTCACGCTTGCGCGAAGCTCGTTCTTTTTCCGGCGGTATTTCAGCCACAATTTCCCGTTTTCGTCCGTATGCAGATTTTCTTTGGTGATTGTCACGGCATCACTGTAGGCTACCCCGGTATAACAGGCGAAGAGGAACAGGTCTCTTGCGAGGCGGTGGGTCGTGCGGTGAGGGGCTATCTCCACATCCCGTATCTTCTCGAAACTTTCCCGACTCAATGCCTTTGGTGTCTTGACGGTCTGTTTCGGGAGGACATAATGCTGGAACATGAACCGCTCGGAATATCCTTCCTTATAGGCTTTCCTGCAAGACTTCTTGACAATTGCCAGGTAATGCCGTGCGGTATCCACTGCATATCCTTTCTCGTCAAGTATAAAATTCTCATAATCGTGGATGAACTGTTCGGTGAGCTGTCCGAAGGCCAGATCCTTTGTTTTGAACCTGGCTTCAATGAACTCCCGCATGGTACGGCAGGTATGGTCATATGCCGGATACGTCCCTTTGGCCCGGTCTATCCCGATACGGCTCTTTACTTCATCCCTGATGGCTTCCAACATTTTCATCAGGGTCATTTGGGTGTTCATGCTACCCTGAAAGGCATCCTTGAGTGCCGTTGCATCAAAATCGGCATTGCGTTCAAGAAGGGAATCGAAGGCGGCATTGATGTCAAGCAACAGCTTGTCGATTTTTGCATTGGTTTCAACGGCCTCCCTGCTTTTGCCGTTCAATCGGCTTTCGCGGGGGTTCCATAGTTCGGGAGTGCAGGAAAGTTTGCAACTGAACTGCGCCATCGTGCGATTCACGGTAATACGTCCCATTATCGGGGCTTTGCCCGACTTGTCCAGTCCGCTCTTTTTGAGGTAGAGCAGAACCTTGAATTTTTCTACTTTCATACGCTTATAATTTTAGTGGCAAATTTACCTGTTTTACAAACGTTCTTTGGTATGCAAAGCTATGACAACCTGTGTGATATATCGTCGTTTCAAATTATCTAATCCGCTTCGCGTTACCTTGATTCTTTTCGGTAACTGTCCGGCTAACGGTTTGGTAACTGAACATCTGCAATAATTCTCACTTTCTTGCTTTTTGCTCATTTGGCAGAATATAGAGAAACTGTTAATTACCAACAGATTGCGTTTTATTCTCTTCTCGTTTCCATTGCTTGTATCACTTCTCTATTTCCACCTTTCCCGGCACACATTCGGAACCCTGCTGATTTCCGCAGGCATTTCGATAGAGAGTATTGCCAAGATGATGGGACACACGAATATCGTCAGTTCCCAAATCTATGCAAAAATAACCGATGATAAAATCTCCAAAGACATGGACAAACTGATGGAGCGAAGAAAGAAAATATCGGCTGGCGAAAAGAAAGAAAACAATATATAATCATCAAATAATAAATGCATTATGAATAGAGGAATAATGACAATTAGTGAAACGGGCGTAGTCATAATGCCAACTGCCCCGTGTGGATGACCAAGTTCGAGATAGCCGACTTGTTCAGGGTATTCTCGTGCGATATTCGCAGGCGATACAGGCAATCTACAAAAATAAGGAGTTGGTAGAAACTGATACGATGAAGTATGTCAAACAACCTGACGGTATCAGCTATGATGTTTATAACCTTGAAATGGTCATAGCCATCGCTTTCAAGATATGCAGTAAAGAAAGTATTCAGTTCAGGCGGTTCGTAATAAATGAAATCTGCGCCACCAAGAAAGGAAGCCCAATAACATTGTTCTTCTCTTGTGGCAAGGGCGGCAACCTATGGTATAACTGAGGTTCATCCTGTCAGCCACCTGTTCCCGATGCACGGATGCAAAAGTAGCGTGTGGCTTTGACGGCATTGGCAAGGTCAGGCGGCAGAGCCGTTTCGGGCGGAATCTTCCTCAAACGGGGTTGAGTGTATTCCACCCGAAAACATTGCCATTGCCTGCCACACGCTTGAAAGGCATCCGGCAACGGAAACAAGAATAGGGGAAATCAGAAGAAAGAGAAGGAACGGCTTACAGACGAAGCTGAACATTGATGCTTCATCCGTAAGCCGTTCCTTTTTCTTTTGCCGAAGTTCCATTGCTGCCGCAAGTATGGGCAGACGGTAAACTGCGCTCCTTCAAGAAAATCAGGTTGCCTTCAGTCGGTAGGCGGATTGGTAGCCGTCAGCCAGCATCCTTTCGATGTCGGATTCGCGGTAGAGGATTTTGCCGCCCAACTGGATGTAGGCTATCCGTCCCTCGTTGCGGTAGTCCTGAAGAGTCCGGCGGCTCACTTTCAAACGTGCCGACACTTCCTTGTCGGTAAAGAAACGTTCCCCGTTCAGTGTTGGGCGGTAGTTGGCGGTCAGATGCTCTACATTGTCCAGCAGTCGGTCGAGGCTGCCCATGAAGCGGATTATCCACTCGTTGTCTTTGTTAATTAGTTCGTTCATATTACTCTGGATTTAGTGGAATTGCTGTTATTACTCTATACAGTATTTATATAGTTTTACCTTTGAACTTCGCTTCCTTTCGCCTGTCCTCCACAATGGAGACGATGCGCTGCACGTCTTCGGGTCGGTAATAGGTCTTGTGGTTTATCTGCGAATAAGCCAACGTTCCGTTGTCCCGAAGCGTCTGCAATGTTCGTGGGCTGATGTTCAGCATCCGGCACACGTCCTGATTGTCCATCCACTCGCTCATTTTCTTTTCGCCGTGCCTATGGCAGATGGCATCCATCCGGCTGACGAAGCGATCGAACTTGGCGACCAGTTCCTCGAAAGTCTTTCTCTCGATTGATACGATTTCCATATTGTCTTTCTTTTAGTTGTTACTGTTTCTTCTGCCGCAAAGGAATATATAATCTGTTATCCTGCAATGAATTTTTCGGAAGCGGCAGCGTGTTGCGTCAATAGGTAACCTCTGTCTGGGATGCCGTCTTTCCTTTGACCGTTATCATTCCTTCTTCCGCAAAGAAATACATAATCTGGCATCCGGCAATGGTTTCAATCAAGTCTGGCAGCAGGTGGCACAGGGTGGTAGAGGTTGGCACAGGCATAACCCATCGATTGCCCAATCCACCCAGCCCTTAATTCCCATATTTAACAAGGATGCCACAACCCAAATAAGGGCTTAATTCAGAATTGTCCGTGACTAGACTTTTGCTCTTTCGGTTATCCACATCCGGCAAAACAGTGAAGTCCTCACCGCTTTATCAACCGCCATAAAGCAAAACCACACAAAATTGCCGAAGCGAATCCAAGTGCTTGACAGGTTGAACTATAGATACTTACTTTGCTCCCGACAAACAGTCAACTATGCGCATACAGACCACAAGTATTAACTTTTACATGTAACAAGATGGCAAAGAGAAGAAACTACGAGAACGATGAAGCGTTCAAAAATCTCAGGGTGGAAGACTACCTGCCCGAAATGAAATGGTGTGAGCCGGAGGCAAAGGATTCCACAACGAAAGAGACGGACCTATTCCCTTCGATGGACGATTCGGGCACATCCGCAGCACAGGCAGCGGTATCCGAAACTTCCCAACCTAACGAGCAAGAGGTATGGGAGGACAAAGTGGAAACTGGCGATACTGATGTTATCGACAATGATGGAGTGGATGAAGCAGCTCCAGAAGCGGATGCCCCGGAGGAACGAACCATCGTCAGACGCATCAGTAGCAAACAGCGCAAACTATCGCTGGAGGAATACCGCACCACCTACTTGCAAGTCCCCAAGATTACCGACCGCAAGCCTGTGTTCCTTAGCGGAGAGGTTCGTGATAGGCTGGACGAGATTGTCCGCCGTCTCGGAGGCAGGGGATTGAGCGTGTCGGGACTGGTCGAGAACCTCGCCCGGCAGCACCTCATCGCCTACGAAAATGACATCGCCCAATGGCATAAATTGTAGGAATTAAGACAAGACTAACGGGCAGTCTTTGGGGTGTAATTCAGAGATGCTCTAAATCATTTGTAACGAAGTTTGGAGGGGCAAGTTTATGTTTCGGGCAGACCGAAACCACTTGCCCCACTCCAAACCTCGCAGGGAAACCACATCCCGTTGGTCTATCTTATGTACAATCATTATAATCAGTATTTAAACTAAGAAACAGACATTTATGGACAGCAAAAAAAGAAAGAACAATGTAATGAGCAACGGACGGAAGCGAGCCAACAAGGGCGGTCGTCCCGTCAAAGGTGTCACTGAAAAACTGAAATACCGCATCACGATAAAGATGGCAACGGAAGACTACTACCTGTTGAAGTCCAAGGCGAAGTCGGCAGGAGTATCTGCCAGTGAATTTATTCGGGGGTGCATAACGCAGAGTGGAGTGAAGGAACGACTATCGAAAGAGCATGGCGACCTTATCCGCAAGCTATGCGGAATGGCGAACAACCTGAACCAGTTGGCGAGAAAGGCGAATGCGGAAGGGTATGTTTCCGTGTTCTTACCCTGCCGCACACTAATGATAGAGATAGATAATCTTGTAAACCGGATACGCCTATGATAGCGAAGATCATGAAAGGCTCCGACTTCAAGGCGGTGGTTTACTACATCCTGAACGATGAGAAAGGCACTCAAATCATAGACTCGGATAGCTTATTTCTAGAAAATAACGACACGATAGCACAAGGTTTCATCGGTCAAGCGCAGATGAATCCGAGGGTGACAAAGGCTGTCGGACATATCGCATTGAGCTTCTCAAAAGAGGATGTGCCACGGTTGGACAATGCGGTCATGGCGAAAATAGCCCGTGAATATATGGAGCGGATGGGCATCAAGGACACGCAATACATCATCGGGCGGCACTTCGACAAGGAGCATCCGCACGTGCATATAGCGTTCAACCGTATCGGCAATAACGGCAAGAGCATTTCCGACCGGAACGACCGTTTCCGAAGCGAGCGCATCAGCAAGGAACTAACCAAGAAATATGGACTTCATTTCGCCAACGGTAAGGAACAGGTGAAGATTGACCGACTGCGTGATCCGGACAAAACAAGGTATGAGTTGTACGAAATCCTGAAAACAGAAGTCGGCAGATGCAGGAATTGGAAAACCTTGTTAGAACGCTTGAATCGTCAAGGGATTGATGTACAGTTCAAGTACAAGGGGCAGACGGATGAGATTCAGGGCATCGTCTTTATGATGAACGGCTATCGCTTCAATGGTTCCAAGGTGGACAGGCAATTCAGCTATTCCAAGATTGATGCGGCATTAAACCGTAACAATTACGAGGAACGACAGATGCGACCTCAACCGCAGGCTAATCATGAAGAAATAAGCCCGACATCTGTCAGCGATGCAAGTCTTATCGAGGGTTCATTAGGTTTGTTTACACCGAGCAATGTGCCTGAAGAACAGCAGCTTTACGACCCATATCTGAGAAACAAGAAAAAGAAGAAACAACGTAAAATCAACTGGTAATTATGGTAGATAACAATGTATTTATCCTCTTCGAGGAAATCAAGACAGCCTTAAACGGCATCAAAAACAAAGTGGAAGAGTTGCCCAACGTGGTAAGCCAACAGCCCCAAATCAGGAATGACAAGCCGGACTTGTCTCCGATTAAGGAGGCAATATCAGAAATGGCAAAGGCTCAGTCTGGAGAAATTAAGGACTTGCTGGATAAGCATTGGAAGGCTCACGCACAGCTTTCCACCCTGACCCTGCACCACCTTGATACAATCAAGAAATCGCAGGAAGAGCAAGGCATACAACAGGAACAGCAACCGCAGGAACACATCCATCGGCACAGTTTCGATATCAAGTCCAGCAAGGTCTTTTCTTTCGTTGTGGGGCTTGGCGTGGTATGCGCCTTATCCTTGTGGGGCAACATCGAGCAGTGGCAGTCCAAACGGCAGTATGCCGATGATGCGCTGAAATTCTGAGCCATCCGCTCATGGGGCGGATGTTCAGCGGATAACATACTTTGGTTGAACAAGGTGTTTGATATTCATCGTGACGAGAAAGCCATCGAATGGGTACGGAAACAGGCGGACGGGTATGAAACATCCTTAAAAGCGGCTTCCGATAGCCTTATGCAGGAGAGTTTGAAGAAAAAGCAGAATAGCAAATCTGATTGAAATGATAAGCGTGATACAATAACTTGAAAAGTCAATCGTGTAATCAGCCAATTAAAGTCTGATTACACGATTGCTTTGAGGGAATTTTATTCCATACTATTTTATTTTTGCTTCAATTGCAACAATGCCTCTGCCAAAGATTTTGTTTTGCTCAAGACTGAATTTTCTGACTGGCAATACCAGCTAAACCAATTGACAGTTTCATCATCCTTTTTAAAGCCTAATTCTTCAAGAATATCAATGATTTCATCGGGATAATCAAACTTGTTTTCGTTGTTAAACCCGAATGTGAGTTGGAATCTATCGAAATCATTGTTTGCATTTAATATTGTATATATTTCAATGCTGTACTTATTGTATCTATACCAAAAATCCTTGATTGATATATGTGGACTAATGTCCGAACGTTTTTGCCAAGCATACTCCTTACTGAATCCTTCAAAAGAGACATCTTCATCCTTGAATTTCTCTACCCAAAGATGATATGTGAATAATTCTGAATGATAATGATTCAAATACCATTTGCCAAGCAAAAGTATCTCTTCTTTACTGATATAAATGAACCCTTTTTCACATACCTTGAACATTTTAGGGGATGAAATCAATATATTGCGCCATTCCTCTTCTGTCTGAGGAATACAAAGTTTTTCCAATGAATCTATAATGTCATTCAAGTCTGTTATGTCATCAAAAGTCGCTTTGACAAGGCTTTTACCTTTCTGCATCACCTTATCATCGCCCATACGGAGCATACGTCTCCAACTGAGGTCACGTTTGACGTTTTTGGCAACTGTTTCTGTTGATAGCAGATTCCAGTGGTCTGTGTTCCCCTCAAGCAAATAGTCGCCATGTGCCAACACAGCCCGTTCAAAGCAAAAATCCTTGTCATTGAATCGAGTGCCTTTTTCATTGATATCAAAAACGAACTTCCCGATTTTTGAATATCTGATGAACGCATCCTTGAAAGTTTCATTTTCGGCATCACTCCAATTCAGATTCTTATTGGCTACATAGTATTCACAGATTCCAGAAAATTCCAAGAGGAATCCTATTTGTCCGTTGAAATAGGGATGTTTTTCTGCATCTTCTACCAATTCTCTCCAACCAACTTTTTCTATGAGATGCGCCTTGATGCACTCTTCGCTCGATTGGTGCTTGGAGAAACCATCTATTGTTGTCATTCCTTGAAGGTAATGGATGATGTTGGGCGCATACGGAATAAGTTTCTCAATAGACTTGATTCCACGTGCAAGGTCATCGTTACCATCGGCAATGGTATTGTCGGGATGCGTAAGGTTGTGGACGACCCTCATCCATTCGTCCAAACAATCCATCTTGTCCCTATGGTGAATAAGGTACTGCACATAGGCAAAGAATTGCATTCTTTCCGCTCTGGACAATTTATTCTCTATAGCTTTAAGGAAGATTTCGTCCTCATCATAATACGTTTTGTAGTTTGCTGAAATATAACGAGCAATCTTGTGGCTTCCATTATAGAGGGTGTCGAGTGAATCTATCACCGACAGGATGGCATTGTATGTAAGCACTTTGGTTTCCTCGTATTTTGCAAAAGTCAAGCTTTTGTCTCCTCCTGTCAGGACATCAAAAGTAGAGTCGGAAGTGTTCTTGTTTGGGAGTTTGACGATAGACGCATAATAGTTTGTGACTATTACTCGAAAGAGGTTTTCAATATAGGAGTCTATTCTGTCCTGTTTTCCTTCCTTACAATACTGCCACAAGAGGGTAGTCCACTTTGTGTCAATGTTGAACGAGAAATATTGTTGGATGCCTACGGTTTTCTCTACTTGGTTGAATTTTAAGGTAAATTCCCTGCCATACGCTGAATGGTCTTCATCAAACTGTTTGAGGTATTGTTCAAATTTGGCTTTGAAATTCTCGAATTTGGAAAGAGGCTTTCCGCGTGAATTCATTTTGATGTACAGGTCATCCGTAAGTTTATATTTTTTCAAATCCATGAAAATGAATGTAATAATGGGATTTTCCTCATCCAAAAGCCTTTCAAAGAATTCCTCATGCCCCATAAACTTATGATAAATGGCATCCAGCATAACCAACATAGACTGTATGGTTGGATCATTCTTCCAAAAACGAAAAAACCAAGGCTCATTTTTTAGTGTGGCAGCCAAAGAGGGTGCGTCTTTGCCATCTTTCCCCTTAATCACCACCAGTTGGTCTATATTTATGGTCGCCTGCATTAAAGCATCGCAAAAGTCCGTGGAGCTTTGGCGGGTTTCATACGTGAATAGCGATTTGTTGCTACTCGTCATTTTTGCTTTGAAGATGCTCTTGGCCTCTTCATTTTTGGAAATTTGAAATAAGAACCAATGCAACAAAAACAAAGTTGTCAACCGTTGCTGTCCGTCCAAGGGAATAAAATGAATGTGGTCATCACCTTCATCACACTGAATCGTCCCATACACAAAGTCTAAGTCTCTGTTGGTACGATTCTCTTCCAAATAGCTGTACAAAGCATCCAGAAATTCATTCCTGACTTCGTTTGTCTCGTCATTTGTTCTCCCTTGAGCATAATCTCGCTGGATAATAGGAATGACCAACTTATAGTTTTTCTGTGAGAAAAGTTTAAAAAACGAGAGACGTTCTCCTTTATATTCGTTATTTGTTGACATAATTATTCCTGTTTGAGATATTCGCTTAAAGATTGTTCCATTGCGGTAATATAGTCTTCGGCATCAGTTTTGTTCCAGACCATCAAATTGTTGCCTTTCTTTGTATAGTATTTCAAGAAAACGTTTTTCGTGACGATTGGTACAAATACGCCTTGGCTGTCGTTTGATATAATCCATTTTCTCTTGATAGGGAAGAAGGAATTGCCATATCCTCTGTTGGTTTGGGCATCCAGCAGGGTGAGATTCCGGATGTTGTCTTTATCTTCCAATTTATCTTCACCATAGTATTTTTGCACTGCGTCAAAGCACTCGTCAAACTCCGCATCATTGATTTTACCCTTTTGGCTGTTTGAATGCAGAGCTACAATGCTGTTTATCAGTACTAACTCTTCCTTCTTGCTATTAACTTTGGATTTTGTGATGTCCTTATCCTTTTCTTTTGATTCAATTTTTTGGATTTCCTGTTTCAGGCTGTCCACGTATGCGGACACCTCTTCCTCTTCCGTTGAACCGACAAGAAATTCAAGCATATCATAAATCCACTCCAAACGCCGTCCATCATCATTGATGCGTTTGTCTGCCTGCGAACTGATATGTTCTATATCCCACTTCTCCTTTTTATATTTACTGAACGGGAAACGCATATCAGACTTGTTGGATTGCAAAACCGTAAGGATATTGAAAAGCAATAACACCTGTTTGACCTCCTTGTCTCCATAGCTAAGGTCAGATAATTTAATTCCTCTCATAAGTCCTTTGAGTTTGTTTCCCTTTATGTAATCCGTCAAGAATTCCGTCTTGTTCATTTCCAGAGACTTTCTCATAAGCTCGTTTATATCTGCTCCATATTCAATCAGAAAGCCTATGTAGTGATATAAAGTTCTGTCTTCGTACCATTCTTCAAAAGTCTGGAATGTGCGCTTTACTTCCTGCCAGACATATTCAATTTTAGCTTGTTCTGTGGTGCAAACAGGGTTGTCAGCAAGTTTCTCCAGTTCCTTATTGAAGGCATTGAAAGTAAAATAAAATTCAGAATCGACACTCCGACCTTTCATCAAGTCGAATATAAATTCTATGCGATTGTCATATTTGAACGACCATGAAGTCCTGCACAAGAAATACCAAAACGAATCATTTTGCAATCTTTGTTCTATCTGATTCCATTCTGAAGAAATTTGTAGCTGCTTCATGGACGCTTCCGATATGGAAAAATTGCTGCGGCGGAGGAGCAGCGCCTTGATGAGTTCAGCATTTGTCAATGGTATTTTGCCGATGTTCAAGCGCGTGAAAATGTCAATGGAGGTCGCTTTCTCTTCGTCTGTCACTTCATACCATATTACTCGGATATTGTTGGCCTTATCTATCCCGGTGATATCATCTATCTTTTGTGCCAACAATGCAGATACAATATCATTTTGATATTCGTCATTTTTTTCCATCCATTCAGACATGCTGTCATATACCATCCTCATGTAATAAAAATCAATAAAGCTGTTGGCATCCTCAGATGGAGTATCTATGTTTTCCAAAAAACGCTGAGAATCGAACTCTAATCTGGTTTCATATTTTATCGAGTACATATCAAACTTGCGGAAAAGGACTTTTCTTACAAACTCGACACACTTTAATAGGATATAAAGAGTCGTCAGACGTTGTTGACCATCAATAACCTCATAACCATCAATAGATATTGTTTGACCATTTTCAACCTTCGTCCAGTTCTTTTTCTTAACCACAATGGGTTGAAGGCAATAGAATTCGCCCTCTTCTTTCTTTCGTTTGCAGAATTCTTTAAAATCATTCAGCATTTGCTTTGCTTCGGAAGCAGACCATCTATATCCACGCTGATAATCGGGAATAAAAAATTTCATTCCCGACATGGAATATATGTTTTTTAATTCAATCGTATTTTCGCTCATCTTTATTGTATGTTATTGGATTATACAAAAATAGCTCATTTGCATCTTATAGACAAACGACATATGAATAATTTTATCCGTAGTGCTGAAAGTTCTGCATTAACACAAAAGAACAGTTTGTTTAACCAAGTATTTTTCATATCTTTGCATAATAGAAAAGCGTTCTTTTGAATTACTGCAAAACGAGATGAAACACAGAATTTCGCTAGTTTCTAAATCGTTACCTGTCAAGCTGAAATATTTTGCAAGTGCTTGAATTTTAGCGATAAAGAAAATCCACTATGTCTTGAAAGGTGTGTGGTCAGATTCTTCTTAATACCGCATAGGTCGGCAATTTCTTTCAAATAACTGTTCATCCGTTGGTTGCAGATGACAGGCAGGCAGAGGTTTTTCTTCTGACATATAGGATGGTCTTCGTATTTTTTTAGAATGGCCAGCGGAACCGGTAGCAGGGGGATATTGCTGACGGAGGATGCCCGGTGTCTGCGTTCCAGCTTTACACGTCCCTTTCTGATCCACCAGTCGCCGTTGTTGTCCTGCACAAGGTTGTCCTTTGTAAGTGTGGATACATCGGCGAAGGCCAGCCCGGTGAAGGATGCGAAGACAAAGATGTCGCGTACCAGTGTCAGGCGGGGAATGGTGAATTCTTTCTCCATGACGCTTTTCAGTTCCGGATAGGTCAGGAATATGGGGTCGGTCTCGTCCTGTGCCATCTTGTATCCGTAGAACGGGTCCTTGCACATCCACTCCTTGGCCAGAGCCATGTTCGTGATACGTTTGAAACATTTCATGTAACGGACAATCGTGTTCCGGCAGAGACCGGCTTCCGTTTTCAGGTGCAGGTCGAATGCGGAAATAAAATCGGAATTCAGCTCAAAAAATGTAATGTCCTCTTTCTTGTAAAAATCGGGAATGGCTTTTTTCAGCTTGTTCATCACATTGATGTAACGGTTGATGGTTACAGGGGCATAGTCTATGTTCACGGCCTTTTTCATTTTTTCGATTTCTTCACCCATTGTACCGAGGAGGGTACGCATTTCCGTATCTTTTCCGAATACTCTTTTCAAAAGCAGCCTGGGGGTAATCAGTGCTAATTCGAACTTCAACTCCTTGTGCTTTTGCAGGGCCAGTGCGCTGAGTTCTGCAATATAGGTATTCAGCTCCTTGGCAGTCCTGTCCTTTCCTCTGCTGCATTCTTTGGAGGAGTCCCACAGCTTGGGCGGAACGCTTCGCTGTATTCTGATTTCCTCATAATGTCCGTCAATGGTTATGCGCATGAGGATGGGCGCCTCACCGTTTTTCAGAAGTTTCGTCTTCAGAATGAAGAACAGAATGTTCATTGTTCCTTGTTTCATACTCGTTT
>ERZ791837.589-NODE-589-length-27363-cov-3.815073_pt1 | contig 27363 bp, 19 predicted proteins | sample MGYA00510292_ERZ791837 | MGnify/ENA primary metagenome ERZ791837 (study PRJEB30046, sample SAMN00715259) | human gut metagenome | study: EMG produced TPA metagenomics assembly of the A metagenome-wide association study of gut microbiota in type 2...
CATCCCCATAACGGCGGCCTTCATCGGCGCGGCAGAAGCCAAGACGCTTCAATTATACATCCTGACAGGACAATCCAATTCCCTGGGAGCCGTCAAGGGGTCCCCGGCGTCCGCGGAGCTGCTGGAACAGTACAGGTCCGACGGAAGCACCAAATTCTGGCACAATAATTTCAACAAGATCACTGGCAGTTCCGTAGACTGCAATCCGCCAGCTTCCTCTTCCTGGGGTTCTGTCGTACCCCAGGTGTGCGGAACGGAGTCAAGCAATTACAACTGCATGGGGCCGGAGTACGGCTTTGCCGCCATGATGGAGCGCAAGGGATGGTCCCTGGGCGGCCCTGGCTCCGGACATGCGGACACGGGAATCGTCAAGGCCGCTCTGGACGGAGGAGGCAATTCCTATTGGAACAAAGGCACGAACGCCTATCATGCCATAGTGGAGACCGTCAGGAAGGCCTGTGAAAACGCCCTGGCCAACGGTTACGACAAGGTGGAGATCATGGGCGTAATGTACCTTCAGGGGGAGTCCAATACAGCTGCCGACAGCAGCAACGCAGCCAATTCATTTTTAACGTTTCTGGACAACTTGCAGGGGGACCTTGCCCGGGATGGAGTGGACACCGGCCCTCTGGCGGCACATCAGGCCATTCTGGGAGAACAGGCCAAGTGGGGCACAACCAACGTCACGAATGCTGAAACGGGAGACGTCACCGGAGGATTCAACGGCAATGAAGGTTCTTCCGGAACAACCCGCGACCAGCAGGAAGCCCTGGCCCGGGCAAACGAGAACATGGGCTGGGTTCCGACACGGGACCTCGCCAAAATCACCTCCGGCGACAGCATGGGCGTCCATTACGACGGAAAGTCCCAGATCACCATCGGAGCGCGGTATGCCTATGAGGCGGCCAGGCTGGCCGGGTACGATACGGGTACGGTCCGCAGCGGAAATTACGACGCCGCTCTCTCTTCCACGGAAGCCTGGATGAACGGCAAGCTCCCCGTGGACAGCACGGCCGTCTGGGACGCAGCCTCCTCCGCCATGGACAACATGGTGAGTTCCGCCGCCGGAACCAACGCCGTGCTTTACGGCATCAGGATTGAAGATACATACCTGAACACCATCACCATCCGGGGCGTGGCCGTTGACGGCAGTTCCGCTCCCTCCATGCAGGACGGCCATTTGGTCCTGGGGAACGGCGGCATCGACATCGCAACCGGAAAAAACCTGAATATCGCTTCCGTGCTGGAGCTTCAGGGCGACCAGCAATGGAACATTGCGGGAGGAAGCACCCTGTCCATCCGGGGGAGCAGTTCTTCCGGCAACCATCAGCTCACGTTCATCACGGGAACGGGAGACGTCGCCATCCGCAATTCCACCCTTGCGGCTGATCCCTCCGGAATCGCCAAAGTGGAGGTCAGCGCCTACGTCAATACGGATGCCGCCGCTTTTACGGGAAACTGGACCGTCGGTCCCGGCGTGGAAGTAACAATGAACGGCACGAATACCAAGACCGCCGGCTCCGGCTGGGGAACGGGCTCCGTCACGCTCCAGGGGGCAACCGTCCTTGCCGGCTGGGAACACGTGACGTCCAATACGTGGAGCAACCGTTTCATTTTGGAGGAAGGCACCGTTTCTTCCTTCGGAAGCTCCACCAACGCCACCGGAAAAGTCCTGACCCTGTCCGGCGCGATTTCCGGAAATGGGGCCTTGTCCAAGACCACCGGCAATACGCTGGTTCTGGCCCATGCCAATACCTATGCGGGAGGCACCCAAATCCGGGGAGGCACTTTGCGGCTCGGAGACAGAAACGCCCTGGGCACGGGAACGGCGGCCGTTCACACGGGAGGAACGCTGGATTTGAACCATTATGACGTTTCCAACACCATCCGCCTGGCCGGAGGGGAAGCACTGAACTGGGGAACGGCGGCACGGGTGGAAATCGGCCACCAGGTGGTCTGGGCGGACCAGCACCTGGAAGGAACGCTCACCTTGTCCGACGGCTCCCGAATCCTGGCCGGCAATTCCATGACGCTGGGAACGGGCGACAATCTGGCGGCGGGGAATTTTACCGTGGAGCTTTCATCCATGAACCTGGTGGAAGGAGGCGAAGGGCTGGCCGCCATCATCATGACGGGAGGCGCCTTGAACCTGCTGGACGGCCTGACTCTGGACGTCAGCGGCATCCTTGCTCGCTCCGGCACCATGTCCTTCAGGATTACGGACATTTCAGGAGGTACCCTGGAAGGGCTTTCCTCCGCGGAAGATTTTTCCCTGGCAGAGGCCGCCCATGGCTGGAATGTGCTGGATTACGACGCTTCCACGGGAATCGTGACGCTTTCCGTGCCCGAACCGTCCTCTGCCCTGCTGGGGCTCCTGGGCATGGCGGCTCTGCTGGCAACGCGCCGCAGGGCCTGACTTTTTCCCCTGTTCCCGAAGCCGGCAGGAGCGCCGCCAGCCTTTGCGGCGCTCCGTGACCGGGCCTGAACAGCCCGGGGATTTAACTGGAAGTTATGCCTTCCTCCCCCCCAGCCGCATTTCCTCTGCGCGCGTTGGAAATAACCGGAGTAAACCGGGCGAAATGGGGCAAACGGCTTAATAGCTTTTCTTTCCATATCCAGGTGGTAGACTCCGCGCAAGGCATCTCCACCCATGACAACCACACGCTCGGGATTCACCAAACTTGCAGCCATCTGCATTGCCATCCTTCTGGGGGCGGTCATCTGGGAGCTGGGGTGGCCCCTGACGCATGCGGAGCATGAATGGTCGCGCCTGATTGCGGCCGTCGCCACGCTGGGGCACCTGGCGGGCGTGCTGGGCTCCTACTTCCGGAAGGAGATCAACCGCCCTTCCCTGAGGCTTCTGATTTTCCAGATTATCTGCTGCCTGCTAATCTTCCTGCTGATCGCCAGGGAGCAGCAGGAGGACAGCTACATGAGGTTTACGGAGCTTTCCCGCCTGGTGATTACGGCCGGGCTGATCGCCATCCCCACGCTGATGTCCCTGACCAGGATTTTTGAATGGCTGCTGGGCAAGCAGAAAAAAGGGCGTCCGCTGATGGCCCCCGCCATGCAGTTCGTGACCTCCCTGGGAGTGGTCATCCTGGCGGGAACCGGGCTTCTTCTGCTCCCCAATTCCACGTATCCCGGCATCACGCTGAGCTTTACGGACGCCCTGTTCACCAGCACCAGCGCCGTATGCGTCACCGGCCTGAACGCCGTGGACTTCGCCAACACCTTCACCCCGCTGGGGGAAATGTTCACGCTTGCCCTCATCCAGATCGGCGGGTTCGGCATCATGACGTTCGCCTACTTCGTGGCCATGGTGGCGGGCCAGGGCTTTTCCCTGCGGGACCGCGTGCTGCTGACGGACCTGCTGGACGAAGGGAACCTGGGGTCCGTGGTCTCCTTCATCACCACCATCGTAGTCAGCACATTGTTCATTGAACTGTGCGGGGCCGTGCTCCTGTACTTTTCCTGGGAAGGGAAGGATATTAACCTGATGGGGGAACCCCTGTGGTGGCACTCCCTCTTCCACTCCGTTTCCGCCTTCTGCAACGCGGGCTTTTCCACGTTCCCGATGAACCTGATGGAGCCGGGCATCCGCCTGTGCTACAGCGGGCAGGCCGTCATTATGGCGCTGATTGTATGCGGCGGCCTGGGATTCGGCATTTACAAGGAAATCAACTCCCGCCTGGTCAACCGCTTTCTGGCCAAGCACCGCCGCCTGCGCATGCAGTGGACCCCGTATTTCAAGCTGGTGATGATCGCCACGGGCATTCTGCTGGCTGGGGGCGCCCTGTCCATCTTCGCCGTTTCCGCCCCACACACTTCCGAACCGCTGGGGCAGCATCTCTGGAGCTGCCTTTTTGACAGCGTCACGGCCCGTACGGCGGGATTCAATATCAGTGACTACAGCCGCTACCTGCCCGCTGCCAGCCTCATTATGTGCGGGCTGATGGTAGTGGGCGGCAGCCCCGGCGGCACGGCGGGCGGCATGAGAACCACCACCTGCGCCATTGCGGGCGCGGAAATCCTGCGCATCCTCCGCGGCCGGGACCACGTGGAATTCTTCCACCGCCGCATTGAGCAGCGCACCGTGGCGCGGTGCGTAATCACGGTGGTGGTCTCCTGCGCCTGGATCGGCTGCTTCACCATTCTTATTTGCACCCTGGAGCCCGCCATGAGCTCACTGGATATCTTCTTTGAAAACTGCAGCGCTTTTGCTACGGTAGGCGTGTCACGGGGAATCACGCCCAATCTGAGCGACCCTTCCAAATATCTTCTCATCATCAACATGCTCGCCGGCCGCGTGGGGCTTTTCGCCTTCCTGATCGCCCTGGCCGGTACCCCCACCCCGCGGCATTACCGCTATCCATCCGTCAAAATCCCGTTAACCTGAACATACCGTTATGAGATATACCGTTATCGGCCTGGGCCAGTTTGGACAGGAGCTCTGCACGGAGCTCTCCGCCCGCAATATTGAAGTAGTGGCCGTGGCCTCCACGGATGAAGAACTGGAGCAGATCAAGGACCTGGTGACTTACGCCGTGGTGACGGATTACACCAATCCGGCCGCCCTGCGCGAATTGGAGCTGGATGACCAGTCCGCCGTGATTGTCGCCATCGGGGACAGCTTTGAAGAAAACCTCCTCGTTGTCACGCACCTCCAGAAAATGGGCGTGCGCTACATCTACGCCCGCGTGATGAGCCCGGTGCACGAGCACATTTTAAGCCAGATGAACGTGTACGCGCTCATCAACCTGTCGCGCGTGGCTTCCAAGCAGCTCGCCAGCCAGCTGGAATCCCCGGAATTCCTGCGCGTCTCCCCCATGGATGAGAACCACAGCATCGTGGAAATAGCCGTGCCGCGCATCTGGGTGGGCAAGCGCCTCCGTGACGTGGGCCTGCGTACGGAGCACCATCTCAACCTGCTCACCATCCGCCGCGGAGAAGCCCAGACCCCGCAGGGGCGCCGGGAAATTCTTTCCATCCCGCGCATTCCCGTCATCGGCACCCCTTCCCCGGACCTCGTCTTTGAAGACCACGACATTCTGATCCTGTTCGGCAAGGAGACGAACCTGATTGAATTCGCCCAGTTGTCCAAGGGCCTGTAAACCCGGACCCGCCCCATTCCGGGAATCGGGCTTTCAGACCAGCTCTTCAAAAGCGGTTACCAGGCGCTTTTCAGAAATACGGCCCTTGACGGAGATGGCGGGGGCGAAGACGGCCAGGCGGTATTCTTCCAGCAGGTAGCCGTACTGCGTCCAGCGCGGGTCCCCGTCATGTTCCGGCAGGGCCTGATACCAGGGGAGGTACACGCGTTCAAAGAGGTCCAGGCGTTCCAGCTCCCTGGCCAGGGGCTGCTGGCCGATGCGCCTGATGCGTTCCGCGATGCCCTGCACGTACCGTTTCAGGTCCGGCAGATGTTCCGCTCCATGCGCCCACAGGAAGCGGGGCCGGAGCAGCCAGTCAAGCTGGCGCCGGAGGTCAGCCGTGATGCGCTCCGTATGGCGCACGCCCTGCTGGGCTGCGGAAAAATCCCTGACGGCGTGCTCCGTGGCCGCTACCAGCTCCCAGAGGTCCGCCACGCTGTGCGCAGCGTCAAAGAGATTCTGGCGCAGGTTCATTTCCGCAGCGGCGAATTGTTCCGCCGTGCGCGGCAGGGGACGGCCCATGGCAAGCTCCGCGGAGACGTCCACCAGGTCGTCCGCATTGGTGGACGGGTCCCGGCCCAGCATGTGCAGGGAGAGCTTCCCTTCCAGTTTCAGCGGGAATTTCTTGCGGAGGTGGTTGAGCTGGTCCGTCTGGCGCAGGCGCATGAAGCGCAGGCACCCATCCCGGTGGGATTCCGCCGCACGCAGTTCATCCTCAAAAACGCGGACGCCCACAGACGCGCCTTCATCTACCAGGGCCACGTAACCCGGCCTGCCCGCCACATCCACCGTATGCTCCAAATCTCCGCAGGTCCATTCCTTCATGCCCGTAACGGAGACGATGTCCGCCGCCGTTTCCCGGAACCGGCGGGAAAGCTTTTTGCCCAGCCGCCCGTTCAGCTCCGCAACGTCCGTGCCCATGGCAAGCTCTTCACCTTCGTCGTCGCACACCCATATTTTCGTCACCAGCTCCGCAGGAATGCGGCTCATGTCAAAGAAGGAGGGAGCACAGAAACGCCCGGTTTCCGCTTCCACGAATTCCGCCAGCTTCTGCGCCAGCGGCCCGTCCGGATCCAGGCCATGCCGCAGTTCTGCAAAGTAGGCGGCCTTCTGGCTGATGGGCTGGAGAAAGACGCGCAGGTCCTTGGGAAGGGTGCGCAGCAGGCCTTCCGCCCGCTGGGCCAGATGGCCCGGCACGCCCCATTCCGGCAGCCATTCCGGAACGTCAGGCAGCTGGTCAATGTGAACGCCCAGCGTCACGCCGTCATCTTCCGCGCCGGGGTCATTCTGATAATACACGGCGTATTCCGCGCCGCCGCAGGAAATTTCATCCGGAAAGCCGTCCAGAAGGTCTTTCCCCCAGAAATCATACATGGCTTCCTGCGCCGGAACGTGCAGGGCTTCCGGATTGTCTTTTTCCATGCTTCCGGCCCAGCGCAGAAAGGCCCTGGCCGTGCAGCAGTCCTGCGGAATGAGCCTGTCAAAGAATTCATAAACGCCTTCCTCGCACCAGACCTGGTCCGGGCGGCGCAGCTTCAGCTCTATCTGCCGCACCTCTTCCCGGAGCGTTTCCAGATGGGTGATGCAGCCGGGCCTGGTGCGGAAGCCGCCGCCCAGCAGCCCTTCCCGGATCATGATTTCCCGCGCATGGGCGGGATTGATGCGGCCATAGTGCACGCGCCTGTTGTCAATGATGCGCAGGCCGCCGCACACCACGCGCTCCACGGCGTAAACCGCGCCCTGCTCTTTGTCCCACCGGGCTCCGGAATAATGGGATTCACAGAGATGGGGAGCCACCTGTTCCACCCACTCCGGTTCCAGCCGGGCGGCGCGGCGCATCCACAGGCGCGTGGTATCCACCAGCTCCACGCCCATCACCCATTCGCTCCGCTTCTTGCGGCGGAACAGGCCGGAACCGGGAAAGATGCCGAAGGAACGCCCTCCGGCGCCGCGGTATTCCCGGTTGTCCGCATCCCAAAGGCCGAACTGGCGCGGAACGCCCGCCAGGATGCTCCGGTGAATCATGGCAAAAGACGCCTGACGCTCCGTTTCCTCCTCCAAGGGAGGAATTTTGCATTTCAGGGTTTCCCTGACCAGCCGGGAAAGGTCTTCCCACAGGTTGAACCACTCCATCATGCGGTTGAAATTAAGGAAGTTTTTCCCGCACCATTTCCGGAGCTGGTTTTTGCGCCAGCGGCGGCCTTCCCGGAATTGCCATGCGGCCTTCCACAGCTTGAGCAGGGAAAGGAAGTCGCTGTCTTCGTCCTTCCACTGCGCGTGGGCCTGGTCCGCCTTCTGCGCGGCATCCGCCGGACGTTCCCGGGGGTCCATGATCCCCAGCCCGGCCACGATTACCAGCATTTCAGGGAGGGCCTGTTCATGCTGCGCTTCCAGCAGCATGCGGCCCAGGCGCGGGTCTATGGGCAGGCGCGCCAGCTTCCTGCCTACGGGCGTGAGCTGCCGGGCCTTGTCCAGGGCGCCGATTTCCCGCAGGGTGCGGTAGCCCTCCGTCACCAGTTTGGAGGAAGGAGGGTCCGGAAGGGGGAATTCCGGCATTTCAGGCAGCCCCAGGTCCTTCATCCGGAGAAGCGCCCCGGCCAGGGCGCTGCGCCGGATTTCCGGGTCCGTGAATTCCGGCCTGTCCTCCCAGTCTTCTTCACTGTACAGCCGGATGCAGACGCCCTCGCACACGCGCCCGCAGCGGCCCGCGCGCTGGCGGGCGCTGGCCTTGGAGACGGGTTCTATCTGGAGCCGCTGGACCTGGCGCGCCGGGCTGTACCGGCTGACGCGCGCCACACCGGAATCAATGACGTAAATGATGCCGGGAATGGTCAGGGATGTTTCCGCCACGTTGGTCGCCAGCACGATGCGGCGGCAACCCTGTTCCGGATGAAAAATCCTCTGCTGGTCCGCCAATCCCAGCCTGGCAAAGAGGGGCAGGATGCGCGTGTTCCTCAAATTCCAGCCTTCCAGCTTTTCCGCCACCTCACGTATTTCACGCTCTCCGGGGAGAAAGACCAGCACGTCCCCGCGGTCGTCCAGGGTATCCAGCCAATCCACGGCGCGCGCCACATGGGCGGGGAGCTCTTCATCGTCACGCAGAGGCGGCAGGTAATGAAGGTCCACCGGGTAGGTACGTCCTTCCACCTGGACGATGGGCGCGCCTCCGAAGAATTCGGAAAATCCCCCGGCATCCAGCGTAGCGGAGCTGATGACCAGCCGCAGATCCTTCCGCCTGTCCAGCAGAAGCCTCAGGTAGCCCAGCAGAAAGTCAATGTTGAGGCTGCGTTCATGGGCTTCATCCAGAATCAGGGTATGGTACTGGCGCAGGTCGGGATCATGCTGCGTTTCCGCCAGGAGAATGCCGTCCGTCATGAACTTCAGGCGCGTGTCCGGCCCGGCTTTTTCCTCAAAGCGCACCTGGTAGCCCACCAGGCCGCCCAACTCGCAGTTCAATTCTTCCGCCACGCGGCGGGAAACGGAAGCCGCGGCCAGCCTTCTGGGCTGGGTGCACCCCACCCTTCCCCGCGCATCCCCGGCAAGCTCCATGGCCATCTTGGGAAGCTGGGTGGTCTTGCCGGACCCGGTTTCACCCACCACCACAATGACCTGATGCTCCCGCATAGCCGCCAGAATGTCATCCCGGCGGCGGGAAATAGGGAGGTCCGGATAAGTGATGTTCATGATGGAGGGGAGAAAAAAACCCTGCAAGAACGTCCTGCAGGGTTTGATGGAAAAGCCGGAAAGGGTTTCTTTACTGCCGGGGTTTGGGAAGGGCGATGCGTCCGCTGCGGGTCAGCATCTGCACATCATAATCCTCAATGAGGGACAGGAAACGGTCAATCTTGTGTTCGCCGCCCGTCACTTCAATGGTCAGGGCGTCCCGCGTGACATCCACGATGTTCGCGCCCAGGATCTGGCAGAATTCAATGACTTCATGCCGCGTGGCGGAATCCACGCCAATGCGGGTCAGCACCGTCTCCCGGTACACGTTGTCCGTGTTGCGGAAATCTACAACTTCCACCGTGTTGACGAGTTTTTCCAGATGCTTGATGATCTGGTCAAGCACGTCTTCCTTTTCGCGTACGACGATGGTCATCCGTGAAAAGCGCGGGTCCTGGCTAGGGGCAACGTTCAACGAATGAATATTGTAGCCCCGTCCACTGAACAAACCGGCAATGCGGGCAAGCACGCCAAATTTGTTTTCAACAAGTACGGAGATAGTATGACGAGTCATAATTTTAATTTCTTAAAGGTGATGCATTATAGACGCTTCCGGCTGCCAGTCAAGCCCGCGGAAGGGTGATGCCGGAAAACGCTTTCCCGCAGGGGGCGCCGGAAGACGCGTGACCGGCGGAATTCAGAGTTCCCGCGGAACGATGGCGCTGCTCTTTGTCGCCGTGGGAATACGGGGCAGCAGCGTCTTTTCGGAAACCGGGCGGGCATCCACCTTTACGTTGAACTGCTGCCCGTCACGGGAAACGGTCAGCAGGGCCGGCCCTTCCCTCAGGGCCCTGACCAGCGCATCCATCGTGCTGACGCTCTGGTGATTCACGGCAAAGACCATATCCCCCGCCTGCAATATCTGCCCCACGGATTTCTTGGGATTCACCTGGATAACCAGCAGGCCGCGCGCGCCGATGGATTGTTCCTCCGCCGTGAGTTCACGCAGGTGCATGCCCACTCCTTCCATAAAATCCTCCCAGGGAGAGGGGACGTTCTTCAAGATACTGTCCCCCACCTTCAGGGTGACATTCATTTTTTGCCCCTTGCGCCAGATTTTCAGCCGGAATTTGTCGCCGATGGAAAGATTTTCTATGCGGTCCTTCACATCCTTGTCCGTCTGGATGGGCACTTCATTAAAGCTCAGCATCACGTCTCCCGTTTGAAGACCCGCCTGCTCCGCCGGAGAACCGGGCTTCACGATGTTGACCACAGCCCCTCCGGCTTCATGATAGTCCAGGAAACTGCGGAGGGGAGGCGTATTGCGCACAATGTCCAGTCCCAGATATCCCCTCATGGGACGTCCATGCCTGCAAATCTGCTCAAAGGTGTGCAGCACAAGATTGGAGGGAATGGCAAAACCGATGCCCGCGTAATTCTTTTCCACGTTGGGAAGCACCGATTTGTTGATGCCTATGATTTCACCGCGGATATTGATGAGGGGACCGCCGGAATTGCCGGGGAAGATGCTGGCATCCGTCTGGATCAGGTCCAGGCCGGAATCCACCAGCTTGCGCTCACGGGCGCTGATGATGCCGCGGGAAACCGTCGTTCCAAGTCCATAGGGGTTGCCGCAGGCCAGAACAATCATGCCGGGAGCAATCTCATCGCTGTTGCCGAACGGGAGGGGAACAAAGGTCATCGGGTTTTCCACCTGCAGCACGGCGATGTCCAGCTCCGGATCCACCCCCACCAGGCGCACGGAAACGCTTTTCCCGTTGCTCAGCGTGACGCGCAGCGCATGCTTGTTCTGAATGACATGGTAGGCCGTAATGATGTGCCCTTCTTCAGTGACAATGACGCCGGACCCCAGGCCATGGACCGCCAGCCTTTTTTCCACCATGGAATCCCCGTCCTCGGAAGGCTGCGGAACAGTGGCCACCCCGGTAGTGTCTATGCTGACCAGCACGCGTTCCACCAGCCGGGCGACACGGGAATATTCTTCATTGAGCTGGTGCAGGATGGGAATGTCCTCCTCCTTGAGCTCGGACTCTCGCGCCATGGTAAACACCTCCGACCGGAAGGAAACGTTCTTTTCCGTGACGCGGCTGTTCCATCTCCAATAGGCAATGGCGACCACGGTCATCATAACCGTCATCATGATGACAAGTAACGCCCGTGTCCATATGGTTGATCTCATGGAAATGCCTTGCCGTAGCAACGGTCAAACTGTTTGTGCCTTAATACCGGGGAGATGCCTGAAAACGGGCGTGGAGGACTCCATCCATCTTTTGACATTCCGCTCCTATTGATACTATTTAAGCTTGTTTTCTTCAAACGAAAAAAGTTTCAAATGACAAATACGTCTTTTAACAAGGCGTGTTTTATGATACCTACGGGTACGGTTTTATGGGCACCAGCACTTTACAACAACCAGCCATTTACCTCGTTTTTGGAACGGATGAAGGAATGGTGCGTGAAAAGGCTTCCGGCATCTTTACCGCCCTGACGGAAGGCACGAATGAATTTTCCCATGAGATACTGGAAGCGGCCTGCGGCGATTCCGATGAAGCGGACCAGGTGACGCGCCAGGTCATGGAAGCCCTGCGCACCCTCCCTTTCTTCCCGGGCCGCAAGGTGGTCTGGATGAAGAACTGCAATTTTCTGGGGGATTCCGTCACGGGACGCTCCTCCACCACGGAAGCTGCCCTGGATTCCCTCAGGCATTTGCTGGAAGGCGGCCTGGGGCCGGACGTCCTGCTGCTCATCTCCGCCTCCGAATTTGACAAGCGCCGTTCCTTTAATAAATTCCTGCTTCAATCCGCCGCCGCGGAAGAACTGAACAAGCCGGACATCACCAAGGCCGGCTGGGAAGGCAGCCTAATGCCCCTCATCAACAAGGAAGCAGGCGCGCGCGGCATGAGCTTTGACTCTGCCACTCTGGAATTGTTTATCCACCGCGTCAGTGAATCCTCCCGCCAGATTATTTCCGAAATTGAAAAACTGGACCTCTACTTGGGCGCGGACAGGCGCACCGTGACGCCGGAGGACGTGGAGCGCATGGTTCCGCTGACGCGCACGGGCGTTATTTTTGAAATTTCACGCGCCCTGGAAAACAAGAAGAGCGATGCGGCCATCTCCCTGATTGACTTCCAGCTGGAACGCGGTGAAAACGCTATCACGATCATGCGCGCAGCATTCATCCCAACGCTGAGAAATCTGCTGGCCGCCAGGCTTTTATGTGACGCGTTCAACCTGAAGCCTACCAACTTCAAGGAATTTACGGCCCGCATCTCTTCCCTGCCCTCCTATGCAGCCGCCCTGATTCCCCTGAAAAAAGACGGCACTCCCAATGCGTACCCGCTTTTCCTGGCGGCGCAGAACGCTTCCAAATTCAAGACCGAACGGTTGAAGCAAACCTTGAAGGAATGCATGAAGGCGGACAAGGCCCTGGTGTCTTCCTCTCTTGATCCGCGCCTGATTCTGCACCGTCTTGCCATCTGTTCCGCATCCTGATGAATTCATCCTCTTCCCCAGCCTCCACCCTGTTTGATGTTCTTGTCGTCGGCGCCGGGCACGCAGGCATTGAGGCGGCGCTGGCGGCCTCCCGCCTGGGATGTTCCGTCGCCGTCCTGACCCACAATCTGGATACGATCGGACAAATGTCCTGCAACCCGGCTATCGGGGGGCTTGCCAAGGGGCACATCGTCCGGGAAATAGACGCCATGGGAGGTGCCATGGGACTGAATACGGATGCCACCGCCATCCAGTTCCGCATGCTGAATGCTTCTAAGGGTCCCAGCGTGCGCGCGCCCCGCGCCCAGTGCGATAAAACGGCCTACCGCGCACGAATGAAAATGGTTCTGGAAACCGCTCCAGGCGTTCGGTTGTTCCAGGGGGATGTGGTCCGGCTGCTCGTGAACGGAGAACAACAGGTAACGGGAGCCGTCACCTCCCTTGATTACACGATCTGCGCGCGCAGCGTAGTCATCTGCTCCGGAACGTTCATGCAGGGCCTGCTGCACGTGGGGCTCCAGCATGTGACAGGCGGCCGCATGGGCTGCGCTCCTTCCAGCCTTTCCACGGACCTGGCCGCTCTCGGCTTTCAGGTAGAGCGGCTTAAAACGGGAACTTCTCCGCGCGTCAATGGGAGGTCCATTGACTTTTCCGTCTGTGAAGTGCAGCCGGGAGACGCCCCGGAAGCCTTGTTCAGCTACCGTTCCCGCGACGTATTGAAACGCTCTTCCGAGCCCTTCTGCACCCTGAACACCTGGGGGGACGGAGATTTCCGGATGGAGCAAATGCCCTGCTGGATTACCTACACCAACCAGGCTACCCACGACATTATCCGGGAGAATTTAAAATTCAGCCCTCTTTACAGCGGCATCATAGAAGGCATAGGTCCCCGTTACTGCCCCTCCATTGAAGATAAAATCGTGCGCTTCGCGGAAAAAACGAGCCACCAGGTATTTCTGGAACCGGAAGGACGCAGCACGGAGGAATTCTATCTCAACGGCGTTTCCACCTCCCTGCCCTACTCCGCCCAATGCGATTTCATCCATACCATTCCCGGCCTGGAAAACGCCCAGCTCATCCGTCCCGGATATGCGGTGGAATATGATTTCTGCCCGCCCACCCAGCTGCATCCTACGCTGGAAACCAAGCTGGTGGAAAACCTGTATTTTGCGGGACAGATCAACGGCACCTCCGGTTATGAAGAAGCCGCCGCGCAAGGCTTGATGGCGGGAGCAAACGCGGCGCTGAAGGTACTGGACAGGCCCTCCCTGGTGCTGCGCCGGGATCAATCCTACATTGGCGTCATGATAGACGACCTGGTCACCAAAGGCACGGATGAACCCTACCGCATGTTCACCAGCCGCGCGGAATTCAGGCTTCTGCTGCGCCAGGACAATGCGGACCTGCGCCTGGCCCCCCTCGCTTTTGAAACCGGCCTTATCACCCGTGAGGAATTCCTGAAAACGGAAGCGCGGCAACACGCCATTGAAGAGGGAACGGCAAAAGCCGCCCTTGTTAAATATGAAGGCGTCCCCCTGTCCACCTGGCTCAAGAGGCCCGGCAATGACTGGACCAAGCTGCCTGAAGAACTGAAAAAAATGTTCCACGTGGAACATTTGGATGCCATTGCTACGGATATCCAGTATGAAGGTCACATTGAAAGGCAGAAAAAACAGGCGGAAAAAATCACAAGGATGGAAAGCAGAGCCATCCCTGCCGACATTGATTACGAACATGTTCACGCCTTGAAAAAGGAAGCCGTCATCAAGCTGGGAAAAATACGCCCCGGCACCATCGGGCAAGCCTCCCGCATTCCGGGCATTACTCCGGCAGATATCGCCCTGCTGCTTGTGCATCTGCAAAAGCGTGGAAGGTAGCGCACCGGAAATCCGGCGCTGTTCCCCCAAAGCTTTTAAATTTGACCGCAAAACGGTTCCACGGATGATAAAAATATCATGCACAGTATTCTACCCGTTGTACTGCCTCCGGCTGCAAACCAGGCTTCCCTTTCTTCCCGGTCAATTTTTCTCCTGCATCGCGGCCTGCTGTCCTGCATCCTGGGATTCACCGCACATGCCCTTATTCTCGCAGGGTATTTTTCCATCATCGGTTTGATTAACATTTTTCCGGCTGCCAAGACTTACGGCTGCAACATGTAATCCCCCGTCAAAAGAGGCAGGGATAAAAGAAACGGATACCGGAAGAAAGATGGCCACTCTTGGCAAGAACGCCAGAAATTAAGTCGTATTGCCGGCCTCAAACCCGGAAGGAGGGGAACAAAAATTTCCGGCAAGATTAATCAGTCTTTTCCTCAAACAAGTCTTGTCAGCGGCGGAAAGGACTTTACGCATTTTCCGCATTGATAGATCGCAATGAAAAACAAGCCACGGTAAGGAGAGGAGGAGGGAAACCGTCCATGCCAGCCGCTTCAGGAATTAACCTGCGCCACAGCCAGGAACATTCCGGACGGCAGATAAAAATAGCCATTGCCGCTACCGGTAGCGCACGTCACCACGGATACACACGTCATTTCCGAAAGTTCTCACAACCGGCTGATCAAGATAGGCTTCACGTTCCAGAAACGTTCCGCCCTCCACTCCATCCGCGCCGCCTCCCGTGATGATGGGGGCATAAAATCCCACCCATTCGTCAACCAGGGCAGCTTTCAGAAATTCCTTGACCAGGCACCCTCCGGCTTCCAGCAGGATGGTACCTATTTTCTTATCACTATAAAGATTTTGTAACAATTCCAAATAACTTGAAACATTCTCTACGATCAGGGTACGGTCACGGAATTCATCCGTCAGGCAAACGGAATCCGCAGGTATGGACGCCGCGTCATGAGTCAGGACAATACGCCAGGGTTGTTCTTTCAGGGGAGAAACGGAACGGTCCGGAGTCCTGATCGTCAGGGAAGGATTATCCAGGCGCATGGTATTTCCTCCCGTGAGAATGGCGTCGCACTCCGCGCGGAGAGTATGCACAAAAGCCCTGGATTTTTCATTCGTCAGCCACTGGGAACGTTCCGGACTGCGTGAAATGCGGCCATCCAGGGACATGGCGCTTTTTGCAACCACCCACGGACGCCCTTCCAGCATGTTCAGCCGGAACCCCCGGATCAAGCGGTCGCACTCATTTTCCAGAATTCCCTGCGTAACCTGGATTCCCGCACGTTGGAGAATTTCAGCGGCGGCGCCGCGGTGCCTGGGATTGGGATCCTCCGAACCGTAAACCACCCGTTTGAAATGATGTTCCAGAATGGCTTCCGTACAGGGCGGGGTTTTTCCGGCGGTACTGCATGGTTCCAGAGTAACGTACAGGGTGGAATCCGCAAACAGCCCGGCGTTTCCCCTGGCTGTTCCGTCAGCTATGGCATTCCTTTCCGCATGGGGAAGTCCGGCTTTTTCATGGAATCCGGAACCGATTACCCGGTTCCCATGAACAATGACCGCTCCCACACAGGGGTTCGGCGCTGTCAGCCCGACTCCGTTTGCGGCCAGTTCAACGGCCATGTTCATCCAGCGGCCGTCCTGGTCCTCTGTGTTCATGCGGACCTTGTAACACGAATCCCGGAGGGAGGACAATCACGTTGTGTGATTGAAGAATATTAGATTTAACAATATTAAATTCCTTCTTCTTCTACCGTGTGCCTCGTGTGAACAACGTTTTTATCCATTTGGCGTGAAGGGATTGGAAGGCTCTGCAAATGTGAATAAATTCGGCTCATAGAAATGTGAATAACATCTGAATAACTTATTCACACCATACTCACACTTAATTGACGCATCCGTTCACACGGTTATTGGCATGCGGAACGGGGCAGTGCATTCCGTCTTGCAGAGGCGGCGAAAGAAATCATACCATTCATGCATGAGGGTTGCCAGACTGATTTATATTCCGGAGGAGGACCTTACTTTTCCCGCAACGGGCCCTGAAAGGCCTTTCTGCGCCTTTTCCGTGGCTGGGATGAGTATAGCCGCATATTGTGCCTCCCGGCTCCGGGAAGCGGGCTTTGAGACGGTTTTGGAACCGGGAGAAGCCGTTCCGGAGGAAACCGGGGAAATAGTGGAAGTGTCCATGCATGATTTTTCACCGCAGGCCGCCGCGTGGCTTGCCGCCTGCGGGGCAGGGGAGGCGCGGAGCGGGGAAGGACGGCTGCTGGCGTGGAAAGGGCGGGGAAACGGCCTGAAACGTGTTTTCACGCGGCAAGAAGCTCCGGTCGAGCGCCTGGTTTACCCCTGGGACCTGCTGGCGTGGCAGGAAAAAGTAATGAAAGGAATGGCGGGAGGGAATTTTTCTACGCGGGAGGGCATTTACGTCACGGGAGCGCTCCGGGTGGGGAAGGGCACCGTGGTGATGCCCGGCGTGGTGGTGGAGGGGAACGTCTGGGTGGGGGACGGATGCAGGATAGGGCCCAATTGTTATTTGCGCGGCTGCGTATCTATCGGAAACGGCTGCGTGGCGGGGCAGGGGGTGGAACTGAAAAACTGCATCATCGGGGATAGTGCCTTTATTCCCCATCTGAGCTACGCGGGAGATTCCATCATCGGTACAGATGTCAACTTCGGGGCCGGGGCAGTGTGCTCCAATTTCCGGCATGACGGAAGGGAGCACAGGATGATGGCGGGTGGCAGGCTGACGGATACGGGAAGGGACAAGCTGGGCGCCGTCATCGGGGATCATGTGCGCCTGGGAGCCAACACCGTCATTCTGCCCGGAAGGGTAGTCCCTCCCGGCACGTGGACCATGCCGGGGGAAGTGTTCACGGGGGCATGAAACGGGCAGGGGCCCCGGAACGCAAAAAGGCCGCATGCGGAGGAACCCCTCCGTCATGCAGCCTTTTAATAATACGTTTCCGGCTTGTAGAAAAAGCGGGAATGGTTCAGCGCCTCCGGCGGCGCATCAGCAGGGCGCCCAGGCCCAGCAGGCTCAGGGAAGCCGTAGCCGCTTCCGGCACGGGGAGCACCACGCCGTCATAAAACTTGATGTTGTTGATATCCATGGTTCCGTTCATGGGGCGCACCTCTCCGAAGGAAGAGCCGAACTGGGAGCCTGTCAGAGCCGGGGAGGACGGATTCCAGCCAGTGATGGTGCCCGCCAGGGCGCCGTTGACGTAAACGGAAAGCGTCTGGGAGGAAAGATCGGAGACAATGCTGAAGTTGTTCCATGTATCCTGCTGGAGGTTTGTCCAGGTCAGGCCCGTGTTAATGTTTCCACCGGTTTGGCCTCCGAATCCCTTGTTATAAAAATAAAGCTCTCCGGCTTCATTGAATTCAAGGACCATGCTGTTGGATTCTCCGGAAACCGTTCCATTGGAATAGAGGCTGAAAACGTCTTTCCATGCATTGCCGGTGGAACTCAGGTTTTTCAGGTCAAAACTGACGGTGAAACTGCCTGTAATGTCTGCTATGCCTGATTTGTAGGGGGTGCCGCCGGACCCGCTGCCGAAGGTGGCGTAGTCATTACCGGCCGTGTAATTGAAGGAGCCGTTCCAGCCGGGAGCGTTTATCTGCGCTCCCTCCGTGGTCCATTCCCAGGAGTAAATGGGAGTAGCTGCGTTTGCCAGTCCCGCCGCGGCCAGTAGGGCCAAAATAATTAATGAACGTTTCACAAAAGTTCTAAAGGTTGTTTATTGCCGCAAATCGCCGGACCCGCAGCTTGAATGAAAAGTACCGGATTCCGAATCCGGGCGCTGCCATTATTCCTGTCTGAACTGCCGAATCCATTAAAAATAGGCGGGATCCGGAAGAAACGCTTTATTCATCCCTTTTTATTTCTCTTATTTTCCCGTGAACTTTACTCCCGTTAATACCTTTATTGTTAAAAAAATGATTTGATTCCGGATTCGGAATCCGCATGACCGGGTCAACAAAAATAGTATTCTCTGAAGAATGGAATTTTAAGAATACTTAAATAATTTGAAAAAATCGTTTCATGCAAGATATGCCCGGAGAAACCACCCATTACTATATGTTGTATGCTTTTTAAAAAATACTGCCAAATATTAGGGTTTGACGGAAAAATGGCTTGAACCTCAGAAGGCGTTTGTGAGAGGATGCGAGGCAGATAAAAGCACAGACACATGAAGTTTACCATTTCCAAGCAAGTATTTCTCGACGGTCTGAGACAGGTTGCCAGCGTGGTGTCTTCCAAGACGACGCTGCCGATTCTTTCCAATGTCAAAATTGAAGCTGAAAACGGCCAGGTGCGTTTTACGGCTACGGATCTTGACGTATGCATTACAGGCGTAGTTCCCGCGAACGTGTTGCGCGAAGGCACCGTGACCCTTCCCGCCAAAAAGCTGGTGAGCATCATCAGCGAGCTTCCTGAAGCTGAAGTCCAGGTAGACGTGAACCAGCGCAATCAGGCGACCGTGGAGTGCGGCCGCTCCCAATTCAAGCTGAACGGCCTTCCGGCGGACGAATTCCCCGAATTGCCTTCCTTTGAACAGGCGACCGTCTACCAGGTGGACCAGAACTTGCTGCGCGACTGCATCCGCCGTACGGAATACGCCATTTCCACGGACACCACCCGCTATGTGCTGAACGGCATCTCCCTTTCCTTCCGCAACGGCAAGATGACCCTGGTGGCTACGGACGGCCGCCGTCTGGCCCTGGCGGAAACCGCCCTGGAATTCCCGGAAGAACAGCAGCTGGACGCCATCCTGCCCACCAAGGCCGTCGGTGAACTCCGCCGCCTTCTGGATGAAGTGGGAACCGTCACCGTCCGGTTCACCCGCAATCAGGCCGCTTTTGAAATCAATGATACGCTTTTGATCAGCAAGCTGATTGACGGCAATTATCCGAACTACCGCCAGGTCATCCCGACGGACTGCAAGGAAAGCATTGAACTTCCCTGCGGTGAACTGCTGGAAACGGTGCGCCGCGTGTCCCTCCTCTCCGTGGACAAGAGCACCAACATCAAGTTGAACTTCCGTGAAAACGAGCTGGAAGTGGCTTCCAGCGCGGAGGGCGTGGGTGAAGCCCATGAATCCATGACGATTACTTATGCGGGAAGGCCGCTTTCCATCTCCTTCAACCCGGATTTCTTCATGGCTCCCCTGAAGACGATGGCCGGGGATACGATCATTACGCTGAACCTCATTGATGAAATGAGCCCGGGCGTATTGAAGATTGGTGATGAGTTCCTGTACGTGCTCATGCCGATGAGATCTCCCAACTGATTTTGACTGGTACAAAATCGTTCATACAAGGAACAGGCGCCGTGGAAGCATGGCGCCTGTTTTTTATGGTCTGAAAATGAAAGGGATGGCAGGGTTATTCACATTAATGTTCTACGTGGAACATTTTCATTTTCCACCAGCCGGGCATAGGCGGGCGGCTGGTCTCCCCCCTCCGGTACCGGAATGGAATCCGGAAGGGCAGGCCCTCCGCATCCCGTTATTCGCTCAACAGCCCCGGAGCGGAAAACAAATCCGGAGCTACGTGGAAGGGATAGGAACCGGAGGCGTGGAGAATGGCTTCCCGGACGGGAGGCAGAGAACTGAAGCAGGCGGATTCCACATCCAGGATGCGGCCGTCTTTCAGTTCAATCATCAGACCCGGCTCAGCTTCATGATCCGGCGTACATCCTATGCGCTCAATCAGTTCCCACGGAATTTCCCTGCGTGAAATGCTGTTGCCCCAGGCAATGGAGGCGGAGGTCACGGTCAGGAAGTATGGCCTGCCCAGAAGGACGGGAAGCCACAGGAATAACAGGAGGGAGCCGAGAAGAAAACTCCACCATCCGGATCCGAAAAAAGCCCAGACCAGGCCGCACCCCAGGGTGCCGAGGAGTCTTCCTCCCAGCCGGTAGCTGCGGTAGGAATAGTAAGTGTTCATGAGTTGCGAAGTCAATGAAGCGTCAGGCGCAGCCGGGGGGCGTGAATCCCCCGCCCGCATTCTGTACGGTACTCCTTCATTCCTGCGAAGACAAGAGGATAAGTCAGGAAATCCAGTCCAGCATTTCACGTGGCACGGAACCCCGGGAGCGGATCAGGGAGAGGAAGGCTTCCTCCATTTCCGGCGGCGGCGGAAAGATGCCCGGCATGGCGCGTCCTGCGGCAAGCTCCACGGCGCCCTGGTTGTGGAGCGCGAGGGGAGGGTCTATGTAGCGCATTTGCGTAGGGTCCGGCAGAATGAAGTTGAGGGGACGCCCTCCATTCAGCATGCGTTCCTTCGGAATCTCCGGTCCCCATTCGTCCTCCACGCCCATATTGGCCAGCAGAACGCCGGAGGAGCACGCCACAGCCGGGTCAATCATCCCTGACAGGGCATGGCGCCTGCCTGTAGCCGTGACGGCGCAGAACGCCTGTTTAACAGCGTTATTGAGAGTTTTCCCGTCCTGTGCATGGATGAAGGAGACGGAGGGTGCGGGAAGGGGCCTTTCCTCCACATCCGCCACGATGACGTTTAAGCCCCGGCTGAGGGCGTGCAGGACGATTCCCCGGCCTACTTTTCCGCAGCCGATGACTACGAGCATGCTTCCCGGGCCGCTTTTCATCCCCAGCGTTTCCAGGGCGCGGAAAAAGCTTTCTCCGGTTCCCAGGCAGGTTTCTATCTGCTTGATTTTTCCGGCGTCCACCATCCACACGGGCTGCGTGCAGCGCGCATAATGCTGCGCTCCGGACCGGGTCAGTTCCACATACCCGCAGCGGCTGGGAACATGGCTGAGCGCCCCGGCGCAGTCCATCACCACGTCATAAGGGCCTTCCGCCTGTCTTGCGTCCACCACGGGTATTCCGTACCGGTCCAGCAGCGCGACCGTTTCCGGGTCGTGGGGCATCACTGGAGAGACCGCTGCCGTCAAGTCCGCTCCCGCCGCCAGCAGGGCGGCGTATTTGGCGCAGGTGTTCCGGAACACGGGGGAAGCGTCAATCACACGGCAACCTTCCAAGGGACGCCTTTTAGCCCATGTGTGATACTGGTGCAGAAGCACCGGGAATTCCTTTTCCTGGTAAAAGGAGGACAAATCTTCCAGAATGCGCGCCGGAGATACAGGCATGGCAAAAATTGTAAGGGTTCTACGGATGAGAGGCAATCTTTCTCTTCTCACGTTGCAGTACCTTCCGCCATTCCGGGCGTTCGTTTGAAGACTTGGTTTTTAATGGATGCCCTACCGAGGAAGAGTTTGTTGTTTTTCATTTCAGCGAAGGGAAAATCAAACTCTGGAGAGGGAGAAAGCCGCAAATGAATGAAAAAAACGTCGATAGAATCATGAATTTTGTAGAAGCAGGTACAGAGATGATAAAGGGGAAAATACGTTTGAACAGGTTTCTTATCGGAAAAACATCGTGATAAATAACTTGTATAGGTGAGGAAAAGCTGGATTATTCTATTTGGTGACAGGATTTTACCCCATTGTTTGATTAAAGATGAAGAAACTGGTCATGAACTGCGTGGAATGCATTATTTTATGCAGTATGATTTTTATGAACCTGTCTCAGGCGCAGGAGGATATGGAGAAGCTCAAACAGGCTGCTGGAATAGTGGACCAGGCGTTGGATGATGGCTTTGGAGTAAACCTATGGGAGATAGTGGAAAAAAATCAGAATATCAGTGAGGACGAAGCTGCGGACATCATGCAGATGCCCTATTACAAGGACAGAGTCGCTGTGTGGGACAGTAGCCTTAAAATGCTGGAAGGAACGGAATTCAGACAAAATGGCCTGAAGGGGCATGCGTCCGGGGCTGTTCAGTTCAATCCGCGGACAGGCGTTGTTCTGCCCGGGTTTGCCATTGGAGGCGGTCGCGATGCAGCCATTTTTACCAGCCAAAGACTGAAAATTGGACAAACCATGTTTTCGTGCTTTCAGTGGTGGGATGAACGTTGGAATCCAGCCGATAATGAATGGGAAGTGGCGGGGGTGGTGGTCAGGCAGGTGGCCGGTTCCCGTGAAGCGGTCATGTTTTTCCTGAATAAGGAAGGAGGGCGATGTTGCTTGCCGTGTGGAGTAGCCGGCATTCTTTACCAAAAGAAGTTGGGCAAAATGGTCGCTTCCTTTTTTGACTGGAACGGCCAGCCGGCCGAATTGAATCAGGCCGGATACCGCGTTTCCCGGGTGGAAGAACCGATGAATGGTTCTCCGCCTTCCTTTTATCTGGGAAGCCACTTGCTGGATATGGACTGGATGCGCCTGGGGCATTGGCGGGAAGGAATGATTTATTTCTTGTGGAGTTACGGAGGCGTAGCAGATTGACGGGAAAGGCGGAAGCATTATTTGTGCTGTCGATGCCTCTGGAAAGAGAGAATGGCATAGAAAAAGGACTGCCTTTCGGGTAGTCCTTTTTGAAATGGATTGCGGAGAAAACAGAGTGTTTTCCGACAGCTTGTTGTGAGTTCCAGTTCCCTATTGCTGTACGGCAGGGGTTTTCTGCACTTCCGGCACGGGCAAAGGCGTTCTCTGGATGGTTACGGGCGTTCCTACGCTGGTTTGCTTGTAGAGAATTTCCGCGACGTTCCGGGGCAGGCGGATGCAGCCATGGGAGATGGGATGGCGACGCACCTTCCCCACGTGCAGGCCCAGGCCCGCGTTGGTAAGCCGCTGCCAGTAGGGCATGGGGGAACCGTCAAAGCGGCCGCCTTCCGGAACGGGGTCCGTAGATTCCGCATTGTAGTTGATGCATTTGCCTTCCGCATCATACATCTTGCCATACAGGTTGGACGCGTGGTCTTCCTTTTTGGAGATGACGGTGTAGTCTCCCGTCTTGGTCGGGTAGGCCTTGACGCCGGAGGAGAGGGGAAAGTCCATGGCAACCAGGCCGTCCACCAGGTACTGGCCCCGCTGCTCGTCCAGGCAGACGAAGATTTTGCGGGATTTCTTCGGCTTGCGGTTCAGCAGGGTGTCATCCTTGTATACGTCATACGTTTTCCGGTAGTCCTTGCGGGCTACAAAGTGGGCATACGTGGAGGGATGGAAGGGGTTTTTGTATTCCGGGACGGATTTGTCCACGGCGCGCGGATCCGGCAGGGACGGGTGGCCCTTGCCGGAGTGGGTGCAGGACGTCCACCCCATGAGAATCACGGGGAGGACGGCCAGAAGAAAGAGATGCTTCATAAGCGGTGAAACCGGGAAGGGACCCCCGGATTACTTGGAACGCGGAATCGTCAGCTTCTGGTTGATGTGGATCATGTCGGACTTGAGGCCGTTGGCTCTCTTTAGCGCCTTGACGGAGGTGCCGTTCCTGCGGGCGATGGCTCCCAGCGTATCGCCCTTTTTCACGGTGTAGGTGCGTGCCTTGGGAGCGGGCTTGCGCGTGGTGCTCTTTCTGGCGCTCGTGCTGCGGGAGGATTTGCTGCTGGCCGTGGTCTTCCGCGTGGATGATTTCTTGCTGACGGAAGGCTTGGCGGGCGGATTATAAGCGTAACTGGAAGAGCTGGAGGAGCTCTTTACCGGGCTGTAATGGCCGGATTCATAAGCGGGATCAGAGCTTTCAGCAATCCACGGCGGGATTTCCCCGCTGGCCGGTTCCGCAGTGTCATAACCGCCTGTGGAGGAATTCTGGGTAGAGCAGGAAGAGAAGGGGAGCACCAGCGCGGCAGCGCAGGCGCAGGTAAAAATGAATGGCGCTTTCATGTGTGCCCTGTTCATACTAATTTATGATTTCGGATTCAAGGCGCTAGCGCGGATTGCCGGGATTTTTTTTCAGCCCTTGTCCAGATTATAAAAGGTTTCCGCATTTCGCGTCGTCACGCGCGCCAGTTCCTCCAGTTCCATGCCTCTGGAAGCGGCGATAAAACGGGCTGTATGGATGAGATGCGCGGGTTCATTCATGCGGCCCCGGAGGGGTTCCGGGCTGAGGTAGGGGGAGTCCGTTTCCAGCATGATGCGGTCTTCCGGGCACCAGCGCGCGGTTTCCGCCACTACGGGGGCGTTTTTAAAGGTGGCCACCCCGGTGAAGGAGACCATGCCGTCCAATTCGTCAAAGATTCGCGCGGCCTGGGCCGTGTCTCCGATGAAGCAGTGGAACACGGGGCGCACGCGGCCCGCGTGGTTCCGGGCAATCGCCAGGGCGTCTTCAAAGCTTCCGGAGCCTTTCCGGTCCCGCGTGTGCAGGACAATGTTGAGGCCCAGGCGCGCCGCCAGGTCAAAATGCTGTTCCAGCAGGTCCTGCTGAAGGCGGCGGAAGCTCTCAGCCTCCCAGCCCCGGGGGGCTCCGTGGAAGTAGTCCAGCCCCGTTTCCCCGATGGCGGTCAGGGGGATATCCTGCGCCATCCGGGAAAGACGGTCCGCCCAGCCCTCCGGCGCGTCATGGGCGTCGTCCGGATGGATGCCCAGCGCGCAAAAGACCACGCCCGGGAACTGGCGCGCCCACGCCGCGTTCGCCTCCCAGTCATCCGGGCGGGCTCCCAGCGTAATCATGCGGTCAATGCCTTCCCGGAGGGCATGCTCCACATAGGCTTCCCGGCGGGACTGGTCGAATTGCGCGGAAGCCAGATGGCAGTGCGTGTCAATAATCATGGCGTAAAAACCCTGGCAGGGCAGGGGGAGTCTGTGGATATTTCCCGGTTTTGAAAAGCGCAAACGCAGGGCATGCCTGATTTTTCCTTGCCACGCGGAAGTGAAACGCACAAACTGCCGCGCATGAATTGTACGGCTTTGTGCATGTGCGCCGGCCTGTTGTCGGTGGCTTCCCTTCAGGCAGGAACCCAGCAGATAGAAGCGCCGCAGGAAGGCCCTGTCATCAGTTTCCATCTGGAAAACGACATGTTCGTGGGGGATGACGATAATTATACCAACGGCGTCCGCTTTGCCTGGATGTCCGGCACCACATCCCGGAGCCATACTTTTTCCGGCATGTTGGGAACGGTGCTGGGGGGCACGAACGCTTCCGCTTCCTGGCGGCGGTTCATGGGCATGAACGGTTCCCCCAACCTGCGCCAGCAGTGGGGACTGGACCTGACCCAGCTCATGTACACCCCGGAGCAGAAGGCTACCTACCCCATTTATAACCAGCATCCCTACGTGGGCAACCTGACGCTGGGCCTCACCTCCCTGGTCAAGAATGAAGACAGGGCCAATTCCCTGGAGCTGCAATTGGGCACCACGGGCACGAATTCCCTGGCGAAAGGCTCCCAGCATTTTATTCATAAGCTGTGGGGCATGGAACAATGGCCCGGCTGGTCCAACCAGCTCCCTGGAGAGATGACGGCCAATCTGTTTTTCAAGCGCTACTACCGTCTGCGCGGACTGGAAAAGCGCTACAGCTCCGGCTTTGAAACGGACGCCCTGGCGTACTGGCACGCGGACGCCGGCACGGTAAAGGTGCAGGCGGGCGGCGGCATGTCCTTCCGCTTCGGCTACAATCTGGGCAATACGTCCCCTGAAAACAGCATCCGCGGGGCTACCAGCGCCGCGCCGCCCTTCGTTTACAACAGGACGAACATCGCCAACTGGGGGTATTACGGCTATCTTCACGCCGCCGTGCGCGCCGTGGCCCATGACCTGTACCTGGACGGCACGGTGTTCCGCTCCTCTCCGGAGTACGTGAACAAGTATCCCGTGGTGGGGGAATGGGGCTACGGCTTCGGCCTCCGGTACAAGCGCACGGAACTGCTGTTCGGCCTGCACTACATTACCAAGGAGTACACGCAGCAGGAATCCATGCAGTGCGTGGGCGTCCTCCAGTTAAAGCATACTTTTTAACGGCTGCGTTTTCCGCAGGTCGGGCATAAACGCAACGGCAGCTTGCAAAGGGCAAGTTTGCTGTTAGAATTAGAATTGCGGATTCGTATGTAACAGGACAATCCGTTTTTGCATACCAACGTTGACACATATTGACTTCATGAGAACAACCAGATCCTGGCTTTTATCCTGTACCGCGCTGGCGGTAGGCTCCGCTATGTGCGGCCTCGGAGCCCCGGGCGATTCCGCCCCCGCGCCCGCCCCTACCGGGCTGGAATGGGAGCAGGAACAGAACCTGCATTTGAACAAGGAGGCCCCCACGGCCTTTTTTGCGTCTTTCAGCGATTTGCAGTCCGCCCTGAAAGTGCTGCCTGAAAACAGCAAGTGGCGCAAGTCCCTGAACGGACAGTGGAAGTTCCACTGGGCCAAGGATCCCCAGAGCCGCCCGGCCGATTTTTACAAGCCGGATTACGACGTGAAGGACTGGAAGGAAATCAAGGTGCCCTCCTCCTGGCAGACGCAGGGCTACGGCACCCCCATTTATTCCAACCAGCCGTACCCCTTTGAACGCTCCTGGCCCTATGTGATGAAGGAGCCTTCCAACAAGAATTACACGTCCTACAAGGAACGGAACCCCGTAGGCTCCTACCGCCGCACCTTTGAAGTGCCCGCGGACTGGGACGGCAGGGAAGTGTACATGCAGTTTGACGGCGTGGATTCCTTCTTCTACCTCTGGATCAACGGGCAGTACGTGGGCTTTTCCAAGGATTCCCGCAATCCGGCCCGCTTTGACATCAGCCCCTACCTCAAGAAGGGGGAGAACGTGGTGGCCGCGGAGGTGTACCGCCATTCCGACGGCGCGTACCTGGAATGCCAGGATATGTTCCGCCTGTCAGGCATTTTCCGCAACGTCTCCATTTTTGCGGTGCCGAAGGTCCACATCCGCGACTTTTTCGCGCAGACCAATCCGGTGGACCAGAGGGACTGGGCCCTGAACATTGACCCCGCCAAGCCCGGCACCATGAACGGGGACTGGCGCCTCCAGGTGGACGTGGACGTGCGCAACCTGTTCCCGGCGACCGAGAAGCTGGAAGGGTGCACCGTATCCATGGCCCTGTATGACGCCGCCGGCAAGCTGGTGGAGCCCGTCAAGCCCAAGGATGCGCCGTATGACGGCGTGCTGGAAAAGCCCCTGCGCATCACCGGCATGAAGGATTTCAAAACTTCCCTGCTGGGCATTTACGCCAAGCCCCGTCTGTGGTCTGCGGAGGACCCCAACCTGTACACCCTGGTGCTGACGCTGAAGCGTGACGGCAAGACGGAGGAAATGGTTTCCTCCCGCGTGGGCTTCCGTAACGTGGTGATCAAGGACAGCGTGTTCCTGGTAAACGGCCAGCCGGTGAAGGT
>ERZ791837.592-NODE-592-length-27293-cov-3.024671_pt1 | contig 27293 bp, 20 predicted proteins | sample MGYA00510292_ERZ791837 | MGnify/ENA primary metagenome ERZ791837 (study PRJEB30046, sample SAMN00715259) | human gut metagenome | study: EMG produced TPA metagenomics assembly of the A metagenome-wide association study of gut microbiota in type 2...
CGCCCACGGTGTCGCCGATGACGGCGGCCTTGTGGCTTTCCGAACCCTTGCCGCCCACGTGGCCCTGCTCAATGTACTTCTTGGCATTATCCCACGCGCCGCCGGAGTTGGCCATGAACACGGCCAGCACGAAGCCGGAGGCCAGGCCGCCGGCCAGCAGGCCGAACACGCCGGGAACGCCGAACACCAGGCCCATGCAGATGGGGGTAATGACGGCCAGCACAGACGGCCAGATCATTTCATGCTGGGCGCCCGCCGTGGAGATTTCCACGCAGCGCACGTAATCCGGTTCCGCTTCTCCGGTCAGGATGCCCTTGATTTCCTTGAACTGGCGGCGCACTTCCTTCACCATCTTCTCCGCGGCGCGGCCCACGGCATTCATGGTCAGGCCGCAGAACAGGAAGGACATCATGGCGCCCACGAAGAGGCCCATGAGCACCTTCGGGTTCATCAGGGTCACCTGGAAATAGCCCATGAAATCCGCCAGGGAAGCGGTGGTGATTTTAGAGACCTCCACACTCACGGCGTCATTAATCTTGTAAACGGTGTTGCCCGTCGCTTCGCTCCAGTGGAGGATGGAAATCTTCAATTCTTCAATGTAGGAGGCCAGCAGCGCCAGCGCGGTCAGCGCGGCGGAACCGATGGCAAAGCCCTTGCCTGTGGCGGCGGTCGTGTTGCCCAGGGCGTCCAAGGCGTCCGTGCGGCGGCGCACTTCCGGGTCCAGCTTGCTCATCTCCGCATTGCCCCCGGCGTTGTCGGAAATGGGGCCGTAGGCGTCCGTAGCCAGGGTCAGGCCCAGCGTGGAAAGCATGCCGACGGCGGCAATGCCTATGCCGTACAGGCCCTTGCTCATTTCAGCTCCAGTGAAGTGCCAGTCCCCGGAGGCCATGCCGTAAGCCAGAACGGTGCCCACCACGATGGTGATGACGGGGATGCAGGTGGAAATCATGCCGATGCCGATGCCGGAAATAATGACCGTGGCAGGCCCGGTCTTCGCACTGTGGGCAATCTTGCGGCAGGGATAGGAATCATGGGAGGTGTAATGCTCCGTGCTCTTCCCGATGACGATGCCTACTGCCAGGCCGGTGACAATGGCGCCCCAGATGCCCGCCCAGTTATCCAGGCCGATGAGCTGGAGCAGGAAGGCGGAGGCAATGGCGATCAGGAAGGAACTCAGGTTGATGCCGCGGTTCAGGGCGGCCATCAGCTCCGTCTGGGAGGCGCCGCGCTTCACCCGCACCGCATATACGCCCAGCAGGGAAAGAATGGTGCCCAGGGCCGCGATCAGCATGGGCGTGAGAACGGCCTTGATGGCCATTTCCGGCACGGCCATGTAAGCCGCCGCGCCAAGGGCGGCGGAAGCCAGGATGGAACCGCAATAGGACTCGTAAAGGTCCGCGCCCATGCCGGCCACGTCCCCCACGTTGTCGCCCACGTTATCCGCGATGGTGGCGGGATTGCGGGGGTCATCCTCCGGAATGCCGGCTTCCACCTTCCCGACCAGGTCAGCCCCTACGTCCGCGGCCTTCGTGAAGATGCCGCCGCCCACGCGGGCGAACAGGGCCTGGAGGGAAGCCCCCATGCCAAAGGTCAGCATGGTGGTGGTGATGACGACCAGGCGCATGGAAAGCTCCATGTCTCCGTAAAACCAGTCCAGCACCCAGTACCACGCGCCGATGTCAAGCATGGCAAGGCCCACAACGGTCAGGCCGAGCACGGCGCCGGAACGGAAGGCGATCTGAAGGCCTGCGTCCAGGGAATGGCGGCATGCGTTCGCCACGCGGCCGGAGGCGTACGTGGCCGTTTTCATGCCGATGTAACCAGCCAGGCCGGAGAAAAATCCGCCGGAAATGAAAGCGAACGGAACCCAGGGATTCTGGATGTGGAGGCAGTACGCCAGAAAAGCGAATACAACGGTAATCAGCACAAAGAAAATAGCGACGATCTTGTATTGCTGCCGCAGGTACGCCATGGCGCCGCTGCGAACGTGTTTGGCGATCATTTTCATGACCTCGTTCCCCTCATCCTGGGCTTTCATGCGGTAAAAAAAGACGCCCGCAAAAACGAGAGCCAGCACCGAAGCCAACGGAATGAGCCAAAATAAATCCTGGATGGTTATCATTGTCAGTACACTTTAAATTAAAGTGCAAGAATCATATCACTTGCTCCACTTTACTCCAAGAAAAAACCTCCGTTCAGGATGGAAAATTCACCTTCCTGCGGAAAGACCAGACCAACGGGAAAACCAGGGGGTATTTCCGGAAGAAACAAGGGACGCCCCGATTAATCCAATTCCCTGTCCGAGACCCCGTGCGGCCTGCTCCGGACAGGCGGGAAAAGCTTTCTACGGCTCTTTCCCCGCTCCCCCTTCTCGGATGTGAATACGTCCGGAAGCCCCACCTTCCTACACACACGCCTGCACTGCGGAAGGCAACAGACAGGAAGCGTGCTCCCTCCGGAAACGGGACAGCAAAAGGAAGCATGGAAGGAAAAAGCCTTCCATCAGCAGGAACTGCGGTTACCTGTCCGCCATTCCATCAATAATGGAAAGCTCTTCCGGCGTGAACCGGGTATGTTCCAGCGCTTTCAGGCAATCCCTGATTTGGGCAGGACGGCTGGCGCCTATCAGGGCCGTGGTCACCACGGGGTCTCTCAGCACCCAGGCCAGCGCCATCTGCGCGAGGCTCTGCCCGCGGGTCCGGGCCAGTCCGGCCAGACGGCGGATTTTACCCTCATGCTGCCGTACGCGTTCCTCCGTTAAAAAAACGGAGGAACCTGCCGCGCGGGAATCCGCGGGAATACCCTCCAGATAACGGTCCGTCAGCATGCCCTGGGCCAGCGGGGAAAAAGCCACGCAACCCGTGCCCGTCTCCCTGATAGCCTGGAAAACGGACTCCTCCGGCTCACGGTTGAACATGTTGTAACGGAGCTGGTGCACCAGGCACGGCACACGGGCCTCCCGGAGCATGGCGCAAATCTGCCTGGTCTGTTCCGCCGGGAATTTGGAAATGCCGGCATACAGGGCCTTGCCGGACTGCACCGCCGTGACAAGGGCCCCTGCCGTTTCCTCCAGCGGTGTCCCCGGATCATACCGGTGCGCATAAAAAATATCCACATAATCCAGCTTCATGCGGGAAAGGGACTGGTTCAGGCTGGCAAGCATGTGCTTGCGGGAACCCCAGTCCCCGTACGGCCCCTGCCACATCAGATGCCCCGCCTTGGTGGCAATGACAAGTTCATCACGGAAGGGGGACAAATCCTGCATGAAAATGCGGCCGAAGCACTCTTCCGCGGAACCGGGGGGCGGCCCGTAATTATTCGCCAGGTCAAAATACGTGATTCCGGCATCAAAGGCGCCATGGATAAGCCGGCGCGCATTCTCGAAGTCATCGGCAGAGCCGAAATTGTGCCAAAGCCCCAGGGAAACGGGGGGAAGCAGCAGCCCGCTGTGACCGCAGCGGCGGTAGTCCAGATGGCTGTAACGGCCGGGATCGGGAAGATAACTCATCATCAGGAAGGAGTGGAAGATTGACGCGCATGGGACGGTCGTTCATGCCGTACGCCGGAACGCCATGCCTCCGTGCGGTATTTGGATGCCAGCAGTTCCGCCACACGGGCGTTCATGCCGGGAAAAAGCTCCGCTTCCCCGGACAGGGAATGTTCCTCCGCCAGGCGGGAGGCCAGCAGCTCGTCCCAACCGGAGGGGAGGACGCAATTCTGGATGCTGCCCTGGTGAAGAACGCCGCCGCGGACTCTCCGCTGGCCGCCTCCGGCCAGCTTCTCCCCGCCGGGAAGTACAAGATCGCTCGTCACGGGGCTGGAAAAACAGGCGCGGCCTCCGTCAGGAGCGTCTCCGTCCAGCATTACGCATTTCACGCCGCAATCCTTCAGGACACGGGCCAGCGCCCCGTGAATCCAGCGGTAAAGCGTGGCGCTGGAAGGCCGTTCCGTTCCGTCGCTGCGGTGCATGGCCAGAGTGAAGGGAATGTCATTCCGGTGGTCTACAATGCCACCGCCTGTCCAGCGGCGGACAAAATGGAGTTCCTGCGCCGGAAAAATGCCGCGCGCCGTGGCTTCCGCGTCAAAATAGCCATAGGTCACGGTCGGCTCCGCCCAGCGGTACACCCGCAACACGGGCTTCTCCCCCCACTCCAGAAGGGCCTCATCTACGGCCATGGCCTCCTCCCCGCATCTGGCTACCGGATCACGCCACAGCACGAGCTCCGGGAGGGGAGACAAATTACCGACGACATTTGCGAAGCCCGACATGTTGTAATGGACGCGTGAATAATGGCAAGAGTGGTCCGGACTGGAGCGGGCGCCGGAAAACTCCGCGCCCTCCGGTCCTCAAGGACGGGTCTAATGGCTCACGGGCAGCGCGACGCGCTGGGTGAACGACCGGGTGTAACGTTCAAAGAACTCCTCCGGGGAGGGGGCGGGCCGCTTCTTCTGCCGGATCTGGTCCACCAGGGCCATGCCCTCATCCGTAACCACCGTCATGGAAATGGTCACGGCGATGACGCGGCCTGACTTCAAATCGTCAATATTCACGCTGCTTCCGATGATATTCAGCCGGTTGCCGTACACATCCATCTGGGTGCAGGAGCCCAGCCGGTTGGCCCCGGTCGTCATGACGGGAACCAGTACGGACGCGCGCTGCGTGGCATCCTTGTCCGACTTGTTGCTGCCGGAATTGCCTATTTTCTTCTGGTAATCCACCTCAAAAATCAGCGTCATTTCCACCACGTTTTCCACCAGGAAATTGGCAGGGATGGTTTCATCCTGCTGATAACGGGTATAAGCGGACCAGAGGTCCTGCTGGCCCAGAAGATTCTGGACGGTATCCTCCGCGTTGATCAAGTTGCGGTACAGGGAATAAACGGGAAAGCCGTCAGACTCCGCCGTGGCGTCCTGGTCCAGAATCTGGTCACGGTACAGCAGCTTGTAACCCACGCAGTTGATGTCCCCGATGATGCGGTCACTCCTCATATCCATGCTGGACTTGGCAGGGTTGCGGTCCGTGGGGGTGGTAAAGAAAATCAACTGGGAGGCATTCGTGATCTTGGCGCCTTCCGGCCCCATGATCATCAGGTTCACGCGGGCTTCATCCAACCCGGAAGAACGGCCTTTTTTCTTGGATGTGGTGGTCTTTCCGGCACGGGAAACCAGATCACTGTCCCGCTGCACCAGCATCCATTCAAAGGGATTGCCGGGACGGAACTGCATGCTCTCAAAATCCTTGGTCATGGTATCCATGGCCGTGCGGGCAAGCGTGGTAGTCCGCACATCCTGGAGCACCCATCTCCAGATATCCACCCCTCGGGAGGTCAGGGCCACAATCACCAGCACCAACACGGTGGTGATGGTCATGGCCGCCAGAAGCTCAATCAGGGTAAACGCGCCGGATTTGATTTTGGCAAATGTCTTCATGATTTTTCAGATGTCTCGGATAATTCCCATTAGCGGCGGAAAGCTAGATTGCGCGTAAAGACGGGAGTCTTTAAATTCTCCCAGGTCACGTTCTGCAAACGCTCGGGGTCCGTATTCAGAAGCTGGAAAAACTCTGCCTGGTACAGGACTTCCGCCCCCCAGGGCAAATTCAGGCCGCCGCCTTTTTCCGGCGTATAAACGTACAGGGAAGGCTCCGTAATCACTTTGCCGCGGTTGTAGGGATTGTAAATCGTTCCGTACTTGGGAGCCAGCTTGTACCCGTAAGCGTTGGAATCCATGCGCTCCACCACAAGCTGGGTCATGCGCACGGCGAAGACGGGCCCCACAAGCGCCTTGAAATCCTCCCAGCGGTCCTTGTTGTTCGCCAGGCAAACGCCCGTCACTACCGCCGTATTCCTTCCGGGGATGCTGCCGCCTTCCTCCAGCCAGGGCTGGGGCGTGCCGTCCTTGCGGGCGCCTTTGGTCAGGTCAGCCCTGTAATTGTAAACGAGGATGGTCGTAGCGGGCTTGGATGTAAACTCCATCCAGTAAAATGCCTTGTCAAAAGCGGAAATGTATCTGGTGGAGGAAGACTTTCTGGCATTGGGGGCGGCGCGCTCCGAATTGCGGAGCTCACCAAGTTCCGCCGTCAGGGCGTGAACAATGCGGTCCGCCTCGCGGATGGTCAGGGCGGCCTGCACCGTCCTTCTGGCAGGAATGAACATGGCCATGAACACCACGATCAGCACGGCAACCACGCCGATCGCCAGCACCACTTCCGTCAGGGTGAACCCCTTGGCACGAGACTGTTTCATAGAATGGGTCAACATAAAATGGGAAATCCGTTAGAATACTAATTAATTGGGAATCACCTGCTCCGTCGTTCTCAGCCGGCTGATATTCCCCTTGGGATAAATGACGATGCCGCCTGCCAGGCCCGGCTTGCCGTCCACCATCGGGGTCGGCTTCTCCTCCTTGCCGTTACCGGCGGAACCGGAAACCACCACCAGGCGGGTGGGGGCATTCGGCTGGGACATGCGGCCTTCCTCGTCAAACTCAATGAAATAAATATCCGTCATCCTGTTGCCGGGGAGATTGACGGTATCCTGCCCGTCACGGCTGGAAAAGCCGCGGGCCACGGACTTACCGCCCTTGGTCCTTTTGGAACCTTCCAAAAGGGTGCTGTAAGTGGGGCTGATGTAAAACCCGGCGGGAAGCGTCTGCAAGCGGTTGACCAGGTGCCACTTTCCCGTGCGCGTATTCTTGGACATCACGCCCAGGGTGCGCATGTTGCGGGCCTCGTCCTCAGGAGTGCTCACGATAATCAGGCGGCTCCACGTCCCTTTTCCCATGGCGTCCAGCCGGGCTTCCTGTACCATGCCGTCAACCATCTCCACGGCGGACTGAAGGCCCTGCCCCCTGCCCCCGCCTCTCAACATGCTGGCGGCCAAGGCCATCATGGCAACCATAATGGTGATGACGACAATCAGTTCCACCAGGGTAAACCCCTTGCTCCCCGACGAAGAACAGCGTGACGCCGCTCCGGAATGCTTGGAAAAATTTCTCATACAGGTTATGCAGGATTGAACAACGATTTTTGGCATGCTACCCGTTTCACACGGGCACGGCAATCATTTTTTGAGAAACAGGAAGGCCGGATATGCTCCCGTCCAAATAAAAATCCGGCGGGGTTTCACCCCCGGATCATCCCCGGCGCCATGAACCATCCGGAAGAACAGAACTTCCGGCTGATTCAATCCACACATTTCAAGAAGCATAGGAAGGAAAAAGCTCTTGAAACGCCTCTGGAAGGCCGCTTTTCCAGAGTTCCCGACCACTCCTCCTGCATCCGAGGGCAGTCAATGCCGCCATAATGTCCCCAGCTGTTTAAACGGTTTATCCTTTCTCCGGGCCTGAAAACCTATCTAACCCTCTACTCGTTGGAGAACGAAATTCCCGGTTAATGTACAAAGGAACAATTCCGGAAGCGCATGGAATGGAACTAGCATTCCATCATTCTCCAGAAAAGGAACTTCATTCTTATAATAAGAACAGAGGACCGTCACTCTTCCCCTTCATCCCGGGACCCGTTCCCTCCATGCCGGACGATACTCCTGCACTGCAGAAGATTCCATGCTCCCGGCATTACTGGTGACAGAGGCACAAAAAGGACCTTGCACCCATGGGACACTCTTATTATTCCGTTCCGCCATGCCAAATACATCAGCATCACACTCATCCCTATTGGAAAAAACCATCGAACGATTCCTGTTTCATTCACAATATGAAAAAAACCTTAGCGAAAAGACTCTGAAAGCCTATGCAACCGACTTGAGGCAGTTTGCCGACTTCATGATAAATCAAAGGAGCATCTGCTCTCTGCCTGCTATTTCTGCAGAAGACTTGAAGCAATACGTTAAGTCGCTGTCGGAATTTCAGCCCAAAACCATGAAAAGAAAAATGGCCACGCTCAAAGCCATGCTGAACTTCATTGAAATGGAAGACGATGACTTCATCAACCCCATGCGGAAGCTTAAAATCAACATCAAGGTTCCCTTCCTGCTCCCTCCTGTCATGGACTCCATGGAAGTGGCCTCCATCTTGACCACCCTGTACCGGGAGAAAAACGCCTGTTCAAGCAAAACAGGATCCTGCTACCAGGAAATCGTCCGCAACATCGCCGTGGTGGAACTCCTGTTCGGCACGGGCATCCGGGTATCCGAACTATGCGCTCTGCGCCTTGCGTCCGTAAACCTCCATAACGGCTTCATCAAAGTCTATGGCAAAGGGAGAAAGGAACGCGTCATCCAAATATGCCAGGACGTCATTCTGGAAGCCCTGCATGAATACCAGCGCTTCTGTCTGCCTTCTTCCCGTCAGAACACGTTCTTCTTCATCAACCGCCTGGGCCATAACCTTTCCTCCCAGTCAGTAAGAATCATGATCAAAAAACTGGCCTTGAAATCCGGCATCCTCAAACCCGTCACCCCTCACACATTCCGCCACACCTTCGCCACCCTCCTTCTGGAAGAAGGCGTAGACATCAAATACATCCAAACCATCCTCGGCCACAGCTCCCTCGCCACCACCCAAATCTACACCCACGTCAGCGCCGCCAAACAAAAAGTCATTCTCAAGGACTTCCATCCAAGGAAAAGTATAATGGTCCCTTTTTCTAAACACTGATAACTATTTATTATGGAGTCTAGAAATTCTATCCTAAAAAAAACTAAAGAAATTGCATTAAAACATTCTGTTGATCTTGCCATACCCAATTGCGAAGGGAGTGGGTTAGGGAATGTCATTGTTTATACAAGGCTAGTCGAAGAGTTTTCTCTAAAAATGGGGAGACCTATTTCAATTTTCACTGGCCCGCTAACACCGTCCACAGGAACAGCTATAGACGAAGATCCATTTGCAATTTGGCGCCATAATCCGTTCATTAAAGAAATAAAAAATGGGAAACAAATAGATAAAGAATCATTATACATCGTAAATGACGAGAGATCTACATTAATTCAATTAAATCATATCATTGAAAATATATGTTGGTCTTATGGCTTAAAAGCTAGAGAATTAAGAAGTTCTCTGTTTCTATCAACTGATGAAATGAAATGGGCATTAGAAGAATTAAAAAAATTACCCAGGCCCTTAGTTTGCCTTCATCCTGGAGGAAACAGCAAGAGCAGTCAATACTCACCATGGTACAAGGATAATTGGTTAAAAATAATTTCAAGAATAAAAAAAATAGCAGGAGTATTTCAAGTTGGAAATTACAAATTTGGAGATACAGATCTTGGGTTGTTAAATCCGGGAAAAAAAATAAGAGAAATGATGGCGTTAATCTGGGCTTCCGATTTTTTTATAGGGTTCGATAGTGCTCCCATGCATATTGCAACGGGTTTCAGAAAACCAGTTGTAACACTCTTTGATATGAGACAAAAATTTGAAAAAGAAAAAGAATACTCTATTTTACATGTTCCCTCTGTATTGTTAAGATGGTCCTATCCATTTAATAAGAACATAGCCATTATGGAAAATGATTTAAAAAATTCTTCATTAGAAGTTGTAATCAACGAAACAGAAAGATATCTGAATAATCTATACAATTAAATACATCTTTTGATTAATTTTTTCCATATGGATTTCAATAGTATTTTGAGCCGGTTCGTTAAGATCAGAAATAGAGATTTCTAAATCACAAAAATATTCTGGTAGGCATCTTTTTAAAACAACTATATTTCTCAAGAGAGTATCACAAATGCTGAATTTATTGGATAAAACTTTTACCGATAAAATATTTTTATAATCAGTAGACAAATCATGAATATTTAATAAATCTAATTTAGATTTAATATCTTTCAAGAATTTTTCACATTCATCTTGATAGCTTTGTTTTATCCCACAACATAAAAAAATCAATCTTCTACATAAAGAAATTGATTTATCATAATATTCATTGTGAATATAAGTTATTAATAAATTATTACCAATCGTAATTTCTTCTCTAATTCTATTCAACCAAGAACATTCAATGTATGATTTTTTAAATTTTTCCAATGCATATTCAAAGTTGTTATTATTTTTTATATATAGCAAACCTTCAACATAAAACAAATGTATATTCATTGCAGAAAAATTTCCCTTTTGAATAGTTTCTCTCAAAATATTCGTCAGTTTATTCGCTTGAGATATATTCCCATTCAAAATTTCAAAGCATATCTGTATGTAAATATTATGACACAATTGTCTATTACTTACATGACATTTTGAAATTTTATGTACAATATTTTTTGTTATTCTAAAACTATTAATACTATAAAGCATATAAATATCTCCAAGAATGACAGATTCCAAATTCGGATCTTCACTAGTATCAATTATTTGCTGTAACCGCAATGCTAAAACTGCAGCCTCATATCCTACTTTGCTATATCCCAGCAGGGCCGAACATTTTACAAGTCGATTCAATAATTGAGCATATTCAATATTTGTTTCACAATACTTCAATGATAATTTCGTGTATTTCAGATAATTTTCTAAATCAATACTCTTCAATGAGGCATGTGCAATATTATGATAATATTGTCTAGAGAAAGATCTCTTCATAGTAACGTCGATATCAATATTTTCTAATACTCGTATACCTCTTTCATTGTAAGATATCAGTTCTTTATTTGATAAAAAATATTCTCCTACATGAACTATTTTTTCGAGATTAGTTAGATATAAATTTATATATTTTTTGTCAACGCTTCTTTCATTAAATAAATCAAATATTTCTTTATGACATCTTAATTTTTTACTAAAGCTACCTGCAGAATATTGTAAAGCGGAGTTATATGAATCGATAGCGCCTTGTTTCCTCCTAATGTATGCTTGCAAACGCCCTTTTGAGAAAGAACTTTCAAAACTATTTGTCTTACATTTATTTATTGCATTAAATACACATGATAATTTTTTATCTTCATTCTGCAATTCCAGCCATTTAGTAGTAGCAGGAACAATATATTCATGTGAGAACGAAAAAACTTCTTCATTAATTCGATTCACCAGACCAGCACTTTGTAATTTTAATAATGATAATTCAGTATCTTCCAAAGTCGAATCAGAAATTTCAGAAAGTAATTCTAATTTTATATTTACGTTGATCAATGCCATCAGGCCCAATATATATCCTCCTAACTTATAATTGTCTTCTAATAATTTTTTATCCCAATAACGGATTCTTTCAATTAATATTGACTCTATGCTTTCAGATAATGTTACAACAAAATCCCTCAATTCAGATAATTGAGTTAATGCGTATACATGATTAGATGACGTGGGAATTAATATTTTATTTTCAATCAATCCTTGAAACAACATTGTTATATACAATGGATTTCCAGAAGTCTTTGTAAATATTAAATCTGCGACAATTTTATTATCTGATGAAATGATGACAGGATTTATTGCATTAAATAATTCTTCATTTGTTAATGCAGTTAATTTTTCATGCTGAATTCTATGAGAAAAATTATGATATAACCATTCCTGCATATTTCTCCATTGTTGTGTAATATCCTCTTCTGAATTTCTATACTCAAGAATAATTTTAATCTTACCTGAGGCCCAATCAGTATTTTCTAGTACATAAAAAAATGCTTGTAAAACTCGAGAACATACATTAGACAATCTATGGCAGTTATCTAAAAATAATAATATATGTTTATTGGAATAGACAAGTATTCTGATTATTATTGTTAGTAATAGTTCCGGATCTGATTCATCCCATTTATTGCAGGTTAAAAAATTTCTTAAAATGATACATTCATTTTTATTGCTTCTGTTTTGAAAATATTCAAAAAATGTCTCTATGAAATTTCCTGTGAATTCATTAAAATCATCCGTTTGAAATATATATTGTAGCTTCTCCGGAAGCAATGCTAACATTAATTCTCGAATAAACGTCGGCTCACTATTTATACTAAGTGTTGTATGAGCAACATGAAATCCCTCTTTTTTTGCTATATTGCATATTCTTTCACATAAATAACTCTTACCAATTCCTCCTTCTCCGCTGATCATATAAATCGATGAATTCGAACTGTTTAAAATATTCTTAAACATATTCTCAGCTTTGTTCCCTCTAAAATCTTTTATATATAAAGTATGATAGGGTATCATCAAATCAGGAAAGTTTTCAATACTATGGATATCTTCGCCTAGATTACTTTCAATTCGCAGAAACGCTTTGGTTAATATTTTTCCTTCATTGTCATTAGATAAATTTATTATTTCTGAAATTAAAATACAATTATTAACGCCGATTACGGGTCTTAATGGGATATCAATTTTTTCACCTTTGTTTGAATATATTTCTAATTTCAACTCAAGATAATCATATTTTTTATTTGAGATTTTAATAGTACTCTCGAAATGGTAAATTTTATTTGAATCTATGACATATCTTTTTTTATTTTCACTTCTCTCATCAGAAATGGTAGCTCTATAGAATGTGCTTTTTTCTATTAATCTCCACTCTATAATCTCTGATTTATCAGCATATTTTTCTATGTATGATTCATCAATACACTGCTCGGATTCTGGCGTATTTTTTATTTTGTCAGGACTCCATGTAGAACATGAAAAATCATTAATTTCTTCCTTAAGCCAATGAGCAAAATCTATAGCTTGTTTTGTTAAGGAACCTTTTGTGGCAATAACTAGTGTTTTCGGCTTATATCTTAAAGTTATAAGATACGCCTTTCCCAATACCTCTAACCCTAAATTCCTTTTGTGCAACTTGCATTCAAAAAAATGCTCATATTCATTTCTTCTGCTACTTGTTATGAGATTTCCTAGAATTTTCTTTTTCTCAATCTTCTCCCTAATTACTATGTCGATAGGTCTGTATTTTTTATAAAATATATCATATCCACCATGAATATTTTCTTTAGCCCATTCTTCAGCTATTTTTTTACAATCTAATTCTAATTCCACCTCAGGAGAATTATTAGTAATTTTACGTTTCATTTTATTTTTTATTTGGGAAATATGATAATAAATAGTTATCAGTTATTCGAGATGGTAATGCTAAAAAGCAATACCACAAATTTTACTCTTGTTAAAATATTACTTTCCCCGATTTTTGCAAAGATATTTTTATATTCCAAAGATTCCTATCGCATTTAATTAAACATCTAACAAATATTTTTTATATATCGTATTTATAATAAATTATTTTTCATCTACCTCAACTCCACCCAGACGCCGCGGTGGTCGCTGGCTTGGCGGGAGGCGGGAGAATCAAGGATGCCCATGGGGGGCTTGCGGCCAAGGCGCTTTTTCAGGGGATTGTTGATGAAGAGATGGTCAAAGGAGTGGTAGGTGTCTCCGTCTTCGTAGTAGATGGTCCAGGTTTCCCCGCGGGAATCCCTGGGTTTCAGGCGGTTTAAACGGTATTCCGTTTTCGCCGGGCCCTGGATGACCTGCACGGCGCTGTCCGCCGGGCCGTCATTGAAGTCACCGTACAGGAGCAGGGGCATTCCGTCCTGGGAGGCGATGACTTTATTCAGGTAGTCCCGCAGGGCGTAGGCTTCCCTTCGCCGCGTGTCTTCCGCGGACCCGTCACGGCTGAGGCGGGATTTCAAATGAATGCCCATCAGGCGGAAGAGGCGGCCATCCGGCGTTTTCACCGTGGTGTCCAGAATGCCGCGCAGCATCGTTTTCTTCCGTTTGGATTCTCCCGGTACAGGCATGTCCGTCACAGAGCGGTTGTCCACGATGGGATATTTGGAGAGGAGGGCCAGTCCCCGGTCTTCTCCGTTCCGCATGACCAGCACCTTGTGCGGCAGTTGAACGCCTTTCCTTTTCAGCCGCATCTGCAAGTCGCGCACGGCGGCTTCTCCACCCATTTCAGACAGCCCCACTATTTCCGCCCCGGATTGCCGGACCAGCTCCGCCAGAGCTTCGCGCGCTTCCACGGGCTTGTATTTTACCTGGAAGTTGCTTCTCCGCGGGTCTTCCGGAACAAAGTAGTTGCCCGCGTTCATAGTCAACATCCGGACAGGCTCCCCCTTGTCCGGGATTTCCACTTTTTCCGGAACAGATGACTGACGCGCCTCCCCCGTCTGGGCAGGGACGGCCTCCGGCATGTCCAGAAGCGGTTTCCATTCCGTCAACCCGTACCCCAGCACCGCACACAGCACAATCAGGGCGGCGATGACGGAGGATCCCCTGCGTTTTGACGTTTTCCTGATCATGCCCGTTGTCTTGAAAGATTTTCTCCGTGGAGGACGTAGTGAATACACAGGTTCAGCCTCGTAAAATTTTCAGCTTATTACTCGGCTTTCACTTCACTTTCATCCGTAATTCATGATAAACCATGAATGTGCCTCCATTGCAACCCCAGAACGAGTCCCAGCCTGACGAACAGTCACTTTCCCAATACGCGGAACATACCAGGAAAAGCCTGATTGCGCGCCTGGAGAATTGGGAGGACCAGCGCACGTGGGATGAATTTTACCGCACTTACTGGCGGCTGATTTATTCCGTGGCCCTGAAGGCCGGTTTGAGGGAAGACGAAGCCTGGGACGTGGTGCAGGAGACCATCCTTTCCATCGCCAAGCAGAGCAAGAAGAATATTTACAAGCCGGAACAGGGCTCCTTCAAGCTCTGGCTCTGGAACATGACCCGCTGGCGCATCAACGACCAGTTCCGCAAACGAAAGAAGGATACGGCCATGCTGATGAGTCCGGACGCCACGGAGACCCAGGAACACCCCATTGACAAGATTCCGGACGAAGGGAAGAATAATTTTGACCAGGTGTGGGAACGGGAGTGGCAGAATAACCTGCTGCAGGCGGCTCTGGAGCGCGTCAAGGCGAAGGTATCCCCCAAGCAGTTCCAGATTTTTGATTATTACGTGCTCCGGGAGTGGGATGCTGCCAAAGTCCGCAGGCAGCTCGGCGTCACCATCGCCCAGGTGTACCTGGCGAAGCACCGCGTAGGGAGCGCGCTGAAGAAAGAGCTGCAATTCCTTCAATCCCAGGAAGAAGAGAAGGAAAGATAGCCGGAAGCGCCTGCGCCGGGATTGGAGCATTCTCCGCTTTTCCCCTGCCGTCCGCCTTTTCAGGAATGATTCCTTTATTTTGCCTCTTGCCAAGGCAGGCGTTTTGTCGTTAGATAACGGCAACTGCAATGCCGCCCTCACGCAACAGACATTCCGCCCAGAAGGTTTTTACCTGGGACAAGATCAAGATGGCCCTGGCGGCGGCGGAAGAAGGGTTTTATATCTGGAATATCAAGACGGGCGTCATCCATTACACGGACCGCTGCCTGACGATGATGGGGGCCAGCCGCAAGGAGAAGGCTCCCAATATTTTTACCCAGCCGGAGCTGACCATCCATGAGGAAGACCAGGCGTTCTTTTCCCAGGAGGTGCGCCGCTATCTGGACGGCCATTCCCACATGCCCATGCGCATTGAGATCCGGATGAAGAAGCTTAATTCCAAGAGCTGGAGCTGGGTCCGCATCAACGGCCTGGCCCGCAGGGACAAGCAGCGCCGTCCCGTCATGCTGGTGGGCGTATGGGTGAATATTACCCGGCGGAAAACGGCGGAGCTGCGCGCAGCGGAGGACAGGGACCTGTTCCACACCCTGATTGAGCACATTCCGGACAGCATTTATTTCAAGAACCGGGAATCGCGCTTCGTCCTGGCGAACACGGCCACGGCCAATAAATTGGGCGTTCCTACTCCGGCGGACCTGACGGGACGGACGGATGATTACTTTTTCGATCAGACGATGTCCGATATTTCCCGCAAGGAGGAGCTGGACATCATGGCGACCGGGCGGCCCATCCGCGCGCGCCTGCACCATGAGACATGGCTTCACAAGGATGATTCCTGGAGCCAGATCAGCAAGTTCCCGTGGTATGGCCGCAATGGAGATCTCAAGGGCATCGTGGGCATTTCCAGCGACGTCACCAAGCTGGTGAAGACGGAGATCAAGGCTACGGAAACGGCCCGCATTCTGGAAGAACGGAACAAGTCCCTGGAGAAGGAAATAGATTTGGCGCGGGAAATCCAGTTCGCGCTGCTTCCGTATGAGATTCCTTCCCGCTCCCATACGGAGCACGGTCTGACGCGCCATGTGGATTTCCACCACATTTTCACTCCTTCAGAGGGGGTGGCGGGCGACTGGTTTGATGCCTTTCCCGTGGGCAATTCCGGCGTGGGCGCCATCGTCTGCGACGTGATGGGCCACGGCATCCGCGCCGCTCTCATCGCCTCCATGCTCCGCGGCCTGATGGAGCAGTTGTCCCATCTGGCGGACAATCCGGCGGCGTTCCTTACGTCCTTGAACCACCAACTGGCCAAGATTCTGCAACGGGCGAACACCACCATGTTCGCTTCCGCCGTTTATGTTTACCTGGACCTGGAAACAGGCGTCATGACCGCCTCCACGGCGGGGCATCCGCACCCCATCATCCTGGGGCCGGACGGCGTTGCCCGCAAGATGCCCTTGCCAAAGGGCATCGCCATGGGCCTGCTGGATGACGCCACCTACCAGAATGCCCAGTTCCCGCTGCTGGCTGGTTCCCGCGTCCTGATGTATACGGACGGCCTGACGGAAGCCGCCAATCCGGAAGGGGAAGAGCTGGGCGTGCACAGGCTGATTGATTATTTCAACAGCTCCTCTCCCAGGAGCACCAAGGATTTCGTGCACCAGGCGCTCACCTGCGTGGCCAAATTCACGGGCTGCACCAATCAGGCGGACGATATCTGCATGCTGGGCATCAGCTATTCCGAGCACGAGGAAAAACCCGGTCACTGACGGGCGCACGGAGCCAGGAGCCCATGGGAATTTCTCCCTCCCCGCCAATGGCAGGGAGAAATCATGTTGTTCCGGGGCTTTCTTCCGGAGAGAACCTGAAGTTGCGCCAGAACGGGACGCTCAGCATCCAGACGGAGAAGAGGGCTTCCAGCCCTCCCGCCATGATGATCGTCGTGGAGACTCCCCAGGCATCCACCACCGCGCCCCAGCCCATGGCAGCCAGGGGCTGTACTCCGATGGTGACGATGCTGAATAATCCCAGAATGGCGGATTTACGTTCCGGCGGGGCCAGAAGCTGCACGGCGGAGGAAGAAGTCACAAAAAGGGAGGACGTCGCCAGCCCGGCAAAAAAGAAGCATACGGCCTGTATTTCCACCACGGGGATGATGCCTGCCACGCACAGCGCGCTTCCCATCCACAGCGTGCCTGAGGAGAGCTTGGCCCCCACCCTGTCACTTTTCCGCGCAAATGGCAGGACGAAGAGGATGCTGACCATGGCCCCGGCCCCTACCGCACCCAGAATGAGGCCGGTATTCCGGGGGTTGCCATGCATCAGCGCCGGAACAATCTGGTAAAGGGACTGCCCGCAGATGTTCTGAATCAGCGCGCTGATCATGATGAAGAGCAGGCTGCGCGAAGAGAATACCGCCTTAAGGCCGGAGGCTTTCCTTCCGGCTCCGCGCTGCTTTCTGGGAGTGCAGGCATCCGTAATGCGCCCTTTCAGGGAAACCAGGCAGCCGATCAACGGCAAGCTTGCCAGCACGTTTCCGCCAAAAGCGGTTCCGGCCCCCCATTCCGCAATGATGTACCCGGCCAGCGCAGGGCCTATGGCGCGGCACGTATTGAATACCAGGGAGTACATGCCCACGGCCTCCTGCAATTGCCTGCGGGGGATCAGGTCTCCCACAAAAGCCTGCTGCGTGGGGAAGCCCACCGTCTGGTTGACGCCCATCACCAGCCCGGCGGCATACAGGTGCCATAGCTGGAGCATGCCAAGGATAGTGAGCAGAAACAGGCCGACAGCCACCAGCCATTGGACGCACTGCACGGCGATCAGCAATTTTCTGCGGTCAAAGCGATCTCCCAGCCCGGCCAGCAGCATGCCGCCCAGGAAGAAAGGGAGCGCATTGAGCGCCGCCAGCAGCCCCACCGCCGTAGCGGAGCCGCCGGAAATTTCATAGACAAGGATGCCCATGGCCGTGACCTGCAGCCACATCCCGATCAGGGCGGCTGCCTGTCCGGACCAGAAGATTTGCAGGTTCCTTACCTGAAGGGGCTTGAAGAAGCCCAGCCAGTCATTCAGCCATTTCATCAGCCCACTTATCCTAGCCCCCGCCGCCTGAACCGTCCAGACGCGAGTGCGGCAACGGAAGCTCCTCCCTGCGGTCCCGTTTTATTCCTCAGCCGTGTAACAGGCCGGGTAGTCCTTGGAGGGCAGCCACACGGGGAGGTTTTTCATCCTGTCCATGGCGCGTTCGGAGACAGGCATGCGCCAGATTTTAAAGAAAGGCCCCATGTTTTTTCCGGTGACTTTGGAGAAAGCGTTCATGACCCATTCCCATTTCTTTTCATCGCTCAGCTTGCCGTTGTCGTACGGCTTGTCATGGAACTGGAGGGCCACCTGCCGGAAGGCGTCAAAGCCCAGATAGTACATGAGTTCCACCCAGAAGAAGAGCTGGACCTTGTTGGGCGCTTCATTGTAGGTCTGGGCGCCGGAGAAGTATTTTTTCATCTCCGCGCTCATTCCGTACGGCCCCATGCCGCCGCCCCAGCAGGATTCAAAGTTTTTCCCGGTTCCCATGACTTCACAGACCATGGAGAAGATGTTGACGGAGACTTCCGTCTGCCCCTCCATCGTAAACGGGGGAGACTGGTGGTTATGCCCCAGTTCATGCCACAGCCCCCAGCTTCCGGACTGGATGATGGAGCCGCTGGCTATGGAGTCCGTCCAGTCCTTCGTACCCATGGCGGGGTAGCCGGAGTGCCCGGCTCCGGCGGAAATCTGCCTGTCCACCACAAAGCGCATGGGGTGGTGCAGGCGGTCCGGCTTGGTGTCCCATCCCATGATCCAGTCTTGAAGCCCCATGTTTTTTTGCAGGAATTCAACCGTTTTCTGAACATCCGGGCACCGTTTCAATTGTTCCACGGGCATCGTGACGATGAGGCGGGGCATGCAGATTTCACCCCACGGCGCCCTGGCGTTCTCCAATTGCGCGGCCCATTGTTCCGGAGTGGTTTTCCCCATGATGAACAGGGGCGACGGAACGGCTCCGGATATCTGCACCTTGAAGACTTTCCCGCGCTTTGAGCGCTGGCCCACATTCACATACACCAGGCCCCCCATCGGATTCACCATTTTCACGCGGCCCCGGTCCGCCGGAACCTGCATGGTTATTTCCGGAACCCGCTTCCACTCTTCCAGCTTATGCAGGCTGTCCGTATGGCATCCTATGCGGACGCTGATTGAGCTGTCCTTGGGCGCGCCGGACAGGGAGCAGGAGATTTCCGCTCCGGGGGGCGCATACAGCCCCGTGCTGTGCCAGCCGCCTATGTTGGAGTCTATCTCCACCGTGCGCCGTACGAGCTGGGCGCCATCCTCCGGAACACCGGGAAAATCCTTTGCCGCCGGGCACGCCTTCAGTCCGGAGAGCTTGGCGTCCTTCCACTCACGGCATTTTTCCAGAAGCTCACGCATGCGCCGGGCGTCATTTCCGCTTTTCCACGGCGCGGCGCCCGTGGGGAATTCCTCCATCCCCTCCATTTTTTCAGCCTTGTCCCACGACCATGTTTCCAGGGGCTTGTCCGCATCCATGGGGATTTCATCCTTGCTGGGGGTGGCATAGACGGAAAGCTCCGGCATCACGTTTTTCACGGGCTGGGGGAAGCGGCCTTCCGGTTCCGGCTCCTCTTCCTCCGCCGGAACGGGTTCCTCCTGCCTGCGGGCTTCTTCCTCACGCTCACGCCGTTCCAGCTCCTCCCTCCTCTGTTTTTCCCTTTCGTTCTGTGCCGCCTGCTCCCGGAGCTTCCGGGCCGCTTCCGCGGCCTCCCGGGCTTTCTTCTCCTGTGCTGCATCCCTGGCCTTCTGCGCCGCCAGCTGCTCCTTTTCCTTCTTTTCCCGGATTTCCCGCTCCCTCTTTATCCTCTGTTTTTCAGCAGCTTCCCGGACCGCCTTTTCCTTCACTTTGCGTTCCGCCGCCAGTTCCCGGGCAGCTTCCCTTTTCTGCACGTTATCCCGGTACAGATAATACCCCGCTCCGGCCCCGCAAACCAGCAGCAGCACTAAAAACCACCCCACGGCGGAACCCCTGAGTACATTACGGGAGAAAGAAGGATTGTTCATGTGATCAAAATTTGGAATGAATCGTCATCATTTCCTCATTGCAGGCATTCCTTGTCAATCTGATTCTTCCTTTTCCACAGGCATTTTCACGGAAGAACGCGCCAAAGCGGGCTGCCAGGGATCAGCCTCCCACGCCCGGTCCTCAGAAATCCGCCTTCGGAATATCCGTGTTCATGCGGAAATGGGGGAGCGCCCCATGCACCAGGCCGTCCAGCACGCCGCGGGTGCGCGGTTCCGTGCTGACGTATCCGTGGCCGCAGGCAACCATGGCTTTCACCTCCGCCGCCGCGTTGGAGGGACAGCACCGGAACGCTTCCGGCAAATGCCGCATGGCGTCCAGGTCATTGTGCCCGTCACCGAAGATGGCGGCATGGACGGGCGGAACGCGGAACCGGGAGGCCACAAAGGCCAGCGCGGTTCCCTTGTTATAATCACGGTGGCTGAAGCGCAGGTAGGGGCCGGCCCGCTGCGTCACGATTTCCTCATACGGGCCCACCCTGTCCTGGATGACGCAGGAGACGTCGTCCAGCCCGCAGGCGTCATTCACTACCAGGGAAAAGGCGTCATTGGCCTGCCTCCGCAGCTCCAGCCCGGAAAAACGGCATTCCAGATGCGCCATCAGTTCTTCCAGCATGCCGCCGTAGCGGCTGAACAAGTCATCATGCGCCACCGCACAGGCATCATTCCACGGAAGTCCGGGCATCAGCCTTCCTTCCGCATCCGCCAGATGGACGTTGCGCTCCATCGTCACCGTAAAATCCGGGGCAAACGCTTCCGGGTCATCATGGAACAGGTCCATCAGCCCTTCCCGCAGATAAATGGTATCCCGCCCCGTATTGATGCCCCACAGCGCTCCGTACCGTGCCCGGAGTCCGCGCATGATGCTGAAAAACATGCGCCTTTCCCCTGCGGGACCGCCCATCGTGAACAGGGTATCGTCAAAGTCAAAGGAAAAAAGGTACCGGGGCCGTTCCGGCAAGGGGAGTGCCCGGACCGGCAGAAAACGCATCAATTCCATTTCAGGCCAGCCCTCCCTTCACCCCGGCACGGCTTTCCGCACGCACAACGGGTTCCGCCAGGGGAATATCATCCTCCACCGGCTCCGCCGAAGGGATGTGCTCATCCACGGGCTCCGCGGACGGAATGGTTTCCGGAACAGGTTCCGCCTCGGGAATGTTTTCCTGCCGCGGCTGAGGCTTTTCCGGACGCGCAGGAGCGGGGCGCACTGCCGGAGCGGGAGACGGGGGCCGAGCGGCGGGGGGCGCCTTCTTTTCTGCGGAGGAAGCGGGGACTTTAGCCCGGGCCCCCGCCCCGGCACGCACCTGGCGGGCAATGGGAGTATTCATGTCCACGGCATACGTGACGGGCAGGCTTCCGGCAGGGATTTCCTCTCCCGGCTTGCGCATGTGGATTTCCACCCTGCGGTTGGCCGCTTGGGCATTCTGGTCCCCCCTGGTGGAAACCACCGGACGGGAGGCCCCGCATGCGCGGATGTACAGCCTGCATTCCCCGTTCGGCCGCGTCAGGGCAATGCCGTTATCCTTCAGCCACTGGCGCACGGCATTCGCCCGCATCAGGGAGAGCACGGCGTTGTATTCTTCAGAACCGAAGCTGTCCGTGTGCCCTTCCACAATGAAGATCGTATCCGGATTTTTCATCATCAGCCCCGCGAGCTGGAGCATGCTGAGACGGGCGGAGTTCTTCATCACCGCCTTGTTGTATTCAAACAGAAGGTCCGCGCCCAGCCTGCTGTATCCGCTGTCTTTCCCCAAAGAAGACTGGGCCATCAACTGGGAGAGGGACTTGCTGCCGTCCGGCAGGTGGGAATCATCCTGGCCGCCCGCACCCTTGAGCTTGTTGTTATACCATTCGTCCGGATTGACCATGTCCGGCTCCGCCGTCTTGATCGTCGCCGGGCTGGGAGAGGTTTTCAATGCTTCGGGGGGAGAAGGTTCCGGCAGTCCCTGCGCAACGGCCTTCATATCCACCTGCGGCATTTTGGGGGAGAGGGATTCCGGCGGGGACGGGGCCACCGGATCAGCGGAGAAGCTGGTTTCCCCGGGAGCGATCACCACCTCTTCCGGCACCATGTCCTCCAGGTCCGGCAATTCCGGGGGAGTGTCTTCCAGCTGCTCAATGTCCGGCGGTTCAACGGCCTCCGCCACATCCGGAGCCGGGCGGTCATCCGCCCTCAGCACAATTTTTTCAGGCAGCGGCATCCGGTCCTCCGGAAGTGCGGGCGCCTTATGCACATGGATGCCCAGGTCAAACCAGCTCAGGACGATGAAGCCCAGGTAGTGCACCAGCACGGCAGCAAGAAGGGCGCCCACCGCCACCGCGGCCAGATGGCGCGGCGCAGGCAGGATGAAACGGCTGCGCCTGCGGCGGTTTTCGCGGAATTCACGGCTGTTGTCCTGATTCGCACTCACGGGATAATCAACAAAGGGAGAGGCCCGGTTCATGAACCGGAAGGCGCCGTGCCCGTAGCGGGTGCACTGTAGGATTCATGGGACAACACCCTGGGCATGGGCATGCGCGTATTCTCGTGAATCCATTCCGCAATGCCAGCCTGGAGCTCGTCATCCCCCGCGTAGACATTGACCTTGTAGGTTTTCTCAAATTTCTCCCCCTTCTTTCCTTCAATGGAGTGAAGGAAGGTCCGTTCCCGGGTGCCGTAGGGCTCCCCTTCCCGGATGGATTCATAAAGCTGCTTTTTCTCGTTCTTCAGGGAATCGTAAATGCTCAGGCAGTCCTCCAGCGTGGAGAAGAAATACTGGTTGGTACAGACCACCATGACCGGATAGTCCAGTTTCAGGGCGTCATCCACCGGAGCCACGTCAAACGTGCTGAAATTGGCCCTCCAGTCCACGCCGGCGTCCAGAAGCCAGTAGGCGGCGTAGCAGAGGGGTTTGCCCCAGTCCTGCTCCATCTCCCGGACAGCCACGGTTTTAAGGGACGGGAAGCAATCCATGCTGATCATGCAGCGGATGCGCGGGTCTTCAGACGCGGCTTTCAGCAGCACGGCAGCGCCGAAGCCCTGCCCCACGGCGGCCACGGGCGGCAGCCCCCCCTCTTTCCGGGAAACGGCGTCCAGCAACGCCGTCACGTCCGCATACTCCTTCAAACCATACGTGCAGAATTTCCGGGCGTTGTCCTTCCCGCGCGGATTCCATACCAGACACGTGTACCCGGCTCCGGTCAGGCCTTCCGCCAGCGGCAGGGAGCTTTTCACCCCCTGGTCCCAGGCAGTGGCTATCACGACCAGCTCCGGTTTTGCCTCCAGATGCGGCATGTTGCCACGCATTTTCAAAGCATCCCGCACGCGGCTCTGGCGCGGGGACAGGGCCTCCGGACGGCCCGGGCGCACCAGGTAGCCTTCAATGGCCGTGCCGTCCGCGGAGACGGCCTCCACAGGCTCCATCGCCAGGGAATCCGCCACAGGGGAATCAGCGCCTTCATCCCCGCCCACGGGAACGAGCAGCGGGGTGGACACATACCAGGCAAACCACACCAGGACGCCCACCGCCGTAAGAATGAGCAGAAGAAACAGTTGAACAAGACGTTTGAACATGGAAAGACGGTGCCTGCAAGGCAGTTATCGGAAAGGTTCTATCCCATCCTGCTTACGTTGACAACCCTCAACTTCTATCAGGCTAATATCCTCCGCCGTCCTACACCGCCCTCCCGGCGGCCAAATAACGCTTTATTTCCCTCCCCCGATCTGGCATCCTTGCCCCACCTTCCTTTTTCATGGCAATCCAGGCCCGACATTTCCGCCAATGGTCCGCGTTCCTCCTCCTGCTTGCGCTGGGAGGAACGGCGGCCTGGTTCCTGATGCCCCGGGAGTGGTCCCAGATGCAGTGGGAAATTCCCGGCACGCCGTCCGAATATCCGCTGGCCCAGCTCCTGCGCCCCTGGCTCATCCTGGCGGGGTGCTTCCTTCCCGCGCTGGGCATGTTCCTGTACAACCGGGCGGGCATCATGGACAGGTATGTGGCGCGCACCTGGTTCACGGCCTTCATCATGTGCACGGCCATCCTGACGCTGATTTACATCATCGGGGATTTTGCGGACAACGTGGGGGACCTGATGAACCTGGATTCCCCCCTCGCGGGCACCTTCCGCTTTTACCTGAGCCAGCTGCCCATGATCCTGAACCTGATCCTTCCCTATACCCTTCTCCTGGGAACGCTCTGGGCGCTCACCAAGCTTTCCTCCTCCTCGGAAATCACGGGCATGCTGCAATCCGGAAGGTCCCTGCTCCGGATCAACGCCCCGGTCATCACCGGCGCCGTATTCGCGGCCATCTACTTCGGCATCTTCGGGTTCCACTGGGCGCCCAATTCCACGCTGTACAGGAAACTCATGTTTTCCTCCCTGAGCCAGAACAAAAATAACGACTCCTCCCGCAGCTCCATTTACAAGAATGATGCGGAGTCCCGCATCTGGTACCTGGGCAATCCTCCCGGCATCGATTCCCCCGGAGAACCGTTCAGGCAGGTGCGCGTGGAACAGTTCAGCGCGCCCGGCAAGATGGAATACGAGCTGTTTGCAGATGAGGCCTCCTGGGACCCGGCTTCCAGGACATGGACGTTCCGCCATGCCATCAAGAGAAATTATTCCCAGGAAGAGCCCCGGCAACTGAACGACGTGCCCGTTTTTGACGGCCTGGAGTACCGGACGCTGAAAGAGCAATACCCTGAAACCCCGTGGCAGCTGATTTCCCCCAACGTCCGCGTGGACACCCAGGGGACTCCGGCTCTCCAGGAAATCCTCAAGGCCGGCACCATGAACGCCAAATACCTCAGAAGCCTGCAAACGGAATGGCACGTCAGGATAGCACGCATGTTCTCCTGCATCATCCTGACGTTCATCGCCATCCCCTCCGCCATCACGTTCCAGAGGCGGTCCACCATGTCCGGCATCGGCATCGCCCTGTTCCTGGCGGCGGCCATGCTGTTCCTGTATGAGTTCTTCCCCACCCTGGCCTCCGCAGGCTACCTTCCCACCTGGCTGGGAGCGTGGATGCCCAACATCATCTACACTATCATCGCCATCCGCCTGTTCCAGACCAAGCTGGCCCACAGAAGCTTCATGGAGATGCTGAAAGGCTTGAAAAAGACACCCGTCCATGACCACCAATGACCATCCTGCCGCCGTCCGGAAAGCCCGCGAACTGCTCCGGCAGGCGCAAGCCGTGATTTTTGACTTCGACGGGCTGCTGGTGGATACGGAATACGCCATCTATTCCTCCTGGGAACGTGTGTTCTCATCCTGCGGCCATTCCCTGCCCCTGGACCTGTTCAACCAGTGCCTGGGCAGCGGCTACACTCACTGGAACCCCGGAGACCATCTGGAACAACTGACGGGGCGTACCTACGACTGGGACAGCATCAACGGCCGCCGGCAGGAGGAAATCGTCCGCGACCTGGAGCACGCCGGCCTTCTGCCCGGCGCGTGTGAACTCATCCGCCGCCTGGCGGCAGCCGGAACGCCCATGGGGGTGGCGTCCAGTTCATCCCACCGCTGGGTGGACGGCTGGCTGAACAAGCTGGGCATCATGCCCTGTTTCCAAACCGTCGTCTGCCGTGACGACGGCCTTCCCGTCAAACCGGACCCGGCCCTGTTCCTGAAAGCGGCGGAAAATCTGGGCGTTCCGCCCGCGCAATGCCTGGTGCTGGAAGACTCCCAGAACGGCACCACGGCTGCGTCCCGTGCAGGCATTCCCGTCATCTCCATCCCGAACCGGGTGACGGAGCAAGCGGATTTTTCCCTGGCAACCAGCAAAATCCGTTCACTGGAAGAGCTTCTTTAAAAATCCGTTCTTTCATTCCGCAACTCTTGATTCTTGACGGAATTCCCTCCATGCCTTATGTAAGGAGGATGGCTTCCCAACGCATTCCATTATATCACTACCGGGTCAAAGACAAGATTGTGGGCCCCGTCTCCCTGGCAGACCTCCATGCCCTGCTTACTTCCAAGAAGATTCTCCCTGATACCATGATCCGGGAGGAGCATTCCCAGGGCTGGATGCCGCTCACGGCGGAACTGCGCCGGCATGAGCGCCTGGCGCGCCTCAGGGCATCTGCGTTCATGCTTTCCTGCCGCCCTCCCAAATGCTGCCTTCTGTTTTACATTATTGCCTTTCTCCTTCTGGCGTGCGGCGTGGCGCATTCCATCATGCTCCACTCCATTCTTTACATGGAAGTGCTGTTCGTCCCCGCCATGGCGTTTTTTATGGGGAAAGTTCTGATGTACCTGCACCTTCTTACGGGGGGCATGAGAAAGATGCCGGCGGAGGAGCCGGAACACTGACCGGACGCAAACGTTTCCCTACTCTCTCCCCTCTAACTTATGGACCCGATACCCGCCAGAGCAACGCTCTACCATTACCGCACCAATGAAGAAACCGTTGGCCCCGTCAGCAAGGAAGTGATCGACACGCTGGCGGCAGCCGGCAAGCTTCCGTTTTCCACCACCATGGTCAGAAAAGAAGGTTCCCAGAACTGGGTTCCCCTTTCCGCCATTCTGCAGCGGCGGATCAAATTCAAGGCGCTCCAACCTTCAAAGAAGGAGCAGCCTTCCATCCGCATCCTGTTTTATGTAGCGGCAGCCTTCTTTTTCTGCTTTGGCATCGTGATCTTTTTCCTGACGAACCATGCTGAACTGGAAGTAATCATCCTGATTCCCTGCATCCTCGTTTTCATGGGCAAGCTTTTATGCTACGCCCACACGCTTGTGGAAAAGTGCAGCATCACCGCTGCTCCCGACAGGGAATAAGAGCCGTCCGAAACATCCGTCACCGCGTTGCACCGGAGCCGAGGCGCCGCTTCCTACAGTTGCCGACGGATAACTGTATGACTTGTAATAAAAAACCGCCGGAACCCCAACGGCCCCGGCGGTTTAAAAATACTGTGCAGGAGAATTATTTATTCAGCTCCGCAACGGCCGCTTCCAGGCTGGGCACGTCTTCAATGGAGATGACGGTAGCGTCCTTGCAGATGCGGCCCATCATACCGGCCAGCGTTTTGCCCGGCCCCAGTTCAATGAACAGGCGGTGCCCCTGGTCCACCAGCTTCTGCATGGAGGCCGTCCAGCGCACGGAACCGCACACCTGGTGTTCCAGCACGTTGCGGATGTCGTCCGGACCTTCCACCACGCGGGCTTCATAGTTGCAGTAAACAGGCATGGCGGGCGTGCC
>ERZ791837.593-NODE-593-length-27291-cov-2.695770_pt1 | contig 27291 bp, 15 predicted proteins | sample MGYA00510292_ERZ791837 | MGnify/ENA primary metagenome ERZ791837 (study PRJEB30046, sample SAMN00715259) | human gut metagenome | study: EMG produced TPA metagenomics assembly of the A metagenome-wide association study of gut microbiota in type 2...
GCTGCTGCAGGAGCCGGGAGTGACGCAGGAGCAGCGCAAGGAGTATCTGGAGACGCTGGATCGGAAAGCTTTGCGGCTGAAAGCACTGATTGAAGACCTGTTTGAAGTCAGCAAGGCAAATTCCCGGAATATCACGCTTGATATCCGCGATGTGGATATCGTAAGCATGGTCAAGCAGGTGGAATTCGAGATGGAAGACAAGCTGACGGATGCCGGACTGGAAGTGCGGATGAGCCTGCCGGAAGAGAAGGTCATCGTGCCGTTGGACAGTCAGAAAACCTTCCGTATTTTTGAAAATCTGTTTGGCAATATTGCCAAGTATGCGTTACCCGGCACCAGAGTCTATGTCAACGGTTTCACGGCAAAAGAGGATGTGACGATCATCTTAAAAAATATCACGGCACAGGAGTTGTCCGTATCCGGAGAGGAACTGACGGAACGGTTCGTCAGAGGAGACACCTCACGTAATACCGAGGGCAGCGGACTGGGGCTGGCCATCGCCAAAAGCTTCACGGAACTGCAGAGCGGCAAATTCCGGATCGAACTGGACGGAGATCTGTTCAAGGTGGTATTGACCTGGAAAGTAAAGTCACAGAATAAGGGGATTTTAGTATTAATTATTCGTAAGGCGGCACTTCGGAAATACTACCATACCGGTGATATTCGAAAGAAATGCTTTGTTCCTTGAAGTAGCGAATAAGTTCGATGCGTCCCTGTTTCATAGGAGGCGCTGCCACAATATACATATTGGTTTCCGCGGCACGTTCATACATACATTTGGGGATATTCGGAGAACAAGTACGTACTCTTTCATAGTCCGGCATCACTTTCAGGAAGTCCTCCAGCGATTCCTTTCGAAGCGGCCAGCCATATTGGGTAAGTGCGGCAGTACGGTCATCCGAGGGGTCGAAGCTGATAGTGAGAGGTGTTCTACATAGTTCCGAGGCGTATGAGATCATATTGACCTCTCTATCTGTGTCTTCCGGAAAAAGACGTAGAATCATGCTTTTCAAAGGTAAGTAACGGAAGACATTCTGTTCTCCGTATAGCTTATTAACATCCCTCGGGTCCATAAATTCTTCCTCACAAGCGTCGAAATAACTGTCTATGTAATCAGTCTGGCTGTCCGGCTTGTCTGTGATTTCTACAAAACAGGTACAATAATTGGGACCTCCCGCTTTGATACCGCCTCCGAAAGCAGACAGTTTCATTCCACCGAATGGCTGGCGGTTGACGATTGCTCCGGTGATTCCCCGGTTGATATACAGGTTGCCTGCTATTACGGAGTTTTTCCACAGCTTTTGTTCCTCTTCATCAAGACTCTGTAATCCCGAAGTTAACCCGTAATCCAGGCTATTGACTAACTTAATTCCTTCTTCAAGGTTCTCGATGCAGGCAACACTCAGCAGAGGGCCGAATAACTCGGTTCGGAAAGAGAAGTTTTCCGGTTTCACTCCCCATTTCACGGTCGGAGCCAGCATATATTCTTTCTCATCGATGAAACGGGGAGGAACCAGCCACGATTCTCCCGGTTCGAGGTTGAAGGCTTGTAGCAACTTGTCGTTCTTATTGGTAATCATCGGACCGACAATATTTCCGGGATTCCAGACACTGCCTACTTTCAGGCTCGTTGCCGCATCTTTCAGTTTGCTTTGGAAGTTCTTGTCTTCATAGACCGAACGTTCGACCAATAACAGAGAACAGGCGGAACATTTCTGGCCGGCATTACCGAAGGCGGAAGCGACGATGTTCATGATAGCATGGTCACGGTCGCCCGATGCAGTGAGGATAATGACGTTTTTGCCTCCCGTTTCGGCTGATAGCGGAGTTACCGGATTGGCTCTTGCGATATTCTGGGCGGTGTCTGTTCCTCCTGTCAGAATGATATGCTTGATTGCAGGGGCGGTAGTCAGCACTTTCAGCGCTTCCCGGTTGGTGATGATGACTTGTAAGGCCTCTTTCGGTACACCTGCATCCCAAAAAGCTTTGGCGAACATCCAGGCAACCGGAGCCGCTACGGTGGCAGGTTTCAGGATAACGGTGTTTCCCCCCGCCAGTCCGGCTACTATACCGCCTACGGGAATGGCACACGGGAAGTTCCACGGTGAAATGACCAATATGGTACCTTTCGGTTTTATCTCTATATCATCTAATGCGGCGAATTTCTTCATCGCTGTCGTGTAGAAACGGGCATAATCTACCGCTTCCGATACTTCTACATCACCTTCAATGACAGTTTTACCGGTTACGGCACACATACAACCTATCAGGTCACCCCTCATATCAGCGAGCCGGTTGGCTGCTTCGTACATAATCCGGTGGCGTTCTTCCAGTGTGGTTTTTCTCCACCCGGCAGGATCTGTCTCGGCAATTTCGATAATCTTTTCCACTTGAGCACTGTCCGCCTGTGACATTTCACAGATACAGACCTCGTCATTCTGGCAACGGTCGAGGTATTTGTAGCGGTTTTTGCATACTACTGTTTCCGCACCTATCTGTAAAGGAATGATTTCCGGTTCTTCCGTTCCGCTTTTCTTCCATTTGGCAAAGATACGGCGCACCCATTCCTGATTTTGTGACAAGTCGAAGTCCGTATCCGGTTCATTCTGCATTGTGTCCGATGGGGCGACGGGAGTGTACGGAAGATTACGGTTCTGAACGCGTGGAGACACATGCGTGAGGTGATCTTTCATAGCATATGCTTCTTCAAACTGCTTTGCGAGGAAGTCCCACTCTTTTGTATCCGGTTTCAGATTGAAGGAGTGAGTCAGGAAATTGTCGGGTGCCGTATTTTCGTCCATGCGACGGACAAGATAAGAGACGGCGTTCAGGAAATGTTCGTTTTTCACTACCGGAGTATATAGAATCACCCGGTTGCCGAGCATTGACTGCGCTCTCCAAAGATGATTCGCCATTCCTTCGAGCATTTCGAAGGTCATATATCCGGTTGTCCCGTACTTCTGAGCCAGCAGATAAGCATAAGCGATCGAGAACAGATTATGAGAAGCAACCCCGAGATGTAAAACCCGGGCATTTTCGGGCATCAGTCCACGTTCCAACAGGCACAGATAATTGGCGTCAACTTCTGTTTTGGAAGGACGAATCGGGTTCGGCCAGCCTTTCAGGGAGGAGATAACCGTTTCCATTTCCAGATTACAGCCTTTCACCAGACGCATTTTGATAGGAGCTCCGCCTCCGTCTACGCGGGCTTTGGCAAATTCCAGCAACTCGGTTTGGAAGTCGTATGCATCCGGCAGATAAGCCTGTACGACGATTCCTGCCGAATAGTTCTTGAATTGCGGCAGGTTGAGTACTGCTTTGAAGAGGCGCAATGTGAAGTGGGCGTCTTTATATTCCTCCATATCCAGGTTGATGAACTTGGAGCGTTTTATTCCGTCTTCGTCCGTATAAGGAAAATCAATGGCTTTCTGATAAAGCGCGGACATTCGTGAAACGAGTTCCGGGAAACTTTCTTCGTAGTTCAGAGCGTGTGTCTGCGCGTAGATTCCCGATATTTTCACTGAGATGTAATTAATGTCGGGTGATTCAAGAGCTTCCAGATAGTGATGATAGCGGTGATCGGCTTCTTCGTTGCCAAGCACCACCTCGCCTAAAAGATTCACGTTCTGCCCGATTTTCTCTTTGAAGCGGGTAGCCAGATGCTTCGTGAGTTGCGGGCGTTCCTCATTGATAATAACTTGCGAGGTATCCATGCGCAGGCGTTTTTTGATAATCGGGATAGCGATAAAGTCGAAATGATGTCCGAATGCCTGATACATTTTGAATAAGAAAGCATCCCGTTTGTTCAGAAATTCGGGGACACCGTACTGGTCAAGGAGAGTCTTGATACGTTTGGCGAGTATCTTCCGGTCGCGGATTTGCGAGGATTCGTCGAGCATCTTCACGAGGAATTTCTTGTCTTGCGGGCGCTGCACCATGACGGCATATTTATGCTGTTCCAGGCGTTCGGCTTTCGTAATCGTTTGTTCACAAGTATTATACAGTTTAAGTACCCAATCCTGTACTTCGGTAAGGGTCGGTTGATATTGTTTGTCCATAAGAATCTGAATTATGTAAATGGAGAAAATGTGAAAAAAGAATCTCAAATTGCAATTTACATAGTACGGAGGGTAGGACTAAACATAACAGCACGGTAGCGATGCAGGGTTTGCAACGCTTGCTGCGAGAAGCAGTCGAACAGATACTGTTGTTTCATATTCGTCGTTTTTGAAGGTGATTAGAAACGAAAGACTCACACTTCTCACAAAGATAAAAATAAATTATTGATTTTCAAGTAAAAGGGGAAGAAAATGCAATTGTGATAAATTCTAATATGTATGGTATGAGTTGATACAAGACGCGAGCGAAATAAATTAATCTTAATCTCTCTAAGATTTAGTTGTTCGGATACTATTAATTAGTACTCGTTATGCATGACTTTATTAACTATGAGGAGTAAATATGTGCTAACTTTGAATTAGTTACCTCCTTTAGTATCTGGCCTGATATTTCTTATAAAAAATCAGAAACAGGATGAATCCGGTCAGTGCGAAAGGAACACCTGTGAGGGCGGGGTAACGATAGCCTTCACTAACAGTCAATCCCCCTGCATAAGCGCCAATGGCATTTCCCAGATTGAATGCGACCTGTACGCAGGCAGCCCCCAACATCTCGCCGCCTTTTGCCACACGGATAATTAATACTTGTTCCGGACTGGATACGGCAAACAGTCCTGCGGTGCAGAGGCACATCAATAGCGCAGCCGCCCATTTGTAGGGAGAGAGGAAGAAGATAAGCAATAGCATCAGGCAGATCAGTGCTTGTGCGGCAGTTCCTACCTTTCCGGGAGTGTAACGGTCGGAGAGCCGTCCGCTGATCAGATTTCCCATGACCATACCGAATCCGGCAAGAATCATCAGCGGGGTGATACTTTCGGCAGAGAAACCGGAGATATGAGTGAGCATTGGATTGATATAGCTATACCAGCAGAATACACCGCCATTACCTAATGCCGTAGCACCCAGAATGAGCCAGGGAGCCGGAGTTTTGAGAAAGCGGAACTGTCCTTTGAAACCGGTATCTTTCAGCCCTTCTACCTGAGGAACCCAACGCCAGATGTAATACAGAATGACGATTCCCCAAAGTCCTACCAGCAGGAAGGTAGCCCGCCACGAAAGCATGGTGCTTAAAGAAGTTCCCAGCGGTACGCCGAACAGGTTGGCGATGGTCATTCCGGCTATCATGATGGAGACAGCCTCTGAACTTTTGCCTTTATCGGCAAGTCTTTCCGCAACGATAGAACCGACCCCGAAATAGGCTCCGTGAGGGAGTCCGGAGATGAAGCGGGAGATAAGCAGCATCCAGTAGTTAGGTGATAATGCCGCACAGATATTGCCTACCATAATCAGCGTGACTAATACCAGCAATATATGTTTTAATGGATATTTACGTGCTAATGTCAATACAGGGGCGCCGACACAAACGCCTAGTGCGTAGGCGGAAATGAAATGTCCGGCAGCAGGGATGCTAATCTTTAAATCTCTGGCTACATCGGGCAGTATACCCATCATCACGAACTCGGCGATACCCAATCCGAGGGTACCGAATGCCAATGCAATAAGACTTTTCTTCATACGAAACCTAACCTGATGCCTGTTACTTTTTACCTTCTTTATTTAGCGTATTTTTTACGGGGTGCAAAGGTAAAACAAAATCTCTCAGAATGAGTTCGTCAGGAACGATTTTGATTTAAGTCAATTTATTGCTTCTTTATCCACTCAGTCATGTCTTTCAGGACTTCCGGATTTATTGTCTCTTCCAATTGTCCGTATTCGGCTAAAGTTCCTTTCTCACAAGTTTGAAACAGGTGGTTCAGTTTTGGATAGACTTTGATTGTCACATTCTTGTTTCCGTTCTCGCTGATGTGTTGCCTGATAGCAGTCAGATTCATATCGGCATCTACTTGAATGTCTTTTTCTCCGTTTAATGCTAAAACCGGGCACTTTATTTTTTTCAGACTTGCAGTCGGATCGTATCTCATAAAGTGGAGATACCACGGTGAAGTCATGGAGTTTATTTGGGCAGATAGTTGTTGTACGGTATTCAGGTCTTTCAACTGTTCGGCAGACATGGTTCTGGTAACATCAGCGTAAACTTCTTTTCTGATTTCATCCGCCGACTTGTCCGTTTGCTGTAATAAAGAGTATCTGTGGCGAACGGACGGTTTCATTGTCTGCCACACCGGATCGGGCATCCCTTGGGACTTGGAAATCAATTCAACTTGTTTAAGCATCAAGCTGTCACCCCGCACGGCAGCTCCTGCCAATGATATGATAAATGAAATGTTGGAGTCTTTGGCGGCAATATCAAATGCGATTGTTCCACCGCAGCTATGTCCGATAATGCCGATTTTCCGGGTATTAATTTCTTTTCTGCTGCGTAGATAGTTCAGCGCTGCTTCCGTATCTTTTGCGAAATCTTCGTTGGTAGCACTTGCATAATCTCCTTGCGAAGCGGCTGTGCCACGATCATCGCATCTTAGTACGGCAATTCCGTTACGTGTCAGATAATCGGCGATAACAAGAAATGGTTTATGACCCATGATTTCTTCATCTCTGTTTTGAGCACCACTTCCCGTAACCAATACTACAGCCGGAAATTTATTCCCTTTCTCCGGAAGGGTTAATGTGCCTGCCAGAGTGATTCCGTCCTGCGTATTCTTTACGCTGACTTCTTCGACCTTATAAGGAAAAGGTGGCTGAGGCTCCTGCGGGCGTTTAGGCCCGCTAAACTCTCCTTTCGTCAGATTCAATGGGAGGGGCATTCCTTGTGTGAATGTGCCGGTAATGGTTTGGTCGGCATTCAGTTTTCCTTTATAAGAGGCATGGATAATCGGTATCTGAACAGTCAGTGTAGAGTCTTGAAAAGAAGTTATTTTCGTTTTTATATCTTTGGTTCCCTGATCGGGGCTGTCAAGAGTTGTCACATAAGTCCCCTGTTCCGTATGTTTGATATGGAATACAATGGTTAACGAACCGGCAGGAAGGGAGAGTTTGCCATGCCATGTACCCGAAATGTCTTGTGCGGAAAGATGTGAAGGAACTGTCAGTTCGATTAAAAAGCCGATGAAAGCGATGAGCATGAAACAACGTTTTGAAGTTTTCATAGGAATGAAATTTGGGTTTATAAATGACATTTGCAGATCAGAGATGTAGCATTAAATGCCTTTCTTTGATGACAAAGATATGCTTTTATATTAGATAACTTCTTTTTTTGTGGATATATTCAGTGGCATGAACCGCCATTTTCATAAAGGAGCCATTTTCCGGATATTCGCAATAATATTCCGTAGAAATAATGTCGGTTTCTGAAAGACTTTTATCTTTGCAGATATAATACATATGGCGCTATGAGAAAGATTATTTTGATTTTCGTGACAATTGTTCTTCCCTGTTTGCTTTGCGCAAGAAATGATGATAAGAGTACAGATATGCTGCTTCGTGAGATTGACGGAATTATCAGGAACCGTCAGACTTACGGTGCAGAAAAAGAAGCACGTATCTCCGATTTGAAGAAGTTGCTGTCCGAGGCTACCTCCGATGAGCAGCGTTATGGATTTTGCGGCAGGCTTTTCGACGAATATCGGGCTTATAATTTGGACTCTTCGTATGTATATGCACAGCGGAAGCAGGAACTGGCTTCTCATTTGAACAAACAGGATTATCTGGATGATGCCGCCATGAATATGGCAGAGGTGATGGGAACCACCGGAATGTACAAGGAAGCTTTGGAGCAGTTGGGACAGATAGACAAGAAAACCCTGTCTGATTATCTCTATCCCTATTATTACCACTTGTATCGTACTATTTACGGGTTGATGGGAGATTATGCCGTCACCGAGAAGGAGAAAAAAGAGTATTACCGGATGACGGACCTGTATCGGGATTCCCTTTTACAGACTAATGCCTCCGACTCATTGGGCCATGTGCTGGTGATGGCCGACAAATGCACCGTACACGCCCAATATGACCAGGCAATAACCATGCTGACTGACTTCTACCGGAAACCCTCTCTGGACGATCATTCCAAGGCGATGATTACTTATACCTTGTCAGAAGCCTATCGCTTCAAAGGAGACAAGAAAGGGCAGAAACACTTTCTGGCTCTCTCGGCCATCGCTGATTTAAAATCGGCAGTCAAAGAATATGTTTCCTTACGGAAACTCGCCTCTCTTGTATATGAAGACGGAGACATTGATCGTGCATACAACTATCTGAAATGCTCGCTCGAAGATGCTACGCTCTGCAATGCCCGCCTTCGTACCCTGGAAATCTCACAAGTCTTCCCCATTATCGATCAGGCTTACCAACTGAAAACCAAGCGGCAGCAACAGGAAATGAAGATATCTTTGATCTGTATCAGTCTGCTTTCCGTCTTTCTGCTGGTGGCTATATTCTTCGTTTACAAGCAGATGAAGAAAGTGGCTGCCGCCCGTCGGGAAGTGATTGACACGAATACGCTTCTGCAAGAGCTGAACGGTGAGCTTCATGACTCCAATTCGCAACTGAAAGAGATGAACCATACCCTTTCGGAAGCTAACTATATTAAAGAGGAATACATCGGTCGCTATATGGACCAGTGTTCCACCTATCTGGATAAGATGGACTTATACCGTCGTTCCCTGAATAAGATTGCGGCTACCGGCAGGGTAGAGGAGTTGTATAAAGCTATTAAATCTTCCCAATTCCTCGAAGAAGAGCTGAAAGAGTTCTACGCAAACTTCGATATGACCTTCCTGCAACTCTTCCCCAACTTTGTGGAAGAATTTAATGCGTTGCTTGTCGAACCGATGCAGCCCAAGCAGGGTGAATTGCTGAATACCGAACTTCGTATCTTTGCCCTGATCCGTCTGGGGATTACGGATAGTACCAAGATCGCCCAGTTCCTCCGCTACTCTGTGACCACTATTTATAATTACCGGACACGTGTCCGCAACAAAGCACTCGGCGAACGGGATGAGTTTGAGGCTAAAGTAATGAAAATAGGGAAGGTGGAAGAGTAAGAAATCCACTACTTTTTTAGCACGGTTGCTATTCTGTAATATTCTTATTATTAGTGTTTTATACTGTATTGTGCTGTATAAACCACTATATTTTTGCTATCTGGCAAAAGAAGCGCATTTAATTGTGGATACTTTTGTTTCAGTGAAAACAAAAAGTAATCCTAATATTAACTTTAAATTGATGTACATGGAACAGAGTATAAAGTCGAAAGGCTTTGAACATCGCCTCCTATTAATAATGTGGGGCTTGTTACTATCTCTTAGTGCATTCGCACAGCAGATTACAGTAAAAGGACATGTAGTGGACGCCACGGGCGAACCGGTGATCGGTGCCAGTGTGATAGAAGGCAAGTCCACGAACGGCACGATTACCGATATCGACGGTAACTTCTCATTAAATGTTTCTGCTAACAGCACATTGACCATTTCTTTTGTCGGCTATAAGACGCAGACTGTTTCAGTGAACGGAAAAACCGCACTGAAAGTAACCTTGCAGGAAGATACCGAAGTATTGGACGAAGTTGTTGTAGTAGGTTACGGAACGATGAAAAAGAGTGACCTGACCGGCGCCGTATCTTCCGTAGGAGTCAAAGATATCAAAGACTCTCCGGTAGCTAATATCGGTCAGGCAATGCAGGGCAAAGTATCCGGCGTGCAAATTATCGATGCCGGCAAACCGGGGGATAATGTGACGATTAAAATCCGTGGTCTGGGCACGATCAACAACAGCAACCCGCTGATTGTCATCGACGGGATTCCCACCGATTTAGGCTTATCTTCCTTGAATATGGCAGATGTGGAACGGGTAGACGTATTGAAAGATGCTTCGGCAACTGCCATCTACGGTTCGCGCGGTGCCAACGGTGTAGTGATGATTACCAGTAAACGCGGTGCCGAAGGCGCCGGAAAGGTAACGGTCAATGCGAACTGGGCGATACAGAATGCAACTAAAGTGCCTGATATGCTGAATGCCGCCCAATATGCAGCATTGAGCAATGATATGCTCTCAAACAATGACGATAACACCAACCCTTACTGGGCAGACCCTTCTTCATTGGGAAAAGGAACCAACTGGCTCGACGAGATGCTGCGCACGGGAGTGAAGCAGAGTTATTCGGTCAGCTATTCCGGCGGCACGGAAAAGGCGCATTATTACGTGTCCGGCGGTTTTCTCGATCAGTCCGGCATTGTGAAGAGTGTCAATTATCGCCGTTTCAATTTTCAGGCGAACAGTGACGCCCAAGTCAACAAATGGCTGAAATTCACCACCAACCTGACATTTAGCACAGATGTCAAAGAAGGAGGAACATACAGTATCGGTGATGCGATGAAAGCCCTTCCCACCCAACCGGTGAAGAATGATGACGGCAGTTGGAGCGGTCCCGGACAGGAGGCGCAATGGTACGGAAGTATCCGCAATCCGATCGGTACGCTTCACATGATGACTAACGAGACGAAAGGATATAACTTCCTCGCAAACATCACCGGAGAGATCACCTTCACTAAATGGCTGAAACTGAAAAGTACCTTCGGCTATGACGCCAAGTTCTGGTTTGCCGACAACTTCACGCCGGCATACGACTGGAAACCGAATCCGGTAGAAGAATCTTCCCGTTACAAAAGCGACAACAAATCATTCACCTACCTGTGGGACAACTACTTCGTATTCGATCATACTTTTGCAAAGAAGCACCGTGTAGGTGTGATGGCAGGTTCTTCCGCACAGTGGAATAACTACGATTATCTGAACGCACAGAAAAACATCTTCATGTTCGACAATATCCATGAGATGGACAACGGAGAAAAGATGTACAGCCTTGGCGGCAGCCAAAGCGACTGGGCACTGCTTTCACTGATGGCACGTCTCAACTACTCATACGAAGACAAATACCTGCTGACGGCTACCGTACGTCGTGATGGCTCTTCCCGCTTTGGTAAGAACAACCGATGGGGAACATTCCCTTCCGTATCTCTGGCTTGGCGTGTCTCTCAGGAAGACTGGTTCCCGAAAGATAACTTCCTGATGAACGATCTCAAACTGCGTGTCGGATACGGTGTGACCGGTAATCAGGAAATCGGTAACTATGGATTTGTCGCATCCTACAACACGGGTGTCTATCCTTTCGGAAACAATAACTCCACTGCTTTGGTATCTACCACTCTCTCCAATCCGAACATCCATTGGGAAGAAGTGCGCCAGGCCAACTTCGGAGTGGACATGAGCCTGTTCGATTCGCGTGTCAGCCTTTCACTGGATGCTTATATCAAGAATACGAACGATATGCTGGTGAAGGCTTCCATCCCCATCACTTCGGGCTTTGAAGATACTACCGAGACTTTCACCAATGCCGGCAAGATGCGCAACAAAGGAGTGGAAATGACATTGCGTACCATCAACCTGAAAGGCATCTTCTCCTGGGAATCCGCTTTAACGGCTACCTACAATAAAAATGAGATTCTGGACCTGAACAGCGAAACTCCGATGTTTATCAACCAGATAGGCAATTCATACGTGACCATGCTGAAAGCCGGTTACCCGATCAACGTTTTCTATGGATACGTTACCGACGGGCTTTTCCAAAACTGGGGGGAAGTCAACCGCCACGCCACCCAGCCGGGCGCAGCTCCGGGAGACATCCGTTTCAGAGACTTGAACAACGACGGAGTAATCAACGACGAAGACCGTACGATTCTTGGCAATCCGAATCCGAACTGGTTCTTCTCACTCTCCAACAACCTATCTTACAAAGGATGGGAACTCTCCGTTTTCCTGCAAGGAGTGGCAGGTAACAAGATTTATAATGCCAACAATGTGGACAACGAAGGAATGGCTGCCGCCTACAACCAGACCACAGCCGTACTGAACCGCTGGACAGGAGAAGGCACAAGCTACTCCATGCCGCGTGCCATCTGGGGCGACCCGAACCAGAACTGCCGCGTATCCGACCGATTTGTGGAAAACGGCTCGTATCTCCGTCTGAAAAATATCACCCTTTCGTATACACTGCCTAAAAAGTGGTTGCAAAAGATTCAACTGGAAAACGCCCGTATCTCCTTCTCTTGCGAGAATGTGGCGACTATCACCGGATATTCGGGCTTCGACCCCGAGGTGGATGTCAACGGTATAGACAGCAGCCGTTACCCTATCTCGCGTACATTCAGTATGGGCTTGAACTTTAACTTTTAAATCAGGAGGAAGAAAATGAAAAAGAAACTGACTTTTATAATGATACTTGCCGTACTTGCCTTGACATCGTGCAGTGATTTTCTGGATAAGTATCCCAAATACGGTGTGGACCCCGAATCGGAAGTGACCAATGAGATTGCCGTAGCACTGACTACTGCCTGCTATAAGACGTTGCAGTCGTCCAATATGTATAATCAACGCCTGTGGAGCCTCGACATCCTTGCCGGCAACAGCGAGGTAGGTGCCGGAGGAGGAACCGACGGACTGGAAACTGTTCAGGCGGCTAACTTTATAGCGCAGAGCGACAACGGTTTTGCCCTGTACGTATGGCGTTCTCCGTGGGTAGGCATCGGACGTTGTAATATCGTGCTTTCCAATCTGCCTTCGGCTGCCATCTCCGATGAGATAAAAGACCGTTGCATGGGTGAGGCATATTTCCTGCGTGCTCATTACTACTATATCCTCGTCCGCCTTTATGGTGGCGTACCTTTGCGGTTACAGCCCTTTGAGCCGGGACAGTCGACGGATATTGCCCGCAATACGGTAGATGAAGTATATGCGCAGATTCTATCGGACTGTAAGAATGCGGTGGATATGCTTCCCCCAAAGAGCAGTTACGGAGAAAATGACAAGGGACGTGCCTGCAAAGAGGCGGCGATGGCTATGCTGGCAGATATTTACCTGACGCTGGCGCCCAATCATCGGGACTATTACAGTGAAGTCGTTACGTTGTGCGATCAGATTACTGCGATGGGATATGATTTGTCTCAGTGCAAGTATGCCGATAATTTCGACGCTACGATCAATAACGGTGCGGAATCCCTTTTCGAAGTACAATACTCCGGCAGTACGGAATACGATTTTTGGGGAGGGGACAATCAGTCTTCCTGGCTGTCGACCTTCATGGGACCCCGTAACTCCGGCATGGTGGCAGGCGCTTACGGATGGAATCTGCCTACGGAAGAATTTATCAAAGAGTACGAAGCGGGCGATTTGCGCAAAGATGTGACCGTGTTATATCAAGGCTGTCCTGCTTTCGACGGCATGGAGTACAGACGTTCGTGGTCGAATACAGGTTACAACGTCCGGAAGTTCCTTGTGTCGAAGACCGTTTCGCCGGAATATAATACCAACCCGAATAACTTCGTGGTATACCGTTATGCGGATGTCCTGTTGAAGAAGGCGGAAGCGCTGAACGAACTGGGACATCCCGATCAGGCTGCCGCACCTCTGAATATCGTCCGTCAGCGTGCCGGACTGGCGGATGTACCGACTACCTTGAATCAGGAAACAATGCGGGAAAAGATTATTCACGAACGCCGGATGGAACTTGCTTTTGAAGGACATCGCTGGTTCGATATGATCCGGGTTGATAATGGAAATTATGCATTGACATTCCTGAAATCCATCGGTAAGAATAATGTGACCAAAGAACGTCTCCTGTTGCCTATTCCGCAGACGGAGATGGACTCCAATCACCTGATGACTCAAAATCCCGGCTATTAATCCGTTTTATAATCATTCATTTAGACAAATAATATGATGAAGAAATATATATATCAGATACTGTGTTCTCTTTTCATCGGCGGAGCGATGGTTTCCTGCGCCGAGGACTATATGGAGACGGACAAGGGACATGATACGCTGACTCTTACGGTGAATCAGCAGGAGATCGTACTGAACGAAAAGAATCACACTCAGGAAGCGTTAACGCTTTCATGGACTACGGGAACAAACTACGGAAGCGGGAACCGCATCTCTTATACACTGGAAATAGCCAAGGCGGGAACAGACTTCGCCCGTGCCTACTCCGTAGATTTAGGAACGGGAACTTATCAGTGGACGAAGAAAACGGAAGAACTCAATCAGTTTCTGAACACGCAGCTAGGCGTCGGCTATGCCGAGAAAGTATCACTGGAAGCACGCATTACCGCTACTGTTGCCGGAATGGAAGAAAAGGAGCAGCGTGCCACAGTCACGCTGGATGTGACTACTTATCAACCGGTTACTCCGACGCTTTACCTCATCGGAGAAGCTGCCCCGAACGGATGGAGCGCCGATCGGGCGACGCCTATGGAGCGCACGGACAACGGACAGTTTACGTGGACAGGAAAGCTGAATATCGGTGTATTCAAGTTTATAACGACATTGGGAGAATTCCTTCCATCCTACAACCGGGATGCCGCTGCCGGAGAAGAACTACGGCTTATCTACCGCACATCGGGCGACGAACCGGACGAACCGTTTACAGTCAGCAAGGAAGCGACCTATATAGTCAAGGTAGACCTGCTCGACCTGACAATGACCATGACCGAAACGGAAAACATCGGATGGCGCTTTGAAGAATTCTATATTGTCGGCTCCTTTACCGGCGACAATGGCTGGGGATTCGAGGCACTGTCTAAAGATGCCGTTCAGATGAATCTGTTCCATTATGGTGCCGTGATTCCGTGGAAGGCGGACGGTGATTTTAAGTTTGCCACTCTTGCGGACTTCGGTCAGTCGGATGCTTTCTTCCATCCCACCGAAGGGAACGCTCCGTATACTTCCACTTCAGTTGTACTGGGAGGTGAAGACAATAAATGGCAAATGAAGGAAAGCGAATGCGGCAAGGCCTATAAAGTGCTGTTCCTCACAGCCAAGGGAAAGGAAAAGATGCTGATGCGTCCGTTTACCCCCTACGAAGGACTGTATCTGGTAGGCGATGCCACTCCGAACGGATGGAGCATCGACAACGCCACCCCGATGGCTAAAAGTGCCGACAGCCCTTACATCTTTACCTGGAGCGGTACACTGAATACAGGGGAGATGAAGATTTCCTGCGACAAGCAGTCCGACTGGAACGGAGACTGGCTGATGGCGGACAAGAGCGGAAAGACACCGACCGGTGAAGTGGAGACAGCCTTATTTACCAGTAAAACGGATGCGGAACTGAAGAATATGTATCCGGATACAGACCTCGGCAGTCTGGACAATAAATGGAATATTCAGGAAGCAGGCTCGTATCGGATTACGATTGACCAGTTGAAAGAAACGATTTCGATTGTAAAACAATAAACAAGTATTCAAGATGAAGAAGATAATATATTTGGTGGCTGCCTTCCTGTGTCTGTCTTGCAGCGACGATCATGAATCGAACCCACAGAACGGAGGAGCGTCGGGCAGTGTGACCGAAGTAACTCCGGTGACATCGGACTTATGCGTGGAACTGACAACCGACAAGGCTTTTTATAAACCGAACGAGACAGTGACTTTCACTGCCGCCGATGCCTTGCCTGCCGGAACAAAGGTCCGCTATCGCCTTTCGGGAGAAATAGTCGGAGAAGAACCGGTCAGCGGTACGAACTGGACATGGAAGGCTCCTTCCACCGATTTCAAAGGATACATGGCAGAACTTTACCGGCAGGAAAACGGTACGGACGTCATCGTCGGTACGATTGCGGTAGATGTATCCAGTCATCCGGCACGTTTCCCCCGATATGGCTTCGTGGCAGATTTCGACGGAGACAAGACAGAAGAGAAAACGCTGGAAGAGATGGCTTATCTGAACCGCCATCACATCAACTGGGTACAGTTTCAGGACTGGCACAATAAACATCATTGGCCGCTGGGCGGCACACGCACGCAGTTGGACGAGGAATATCTCGACATTGCGAACCGCCCTGTCCATACAAGCTCTGTGAAGAATTATATCAAGGCACAACAACATTTTGGAATGAAGTCCATGTTCTATAATCTTTGTTTCGGGGCATTGAAGGATGCGGCTTCCGACGGGGTGAAAGAAGAATGGTATCTGTTTAAGGACGCTTCGCATACCACGAAAGACAGTCACGACCTGCCAAGCGGATGGAAGAGCAATATCTATCTGGTAGATCCTTCCGACAAGGAATGGCAGCAATATATGGCGGAACGGAATGACGACGTGTATGCGAACTTCGCCTTCGACGGCTATCAGATCGACCAGTTGGGCAAGCGGGGAACGCTTTACAACTACAACGGTACACCGGTCAACCTCCGCGAAGGATATGCTTCTTTTATCGAAGCCATGAAGCAGGCGCATCCCGACAAGAGTCTGGTGATGAATGCCGTAAGCCGCTACGGTGCCCGTCAGATCGGAGAAACCGGTAAAGTAGATTTCTTCTATAATGAGATGTGGGCGGATGAGGCGGACTTTACCCATCTGAAAGCCGTCCTGTATGAAAACGGAGTGTATGGCAATAATCAGCTGAATACGGTTTTCGCTGCCTATATGAACTATAATAAGGCGGATCATCGGGGAGAGTTCAATACAGCGGGCATCCTGCTGACGGATGCGGTGATGTTCGCTTTGGGTGGCTCGCATCTCGAACTGGGTGGTGACCATATGCTGTGCAAAGAATATTTCCCGAACGACAACCTGACGATGAGCGAGGAACTGAAAACGGCAATGGTTCACTACTACGACTTCCTCACGTCTTATCAGAACCTGCTCCGCGATGGCGGAACGGAGAACAGCATCGCTATGAACTGTACCAACGGAGAAATGAAACTCAACGTATGGCCTCCAAAGTTGGGGTCGGTCACTACTTACGCCAAGCAGGTAGACGGCAAGCAAGTAGTGCATCTGCTTAACTTCTCGCAGGCGAACAGCCTTAGCTGGCGGGACGTGGACGGCACCATGCCCGAACCTGCCCTGATCACGAAAGCGGCCTTGCAGATGAACCTGCCCGCCAAAGTGAATAAATTGTGGGTGGCATCACCGGATGTACACGGAGGAGCCTTGCAGGAACTGGCATTTACGCAGGAGAACGGGGTAGTCTCCTTCACACTGCCTGCCTTGAAATACTGGACAATGATTGTAGCTGAATAAGGCAGTTGCAACGGAATAACTAAAAACGATAGGTATGAAGATTAGATATAAGTTTGGGGTGTGGATGTTGTGTCTGATGTTTCCGGCGTTGGTCTGGGCAGAAAACGCAAAAAGTATATGTACCTCTTTTACGCAGCAGGGACGTCAGGTGATTTTTCACCTGGCGGACAGTGCCGCGCTGCAACTGCAACTTTGCAGCCCTTCCGTGGTAAGAATCTGGTTCTCGCCGGACGGGAAGCTGCAACGGAGAAACGCTTCCTTTGCCGTGATCAATGAAGAACTGGAAGATGTGGGAACGGTTCATGTGGACGAACAGGCCGCCTGCTATGAGATATTTACCTCGAAGCTGCGCATACGGGTGAACAAGTCGCCGATGAGCATCCAGATATTCGACAAATATCAGAAACTCCTCTTCAGTGACTATGCCGATAAAGGACACGTAAGCGAAGGCACGAAGAAGGTGGAATATAAAACGCTTCGCCGTGACGAGCATTTCTTCGGGCTTGGGGAGAAGACCGGCAAGATGGACCGCAGAGGAGAATCTTACAAGATGTGGAACAGCGATAAACCTTGTTACAGTGTGGTGGAAGACCCTCTTTACAAGAGCATCCCTTTCTTTATGAGCAGTTACCGGTATGGTATTTTCCTTGATAATACGTATAAGACAGAATTTAAGTTCGGAACGGAAAGCCGTGATTATTACAGCTTCGAGGCGCCGGACGGGGAGATGATTTACTACTTCATCTTCGGCAAGGACTATAAGGAAATCCTGAGTCAGTATGTAGGACTGACGGGCAAACCTATCATGCCTCCGAAATGGGCATTGGGCTTTGCGCAATGTCGTGGCCTGCTGACAAGCGAGAAACTGAGCCGCGAAATAGCCGAAGGCTACCGGACACGCGGCATCCCCTGTGATATTATCTATCAGGACATCGGCTGGACGGAACATCTACAGGACTTCGAATGGCGGAAGGGCAACTACGGGCATCCGAAAAAGATGCTTGCCGACCTGAAAGAAATGGGATTCAAGGTAGTCGTATCGCAAGACCCGGTCATCTCGCAAGCCAACAAGAAGCAATGGGAGGAAGCGGACCGTCTGGGATATTTTGTCAAGGACAGCACGAACGGGAAGAGTTATGACATGCCGTGGCCTTGGGGCGGAAATTGTGGGGTAGTGGATTTTACCTTACCTGCCGTAGCCGACTGGTGGGGAACCTATCAGCAGAAACCCATTGACGATGGCATCTCCGGCTTCTGGACGGATATGGGAGAACCCGCATGGAGCAACGAAGAGCAGACCGAACGCCTTGTGATGAAACATCATCTGGGGATGCACGACGAAATCCATAATGTCTACGGACTGACTTGGGATAAAGTGGTCAAAGAGCAGTTCGAGAAACGGAATCCGAACCGTCGCGTCTTTCAGATGACCCGTGCCGCTTATGCGGGATTGCAGCGTTATACGTTCGGTTGGACGGGAGATTGCGGAAATGGAGACGATGTATTGCAGGGCTGGGGGCAACTGGCTAATCAGATTCCGGTGATTCTTTCCGCAGGGCTGGGAGTGATTCCGTTTACTACCTGTGACATTACGGGGTATTGCGGAGACATCGAAGACTATCCATCCATGGCGGAACTTTATACCCGATGGATACAGTTCGGTGCATTCAATCCTTTGAGCCGTATTCATCATGAGGGGGATAATCCGGTAGAACCGTGGCTCTTCGGTCCGGAAGCGGAAAAGAACGCGAAGGAGGCCATCGAACTGAAATATCGTTTATTGCCTTATATCTATACGTATGCCCGCGAAGCTCATGATACGGGATTGCCCATCATGCGTCCTCTCTTTTTGGAATATCCGGCGGATATGGAAACGTTCTCTACCGATGGGCAGTTCTTGTTCGGACAAGAGCTGCTGGTAGCTCCGGTGGTGAAGAAAGGGGCACGTACGAAGAATGTCTATCTGCCCGAAGGCACTTGGATTGACTACAACAATAAACAAACAGTCTATACCGGAGAACAGTGGACTACCGTGGAAGCTCCCTTGTCGTGCATCCCGATGTTTGTAAAGCAGGGTTCCATTATCCCCACCATGCCGGTGATGAACTACACGCATGAGAAATCGGTCTATCCGCTGATCTTTGAAGTATTTCCGGCAAGGAACGGAGAAGAGGCCTCGTTCACTTTGTACGAAGATGAGGGAGAAGACCTCGGCTATCAACGGGATGAGTTTGCCAAAACTCCCGTTCGCTTCCGGACGGAGGAGGGTGGTTATCTTCTTTCGGTTGGTGCCCGTGAAGGAAAAGGGTATGCAGTGCCCGCTCCCCGAAACTTTATTTTCCGTATGTATCTGAAGACGGCTCCCAAAGGAATTACCGTACAAGGCAAGAAAGTAAAGAAGGTGAAGCCGGAACGTCTGGAAGAGAATCCGGACGATGACACTGAAAGTATGGTGTGGAGCTGGGATAAGGCGACCGGTATTTGCAGCCTTCGTATGCCGGACCGAGGGGAAGAAAGTCAGATTTCCCTGCGTTTATGACTTGAACTCAACGCCTACATAAAGATATAAATTTGAAAAATTGCTGTCATCTGTCACTAAACCTGTGACAATAGTCTGATAATTAAATCATAAGACCGTGACAGCAACCTGTGACAGCAGCGTGACGGAAAGATTTGCCGTCACGCTGTCATTCATTTCAGCTATTAATAAGCCGAGTTTGTTTTAAGGTATGAAACTACAGTTCCCATTGCTTGAAACTTTGGTTCCCATTACTTGAAACTCTAGTTTCATACGCTTGGAACTTTTGGTTTCAAGCCTTTGGAACTACAGTTTCTCACTGATGAAACTCTAGTTTCAAGCAGTGAAACTAATTAAGAAATCAATTGATGAACTCGTAATTTGTCAGTTGATATCTTTTCTGCTTGTATTCTTTTGTTCTTTTAAGTTTTACCTTTCCTTTTGCAGCTTCCAGCGTTACTTCGTTGAATTGTCCTTTTTGGAAATCGTAACTTATACCGTCATCTTCGAGAAGGAGGAACGTTGCCGAAGGAGCGCCGTATACTTTGCAATGCAGATCGAATACGGTTTGAGCATCCACATAGGGGACAGGTGCGGCCAATGGCAATAACGTTCCCTGGCGGACGTAGAGTGGCAACTGATCTAATTCCGTCGTAATCTCATATTCACGGTTGCCTTCATATTTCTCATTGGTATTGAAGTTGTACCATGTTCCTTCGGGGAAGTAGACCGTTCTCGTTTTCTTGTTCTGGTATAAAGGGGCAGCCATCAATCCGTCTCCCATCATATACTGGTCACTGATAGTGCGCAAACGTTCATCTTTGGGATAATCCATCAATAACGGACGGAAAGGAGGTACACCTTCTTTATAATATGTATAAAAAGCACTGTACAGATAAGGAATCAGCTGCATACGCAGATTAATCAGTGTGCGGGCATATTCTTCATACCTCTTTGCTTCCGGCAGGAACTCGCCACGTTCGTTCTTTCCACGGTCGAATTGCAGCCACGGAGCGTATTGCAGATACCACGCATTGACCATAGCCTGCGGAGAAAGAATCACCGTTTGCAGACGATGGAAGAAATCTTCGGCAGAATGTGCTTCACGCACTTCGGGACACCATAACAGTCCTCCGAATGCCGAGTTGCAAAGTGCCTGAATGTACTCCTTTGGATCGTATGTATCACTATAGAGTACGGCGTTGCGTGAAGACATGAACATACCGGACGACCGGTAATCCTGATAGGTGCGGGTGTTTTTTTCACGATAGATACTGTCCATCGCATTCACATAAAGGGAACCGAATACCTGGTGCATCTTTTCTCCGTCGATGCCCGAAGGGAACTGTGCCATATCCGGGAAGCACCATGTGGCGGAAGCAAAGGATATATTCGAGTTGTCACATTCGTCCAGTTTGAAGCCGGAGATGCCTTCCTCTATCAGTGTGCGGTGGTAATCGGTAAATATTTTGTGTGCTTCCGGCTGGATGAAGTCCGGTACCAGTCCGTTCCATACAAGGAAATCGCCTGAGTAGGGCTCCAGCGCCTTCCGGATGGGGGAAGAAGGGTGAACATACGCGTGTTCCCACAGGTTTACTTTGTATCCTTTCTGCTGCAACTGGTCCAGCATTTCTTTGTGCCTTGGGAAACGGTCGTCGCTCCAGCGATAAGAACAGGAGTAAGTGGCCGTCTGCCATCCCGGTTCGAGTCCCAGTACGTCGCACGGAATCTGTTTCTCGCGGAAATAGTTGGCAAAACGCATGACGGAGTCCTGCGTCGCATCTCCTTTGACACGGTATTTGAATCCGAGTCCCCACATCGGAGGAAGACATCCGCCGCCGGAGAGGAGGTTGTATCTCTTGACTACATCCAGCACTTCCGGTCCGGTGATGATAAATACCTCAATGCCTTTGGCGCCGGGTACGTCGATATGGACTTTATTTCCGTTGCTTCTGTTCTTATACAAGTCTTCCGTGGTGGTAGCAATGTGCTTTCTTTCTTCCGTTTGTAGTTGACGACTATGCTCGGTTTTCTGATTGGAGCCGCACAGGAAAGTGGTATACCGTGCCGTGTTGACCAGAATACCGTATCCTTTGGTAGAGACGTAGAATGTCTGCGGAGCATGTGTATATCCGAGTCCGTTCAGCGGATTGTCGTTTACTATCGGGCGCTTGCGCAGGCCACGCTGACCGAAAGTTTCGAATTGAAGTCCGAAACCGTATATTTGTTCGTTGTCCTCCAGAGGGACTTCGATCAGACAGCCACGGTCGGTTATCTTTATTTGCACTTCGTCGGGGCTGAAGGGCGGCTTGGCAGCCGGAAGTTGTTTCATTGCTTCTACGGCAGGTTTCCCGCCGAATAAGGAATAAGGGGTAAAAGTGTCAATTTCTCCCGCTTGCAGCTTGATGATTCCCGGAGCAATTTCTTTTTGAGCGAATGCTTGTCCGGCAAACAGGAGACCTACTGTGGATAGAAAAAGGTTGAGTAATAGTTTTCTCATTATAGTTTATTTTATCATGGTTATATTAAAATAGACTTCTGAAATGCGATTTTCCACTAAAATGCAATAAAAGAATATTGCAAATATAGGAATAAAACAGATGCGGTATCAAGTATTAATACCTGAGAAGTCAGATAAAGTGACCTGTCATGGCATATATTAATGTTTGTGACGGGAGATATTAATATCTTCTTTTTTTGACCGTGATTCTAAAAATAAGGTTTTATATTTGTCCTTGTTTAAGAATGAAAAAGAATAAAACCATGAAAAAGAATTGTTTTCTCCTTCTCTTTTTGCTTTGTACCTGCCTCGTTCAGGCACAGGATACGTATCGTACCGACAAGGATGTACCTTACATTTCCGGCTCCGAAACAGATGCTTATCGTCTGGAACGTTGTAAACTGGATGTTTATTATCCCGAGAATAAAAAAGATTTTTCCACCATTGTATGGTTTCATGGCGGTGGTATGGAAGGAGGAAGTAAATTTGTTCCCAAGGAACTGACGGATCAAGGCTTTGCAGTAGTGGCAGTTAATTATCGTTTGAGTCCGAAAGCAAAGAATCCGGCTTATATAGAAGATGCCGCCGAAGCTGTGGCATGGACATTCCGGAATATCGAAAAGTATGGCGGTCGCAAGGATCGTATCTTTGTTTCCGGCCATTCGGCGGGAGGTTACCTTACGTTGATTCTGGCAATGGATAAGAAATACATGGCTGCATACGGAGCCGATGCGGATAGTGTAGCTGCCTATCTTCCGGTCAGCGGACAGACTGTCACTCATTTTACCATCCGCAAAGAACGTGGCCTGCCCAACGGAATCCCCATCATTGACGAATTTGCTCCGGTAAATAAGGCCCGCAAGGATACCGCTCCTGTTGTGCTGATTACGGGGGATAAGAATCTGGAAATGGCTGACCGGTACGAAGAGAATGCACTGCTGGCATCGGTATTGAAGAATATCGGCAATCGGAAAGTCTCTTTATATGAACTGCAAGGATTTGACCACGGACAGGTACTCGGTCCTGCCTGCTATCTGATCGTTAATTATGTGAAGAGGTTCAAGTAATAGACCTGTGATATTCTTTCATTTGATATGGATAATGTGTATATTTGCACGAAACTCATATCAAAAATGTGTAAGTTCTCACATTTCAGATATCAAAAATGTGACTCGGTATGTTTGAAAGAGGAATTATTCAGCTGTTAGTGGCTTGGAAAACGGATGTAAACAGGAAGCCTTTGGTTATTCATGGGGCGAGACAAGTGGGTAAGACGTGGGCTTTGAAGTATTTCGGTCAGAAATACTTTGAAGATGTTGCCTATTTTAGTCTGGATAAAGATGAAAGCGGACTTTGTGATATCTTTAAAACGACTAAAGACCCCGAGCGCATTATACAGCAATTGTCCTTTTTGCATGGACGAAAAATTAATCCTCAGACTACTTTGCTGATATTGGATGAGATTCAGGAGTGCAATGAAGCGCTGAACTCTTTGAAATATTTCTGCGAAGAAGCACCCGAATATGCAGTGGCTTGCGCTGGTTCTTTACTTGGAATTTACCTGAATCACATAGGCAATTCCTTTCCGGTTGGAAAAGTAAATCATCTGTCTATGTATCCGCTGACTTTTACGGAGTTTCTGAATACGAAAGATCCGGCGATGTATCAATATATGTGCTCTGTCAAAGAAATAGCGCCTCTTCCCCAAATCTTCTTCGACAAACTGCGGGAAGCCTTCATTGCCTATTCTATTTGTGGCGGTATGCCCGAACCTGCTTCTTTGATGGTTGACTTTAATGATATGCAAAAAGTGGATTCATCGCTTCGGGATATATTGAATGACTATGCTCTGGATTTTGTGAAACATGCTACACCTACGTTGGCGCCCCGTATCAATTATGTATGGAACTCTCTGCCCTCTCAATTGGCGAAAGAAAATCGTAAGTTTGTTTATCAACTGGTTCGTCCCGGAGCACGTGCGCGTGAATACGAAGATGCTATTTTATGGTTGGAACAAGCTGGTCTTGTCAACAAAGTAGTTCTGAGCAAGTCGCCTAGGCTGCCACTGAAAGCCTACGATGATTTGAGCACTTTTAAGCTCTATGCATTGGATATAGGGTTGTTGAGGCAATTGTCCGAACTGGGTGCAAGTGTTTTGTTATTGTCCACTCCCGGATATACGGAATATAAAGGGGCATTGGCAGAGAATTATGTATTGCAAAGTCTTACAGCACAATTTCAGGCTTCGTTCCGTTACTGGACTTCCGGTAATAAAGCAGAAGTGGATTTTTTACTTCAGCATGGTAATCATATTTATCCGATAGAAGTGAAAGCAGACCAGAATATAACAGGTAAAAGTCTGATTCAGTACGAGAAACTTTATCAACCTGCTTGTCGGATTCGATATTCGATGCTGAATTTGAAACAAGACGGCAATCTGATTAATATTCCTTTATTTCTTGCGGATAAGACGAAAGAGCTGCTGAATAATAACGTGGGATAAAGAATAGAGAGAAACGGCCAAGTGATGAAAAATACAGGTCATTTAAGGAAAATATCTGTGAAATGTAACGTTTCTCATAGTCTGTGAATCATTTATTATATTAGAAATCGGTCGTATTGGCTACATTTACTCCGATTTTACAAACTAATAAATAAAATAGCTATGAAGACATTAAGCAGAACTGTACTTACTCTTTTTGTTTTATCCTTCTCCTGTTTGGCAGCGATAGCCGGAGAAGTATCTTTTAAAATAACCAAGCAATATCTGAACTTCCCCATCTCCCATAAAGAGAACAGAGGAAGGATGACTTTTGAAGTAAACGGCAAGCCGGATTTATCCGTCGTTATCCGTCTGGCGCCGGATGAAGCGGAATACTGGGTGTTTAAAGATGTGTCGGCTTTCAAAGGAAAGACGATCAAGATAACCTACGACGGCAATGAGAAGGGATTGAGTAAAATATACCAGTCCGACGAAATCGAAGGACAAGCTGAACTGTATAAGGAAAAGAACCGTCCGCAATTCCACTTCACTACCCGGAGAGGCTGGATCAATGACCCTAACGGATTAATCTATTATGAGGGCGAATACCACCTGTTCTACCAGCACAATCCTTTTGAAAGAGACTGGGAGAATATGCACTGGGGCCATGCGGTCAGCAAGGACCTGATACACTGGACAGAATTACCGGACGCTCTGTATCCCGACCATTTAGGAACGATGTTCTCCGGTTCGGCAGTCATCGACTATGATAATACCGCCGGATTCAATAAAGGCAAGACTCCAGCCATGGTTGCCGCCTTCACTGCCGCCAGCAGTGACAGACAAGTGCAGGGGATAGCCTACAGCCTTGACAAAGGACGTACCTTCACGAAGTACGACAAGAATCCGGTGATTAACTCCAAGGAGAAATGGAACTCTCAGGACACACGCGACCCGAAAGTGTTCTGGTATGCGCCCTCCAAACATTGGGTACTGGTACTGAACGAGCGCGACGGACACTCCATCTATACCTCTTCCAATCTCAAAGACTGGAAATACGAGAGCCATGTTACAGGCTTCTGGGAATGTCCCGAATTGTTCGAACTGCCGGTTGACGGTGACAAAAACCACACGAAGTGGGTGATGTACGGTGCTACCGGTACGTATATGCTAGGCTCTTTCGACGGCAAAGTATTTACTCCCGAAGCCGGAAAATACTGCTATACCACCGGAAGTATCTATGCGGCCCAGACCTTTACCAATATTCCGGCAAGCGACGGCAGACGCATCCAGATAGGCTGGGGAAGAATCTCCCACCCCGGTATGCCTTTCAACGGAATGATGATGCTCCCCACCGAACTGACTTTGCGTACCACCAAAGACGGCATCCGCCTTGTCAACGTTCCCGTAAAGGAGGTCGAATCCTTGTGTAAGCCTCTTCGTTCCTGGAAATCTCTTTCTTCGGATGAGGCCAACCGCCATCTGAAAGAGTTTTATGATGCCGACTGTCTCCGCATTAAGACAACGATCAAACTCTCTCATGCCACGGATGCCGGATTCAACCTTTTCGGCCAGCGCATGATCGGCTACGACATGAACTCCAATACCCTGAACGGCCGTTTCTACTCTCCCCAAGACCCGACCAGCATGGAGTTGAGTGCCGATATTTACATTGACCGCACCTCTATCGAAGTATTTATCGACGGCGGACTGTATTCTTATTCCATGGAACGCCGCCCTGACACTAACAACAGAGAAGGACTCCACTTCTGGGGAAACCGTATCGAAGTGAAAGACCTGCAAGTCTTTTCCGTAGAATCCATTTGGTAGACGGAAATCAAAAGCTATCTTTGTTTTCAGTTATTTAAATAGGAAAGAGAATATGAAAACGCGTAGTCAAGTTTTTCAGTTTGAGAAAGAGTTGAAATGGGAGCACCCCGCTCCGGGAATCCGTCGTCAGATAATGGGATACGACGGACAGTTGATGATGGTCAAGGTAGAATTTGAGAAAGGAGCGGTCGGTACGTTGCATGAACATTACCACAGTCAGGCTACCTACGTGGCAAGTGGAAAGTTTGAACTGACCATCGGCGATCGGAAAGAGATACTGTCGACTGGCGATGGCTACTATGTAGCACCCGACGAACCGCATGGATGCGTCTGTCTGGAAGCGGGAGTATTGATAGACACATTCAGTCCCATGCGGGCTGATTTTCTGGAATAGTTCCTGATGAATGGTAGGTTACCGGATAATGATGGTATAAATTTACCACATATATGGTATTTCCTGTCAACAAAAACTGCACTATCTTTGTAATATCTTAAAACAAAGGAAATTAAAAACAGATATATATGGAAAAGATTGCAAGGAAATTGACGGATTTGATAGGTAACACTCCGTTGTTGGAACTAAGTAATTATAATAAGAGTAACGGCTTGAAGGCTCGTCTGATCGTGAAAATCGAATCATTCAATCCCGCGGGCAGTGTAAAAGACCGCGTGGCATTGGCAATGATTGAAGATGCCGAAGTGAAAGGAGTCTTGACTCCCGGCGCAACAATCATCGAGCCTACCAGTGGAAATACGGGAGTAGGATTGGCATTCGTTGCTGCCGCCAAGGGGTACAAACTGATTTTGACGATGCCCGATACGATGAGCGTCGAACGTCGTAACCTTTTGAAAGCTCTGGGAGCG
>ERZ791837.595-NODE-595-length-27282-cov-3.040254_pt1 | contig 27282 bp, 23 predicted proteins | sample MGYA00510292_ERZ791837 | MGnify/ENA primary metagenome ERZ791837 (study PRJEB30046, sample SAMN00715259) | human gut metagenome | study: EMG produced TPA metagenomics assembly of the A metagenome-wide association study of gut microbiota in type 2...
GGTGCGATGACTGCAAGGAGGAGCTTGAGATATATTATATAGTGACATACGGCCTTGATGAGAATTATGATGTCAAAAAGCTGCCGGACGATATTAAGAGCTGTATTGATTCATATGACTTTAAAACACTTGTTGACCTTAAGCTAAGAAACAGTGTAGAGCAGTGCAGACAGGTGCGGCAGTGGAATCATAATATGAGAATAATGTATGCAGTTATAGATGCTATAATGTTGCTTATGATTTTGGTATGCATCATTATCAGATTTTATTAAAGTGTAAATGGAGGATTGAAGAGAATTATGAGTAAGCTTTTGCTTATAGATGGACACAGTATATTAAACAGGGCATTTTATGGAATACCTGACCTTACAAACAGCGAGGGGATACACACCAATGCGATGTATGGTTTCCTTAATATTATGTTCAGGTTTATAGATGAAGAAAAGCCGGATTATATTGTACTTGATCCACCAAGGGACGGAATCAATCCAAAAGCTTTGGAAAAAATCATTCGTTACAATGTGCCTCAGATGGTTTATATTTCCTGCAAGCCGACCAGCCTCGCAAGAGATTTGGAAGTCTTACAGGCGAGCGGATATCAGGTCAAGCGGATCTGCTGTTGCGACATGTTCGCCGGCACACCACATGTGGAGACAGTAGTTCTGATGCAGTATTGTGGAAAATAAGAAAAATAGGCATGTTATACCACAAGATGTTGTGGTTTGAGGGCAAAAATTGGAGCAAAAAATGACCAGTTTTTGCCCTATTTTTTTCCACGTTTTTATAGATGCATAGAGGCAAAAAGAGATTTTTAAGTATTTTGGGACAAAATTCAGAGAAAGGAAAAGAAACAGGGATGGAGAAAAAGCAGCACCCAAGTTACGGAATGATTCGGTTTGCAAGGTCCTCAATCGGTGGTTCAGGAACGGCATTGTTTGGAAGTTCCATCATGCATAATAATGTCATACGCCTGTCCATTTCAAAAAGCATGATGGAAAGGGAGGGCAACGAGGACTGGTTTTTGGCAGGGACAGACATTAATGACATGATCGTTGAGGTGGAGATGTCCTATACACAGTTTGCCGAAGCAATCACATCACTTAACATTGGAGAGGGGATACCGGTTACCATTACAAAAGTGAATGGGACATTCGTTGAACCATGCCCATACAGTGACAGGCAGAAAGTAATGCGCCGGGAAGTGGATGAAGCAACCCGTGACTTGGTGCGGCAACTGGAAAAGAGGTCAGAGGAGATTGAAAAACTTCTGGATGAGAAACGTGTCCTGAGCAGGGAGGACCGGAGAAATATCGTCTCGACATTGAAAAATGTACGGCAGGAGTTAAAAAGTAATATCCCCTATCTGCAGAAACTGTTTGCTGAACAGATGGATAAAACCGTGACAGAGGCGAAAGGGGAGTTTGAAACTTACCTGCAGAACAAGATGAACAGCATTGCACTTGCAGCAATTTCAGAACAGATGAAGCAGGAGGAAATCAGTTTAAACAGAAACATGATACCGGAACTGGAAGTACAGGAGGGCGGGGAAGAGGCAGGGGAGATGGAAGCGGGAATGCACATGGACATGTAAGGCGGTACTTATTTTAGAAATGGAATAGGTGCCGCCTTATTTTTGTTTGTGGAGGTAGAAATGTCAAAATTGTTTTGTTTAAGTCCCGGACTTCGGGTACTGGAAAGGCAGATGCAAGAGCCGCCGGGGTACAGACCGAGAGGATATGGCATCTGTATCATTGAGGAGATGGACTGGAAAAGCCGAGGTAATTACTCCGAAATCGTGGACTGTATTATCAGTCGGATGCAGTTGGAACATCTGAAGAAAAGAGTGGAGGAAATCTTCACAGAAGTGGATAAGGAACTGATTTTCCGAAGCATGAAACACAGAAATGATTTTTGTTCTCTGTTGATGGGAAAGAGATCAAAAACATTACAGCACATACCAAACTATGCTGCCGCTGTATTTCTTTTGTCTGCGGATGAAGAACTCTGGGATAAGGTATGTAAAAATGTGTTGGATACCGGGATTTACTTTGACCGGGTAAGGCTTGGAGGTGTGACGCTGGAACAGTATATATTATTTCATGCAGCTAAGGATGTTTATAACGGAACCAAGCATATCCGATTGTCGGAGCTGACAGACAGGGACCTGATACCGGATGAGATACTGAGACTCATCGTGAATGCTTTTGTCATCGAGAAGTGCGGTGTGGATATTGTAAAGCAGGAGATGCTTCACATATTTCGAGTGCGATAGAATTGGATGGATATTATGGCGTATATGAAACTATGACGGAGTACCTTAATGAATATATAGATGGATTTTATAAATCAAGTAAAGATAGTCTTTTACACAGATATATAAGAACACATTTAGTAGATGGATTTTTATATGAAGCTGTAATAGAGAATACACCAGAAGAGTATGTGTTGTGTGAACACAATGAAGCGCTGTTTAATCTTTTTGGATATACATTTACAGATGTTGGAGATTTGCCACCAGAATACCCGGAATATGATGAGGAGTATTTTGATGAGTGGAAAGAATTCGCTGAAAAAGTGAATGATTTTTATTGCGATAATATCAATGAGCACTGGGCAGAACATGTATTTTATGTCCTTTTTACAAATAAAGATTTTCTGTTTAGATTTAATACAGAAGTTGCAAAAGTAGTTAAAGAACTGAAAAAAACAGATTATCCGGATATGCTTAAGAGTGACGGTGTAATAAAAAGAAGAAGTTTTCCAGTATGGTTACAAAAAGCTGTAAAAATGCGAGATAGGAACCGATGTCAGTTATGTGGAAAAGATTTGTCTGGAACCTTGAATTTGTCAGATGAGAATTTCGATCATATGGTGCCATTGGAAGATGGAGGAACGAATGATCCTTGTAATATACAATTGACATGTGAGCATTGTAATAAATCTAAGGGTGCAAGAAGCAGAGATTATAAAAATATTATAATTCCTTTTTGGTAATGTATATGTATGAAAGGGAAATTATCTCGTAGGAGGTGCTATGGTGGAATCAGTAATTAATAAATTATTTGAGTATTACGACACTGTATTTTTTGAGGAAAAAGTCGAAGTGGATCAGCGTGGATATATGGGGACTCATTATGATGGATTAAATTTAGATTATTATTTGGAGAATTCCGTTCTAGGAATTGATTATTTATCCATCGAAGATTATTTTGAAACCGTAGCAAATGTAAAATATGTTGAAACACAAAGTCTTTTCAGTCAATATTCAAATAAAAGCTTGGAAATTAAGCAAAAAGTAATTGGAGCCGTTTTGACATTAGTTAATAGTTCATCATATCGGAAAGAAATGAAAAAGACTATTATGGACAAGTCCAAGGTTTTCCTAAAGCGATTTGGGTTGGAATTGGAAGATGCAGCAGGGGTTATACAGATAAAGAATGACTATAAACTGTTTGAAGGAAGTTATTGTGAAATCTTTCTGTTTAATGAACAGATTTATAAAAAGCAACTTAAGTCACAATATCGTTCAGAAGAAGCATGGAAGAAAAGGTTTAAATACGAGTATGAGAATATGCTTAGATTAGCCAAATCTCCATATGTTCTGAAGGTTTTTAATTATGATGAGAATAATGATTCTTATTTAATGGAAAAATGCGACTGTAATGTTTATGATTATTTGGAGAATAATCCGTTTAAAGATGATAAGTTGATTTTGCAAGTTATTGAAGAGTTATTGTTAGGAATGAAGGATGTTCATGAAGCTGGTATAATACATAGAGATTTGCATTTGGGAAATATTTTAATTAAAGAGGGACATGTTGTATTGTCTGATTTTGGATTGAGCAAAGATACTATGATAAACCATAGCTTGAAATCGACTTCAACTCCGAAGAATTCACATTATTTTATTGATCCCATTGGGTTGCATGATTTTACTGCATTGGATAAGTTGAGTGATATATATTCGATTGGAAAAATAATCGATTATATTACCGGCGAAAGTCAGTTGAACAAAAAGTTGTCTTTTGTTATCAGTAAGGCAACAGAGCGTAATAGAGCTAAACGTTATACTACGATGGACGAAATGATTCAGGATGTAAATAGTTCCGTGAGAGAGATTTCGGAAGAAGAAAAACTTCAGAACATTGAGGTCAATTTACAACATGGAGAGATATCCAAGGATGTAGAAGAATTTGTGATGAGGCTCATGAGGCAGGAACAACTTTCAAATTACATCGTAAGAAAACAGCTATATACATTTTGGAAAGTATTAATACAATTCAACGAAATAGATCAGTTGGCACTTTTGGGTGAGATAGATCGAACATATTCGGAAGCAACCGGCTATGGACATTTCGAGAATTATGATTTGTTTGCAGGTATAGCGTATAATGTTATTAGGAATTCTGCTAATATGAAAATACAAAGAAAAGCATATAGCATACTGGAAGGATGTGCCAGTTATAGGTATAATGCCAGTGATTATCTCAAAGAAATTAATATATATTATCCAAACATATTGTCTCAGGAATAGAGAAAAATATAAGGAGAGGTTATGAAATTAGAACAACTGATTGGTGAAGCAACCGAATATGATAAAAAAGTAATGCTAGAGGTAAAAAAACCCAAGAGTTGGTTGAAAAGTGTAAGTGCTTTTGCCAATGGTGTTGGTGGTGTGCTTATTTTCGGTATTGCTGATGATGACTCTGTGGTAGGGATTGATGATGTAAAGAAAGCTATGGAAGTTATTAGTGAACAGATAAAGGTAAAAATGGACCCAACTCCAGAAGTTTTGTTAAAAGCGCATCTTGTAGATGGCAAGGAAATCGTAACTTTGGAAGTATATCGGGGAGAAGAGACACCTTACTATTATGTAGGTGAAGGAAATTATACTGCCTATGTCAGAATCGGCAATGAGAGTGTAATGGCCACTGCTACAGATCTGAAGAGACTGGTTTTGAGAGGAAAAAATAGGACATATGACAGTCTTGTTACGGATTATAGTTTTGATGATTATTCCTTTTCTAAGTTAAAGGCAGCATATTATAAAAAAACGAAGAAAAGTATGGAAATGAAAGATTTTGAATCGTTTGGTATTGTTGACAAGAATGGTATGTTAACAAATGCTGGTGCTTTGCTTGCTGATGAATCTCCTATTTATTGCTCAAGACTATTTTGTACCAGATGGAATGGTATTGATAAAGCATCAGGAGTTATTGATGCTTTGGATGATGAAGAGTATACGGGAAGCCTTATATTACTCTTGGAAGAAGGCATGAACTTTGCACGCAGAAATTCGAAGAAAATGTGGAAAAAAGAATCTGATAGACGAGTAGAATATCCGGAGTATCCAGAGAGAAGCATTTTTGAAGGCTTGGTTAATGGATTAGTGCATCGTGATTATTTAGATATGGGAAGTGAAGTTCATATTGATATTTTTGATGACCGTTTGGAAATATATTCACCAGGCGGGATGTATGATGGGACACTTATTCAGGATAGAGATATTGACAATGTTCCTTCAAAGCGTAGAAATCCAGTAGTTGCAGATATTTTTAGTCGGCTTGATTATATGGAACGAAGGGGTAGTGGTTTTAAAAAGATCATGCAGGCATATGAAGTGGAACCAAATTATACAGAAGACAAAAAGCCGGTTTTTTATTCAAATGCAACTGAATTCAGAGTTATATTGAAAAACCTTAATTTCACCGATGAAGTTTTGAATGAAAAAAATGAAGTTTTGGATGAAGTTTTGAATGAAGTTTTGGATTCAGGAAGAACAGAAATGGAAATAAAAGTAATAAAAGCAATATTGTTTTCACCAAGAATTAAACAGAAAGAATTAGCTGAACAAGTAGGAACATCTGTAAGTACCATTCAACGAACCATTAAAAAATTGGTTAAAGAGGGCAAGATAGTTCGTGTGAATGGGAAACGAGATGGCTATTGGAAAGTTTTATAAATTTTAAGTTGGAAGAATGGTTACTAAAAGGCGATGGATTAGATAGTGTAGAGGTACAGAACATGGATTATGTATTGGAATTTGACGAATTTGTTAGATCTATTAAACAGAATATGGATACAAAGTTTTCTATGTTTTTAGGAGCTGGGGCATCTGTTGAATCAGGAGTACCATCGGCAGGAGAGTGTATCTGGGAATGGAAGCGAGATATATTTATTTCAAAAAATCCAGTTCTGGCAGAAACGCATAATAACATAAAGTCTGAGCAGGTAAAGCGATCAATTCAGAACTGGTTAGATAATCAGGGTATATATCCACAGCTAAACTCAGAAGAAGAATATTCAAAATATATTGAGGCAGCGTATAAAATAGCCGATGATAGAAGGAAATATTTCCAACACCTGATAGAAGGAAAATGTCCAAGTTTAGGATATCATATTATTGCTTTGCTTGCTGAGAATGAAATTGTGAAGAGTGTTTGGACAACGAATTTTGATGGTTTGATGCTGAAAACAGCTCATTCGTATGGACTTGTGCCTATCGAGGTGACATTGGAATCGCAAGATAGAATTTTTCGTAATGATACAGATAAAGAATTATTATGCATAGCTCTACATGGAGATTATAAATATGGGCCGTTAAAAAATACGGAAACGGAATTGGACAATCAAAGTGAGGTTTTAGTTAGAGCCTTGACACATGAGATTGAAAAAAGAAATTTTATCGTACTGGGGTATAGTGGAAGGGATAATTCTGTAATGGATGCTCTAGAAAGAGCTTACATGGAAAAAGGTGCTGGGAGAATATATTGGTGTGGGTATGGAAGGGACATACCGCCTAAAGTGCAACGATTTCTTGAAAAAATTAATCAGTCTGGAAGAAATGCTTTTTATGTTCCAACAGATGGATTTGACAAAACGATGCTGAATATTGCACATATGTTTTTTGAAAATGAGGATTTACAAAGAAGGATAGAGGAAATTAAGAAAACCCTTGGTGTAGGAGTAGAGTGTGAGACAACTGCATTTCAACCGTTTGCAGATGATATAAATAAATGTATGGATACAAACTTGTTTCCTATAAAATTTCCTAATCAGTGTTATCAATTTAAAATTATTTATAAGGATGGGGAGAAACCTTGGGATTATTGCAAGAATTTGCAGCAGTATAATATTATAGCTGTGCCTCACAATGATATGGTATATGCCTGGGGAAATATAAATTCAATTAGGAGTATGTGTTCGGGACAGTTAGAAGGGAAGATAGAAAGTGCGCCTATTCTTAAAGATGTATTTTTGAATAATAAAACATTTAGAGAAATGTTGCTTAGAGCATTGGTTACTATTATAGGAAAATATAGTGGATGTGAATATAATAAAAATAAGATATGGAGGAAAAGTGAAAAATTCAGCCAGATGGTTGATGGAAAGAAGATTATTGCATACAGAGGAATACAATTTTCGCTTTTTTCGGATGGAAAGTACAATTATCTTGCTTTTATACCAGCATATTTTTATGAAAATAAAAAAGATGTGAGTAAGGAAGAGCATTTAGAATTTTCAAAAAAATTCATTGAAAATATTTGTCAGAGGCAGGCAAATAAGAATTATTATGGATATTTAGAAAAATGGAGAAAAATTATTTTTCGTGAAAATACAACTATATGTGCTATGTATCCTTTTGATTCAGACTCTGGTTTTGAATTTAAAATTGTAAATAAAAGTATGTTGGTTGGTATGCATTCCAAATATAATGCAAATTTGCCGGATGCTACAAGTGAAAAACGAATACAGATATGTGCAAGAGATTTATTGGATGCTGAATTAAAGTTTTACAATCCGAGATATGGAACAATGCAAAAGGATTTTCATCCAATGAGAGGTCTGGTGAATAATATGCCTTATGATTATGAAATGAATAATAAGGTATACGCACCAACAATCAAATTAGGAATAATATGTCCAGCCAGTGGGCAGGGAAAATTTGAAAGCTTTTTAGATGGATTACATAAGCCACATACGACAAGATATAATACGGATTATGTAATTAATTATCCGGGATTCCACAGTGTTTTCGGTGTAGGGCTTGATATTCCGGCAAGAAGTGAGTGGTTAGCGTTGGATGATGTGGAACTTAAAGAACATGATATATACAAAGCGGCTATTGCATTTGGAAAACAAATAAATAAAAGGATTGAAGAACTAGGACGTAATAGTCATTTAGATGTTATTATGATTTATATTCCAAAGGAATATGAGATACTTACAAGCTATGAAGATGAAGTTACTAGATTTGATTTGCATGATTATGTTAAGGCTTTTGCAGTTCAAAAACATATATCAACTCAGTTTATTAGAGAAAAGACTTTAAACAGTGAATTGGATTGTCAAATTGCTTGGGCAATATCATTGGCTATTTATGTTAAAGCAGGGCGAACACCATGGGTTCTTTCAAATCTGCGGACAGATACCGCATTTGCAGGGATAGGTTACAGCGTTAACCATTTTAAGAATGGGGAACAAACATTAATTGGATGTAGTCATATATATGCGTCGGATGGACAAGGTTTAAGGTATAAGTTAAGCAAGATAAAGGATGTTACCTTTGATGCACAAAAAAATCCATATTTATCTGAGAATGAAGCATATCAACTTGGATTGAACATAAAAGAACTATTTTTTTCATCCTTTTCAAGTTTGCCAAAGAGAGTTGTTATACATAAAAGAACTCCCTTTAAGGAAGAGGAAATCGCAGGTTTGATTAAATGTCTTGGTAGTGCTGGAATAAAAGATATTGATCTAATTGAGATTACTTATGACGAAAACTTTAAATGTTTCGAGTATAACAAGTATTTACAAGCAGATCTATTTCCGGTTAAGAGAGGGTGTTGTTTTGCGATTAATGATAATACAGCATATCTTTTTACGCATGGAATAGCACCGTCGGTTATTTCAAATCGTCGATATTTTCAGGGTGGAACTAATGTGCCAGCACCATTGAAAATTGTAAAGCATTATGGAAATGGCGATTTGGCTCAAATAGCATCTGAAATACTAGGATTATCAAAAATGAATTGGAATAGTTTTGGATTATATTCAAAATTACCATGTACAATTCAGTCCTCTAATGCAATAGCAAAGGTAGGATGGTTATTGCCACAATATGAAGGAATGATTTATGAATATAGAAATTTTATGTGATTATGAATTTTCTAAAAGAAATGAGTAGAATAAAGCCTCCAAGTCTACAAGATTTGGAGGTTTTATTCTGCCCGTTTTTATCAAAATGTCATTTTCAGGAAAGATACGCTATGATAAAATGTGCTTAGATATTTTTTGTAATGTAAGAGAAATGTTTAGCATGATGTTCTAAGTTTCAAAAGACGAAAGGGAATGTATAAAAATGAAATTAAATATGACATGTAAAACGTGTGAATTTGGCTCTAATGAGAGCTGTTGCGCTGAGAATAGTAAAAAAAGTCATCAAGATGATACAGAGTGTGGTGACTGGGGAGCCTCTTTGGAATATTTTTCAGAAATTATAGACAATGCTCCATGGTATATTAAAGAACCCTATAGAAGATGCCATATTGGTTATGATAAGTTTTTGGAACTTTTAAGAAAAGATGATCAAGGAATAGGAATTGAAATCAATATTTATGACGCAATAGAGAAAGTTTATGAAGTAACACCTTGGGAATTGGCAGGGGTGTTAGGTGTATCAATAGGAGTGCTTGGATATGCCAGGACAAGAGAGACAGTAGACAAGAGAAAAAAGCAGTTTTCAAGTAGATTACATATTCCGGAAAGTTTTTTTGACCGGTTTCTATCTACGCAGCTTGAGGCATTAAAGCAATGTAAAGAGGAATTTTATGAATTTTACGGAAGTGAAACCATAAAAAAGTTTAAGCAAAATGGAATAGATGCAATGCATTTAAAATTCGAAGAAGATGCCGCTCATGATAAAATTCTTAATGAACAATATCGAGAAGAACATCAATATAAGTATCAGTATGAGGAGAAAAATAAAATGTATCATGATTTGTCAGATGATTATAAGTCAAGAGATTATGTGATAGCAATAACTGTAAAAGAGGGTGAATATTATGGAAATATATTTTATGAATATAATTATGGTGGTTATGGATTATCTATTTCAATTATGAGAAATATATTAGATTTTGTTGAAAATCTTGACTGTGAAGAAATAGATGCGCTCAATGAGGAAGGACTGCTAAATAATAACATTGGTTTAAAATCAGATATAAATGGCAAGGAAATTCACTTCGAATTGAAAAATGAAAGAGGAGACATACTGAAGAAGACAATACCGGAAGGCGAGTTACAAAAATATATTGTAGCCTATGAAATGATTAGATGTGATGGACATGGAATGAAAAAAGAGCGTAGAAGATGTAGTTCTTGTCAAAATTTTAAACCAATAGAAGGATGTGCTAAAGGAAATTGCACCGCTAGAGGCGATGTGGTTCAAAGAAGTAGAATAATATGTGCATTTGATTATGTCCCAAATAAAAATGAGTGTTTTAATGAGGATATTTCCTAAATCAGTTAAAAATGGCCGGAATCAAGCCTCCAAGTTTCAAGAAAATTTGGAGGTTTTCTGCCCATTTTTAGAGGAAAGTAATTTCCGAAACAAACAATCTATGGTACAATATCCTAGAAGTTATCAACGGGATAAGTGGATTATAGAGAAAGAGCAGAACAAATCATATGCAGGTCAGCTAGACCTGTATCTCAAAAACAAATCTAATCTTTTTCTATGGCAGGTGCAAAGTGGTGCATCATGCTTTATTTTGCAGGTTCGATAGGGGACTGTTGCATCATTTTTGAACCCAGACTTAACGAATAAGTCATGGGATGTGCATCTTTATTGCGCACTCATGGCATGTGGAGACGGTGTGCCTTCTGTCAAGAAAAGCCCAATAAATCAAAGGATTTCGCCATTTTTGGAGTAAAATAGATGTGTGTTTCTGTTTTTGTAGAGTGATGATATAATCGGAGATTTACCCCAGGGGATAGGCTTTGGAGAACGGGAAGTATACATTTTGGCGAAAGGATACTTTTTGACAGAAGAAAAATATAAAAGATAAATTTTATAGGGGAACTCAGGGATGATTACAATAAAGAATTATATTTCAATGATATATGATGATTTCAGAGAGTATATAGACCAAAACGTTAATTTATGTATGCTGAAAACATTAAATTATCAAGCTGGACAAAAGCCGGATTATTCAGACATACATATTCAACAATTATATTTGTTACGGTATGTTTTTTCATATGCCTTTGAATATAAAAGTATGTTTGATACATTATTTGCACGAGAAAAATTTAAAGATAGCATAGAGGTGGCATCCATCGGATGTGGAAATATGATAGATTATTGGGGATTGGTTGAAGCACTTGGTGAGATTGGAAGTGGAGAATGTTATATTAAATATAGGGGCATTGATACTATTGATTGGAATTATAAAATAGAAGCAAGAGAAAAAGATGAAGTCAAGTTTACAAAAGTCAATGCTGCAACTATTTTTCAAAAAACAAGTACGCTAATATCCAATGTATATATTTTCCCTAAATCTATTAGTGAATTTTCAAATGAAGAGTTTCAAGATATTTGTGAGAGTTTTAGAAAAAAAGAAATTCAAAGAGATAGAATTCATATATTAATATCTCTTCGTTCTGATCAGGGAAGTATGGATAGAGATATGGAAAGAAGTGAAAAAATCATATCAGCCATAAAACAAAATGGATTTATTACAGAAGATAATGCAACGACATTTATTCACTATAAAGATGAAGATAGAGGAATCAAAAAGATTGATTACAAGTTCGAATATCCGAATGAGGCTATTGAATTATTAACTTCTTTAAATACAGAATGTAGTACATATGTTAGTAATAGAGAAAATTGTACAAGTGATTGCAAAAATTTAAATAGATGGCCGGTGTTGAAAGCGAGAAATATTCGTTATCAAGTATTGACTTTCGATAGGAAGGATTCATTATGATATTAAGTGTGAGTAGAAGAACAGATGTGCCAAATTACTATTCAGATTGGTTTGTTAACAGAATTAAAGAGGGATTCTTATATGTGCGAAATCCTATGAATGCACATCAAATAAGTAGAATAGATTTATCGCCAGATGTAGTGGACTGCATTGTATTTTGGACCAAAAACCCTGCGAATATGATGGAAAAGCTGGAATGTTTGAAAGATTATGTATACTATTTTCAGTTTACTCTTACGGGATATGGTAAGGATATTGAACCGAACCTTCCAAATAAGAGAGAGGAACTTATTTCAACGTTTAAGGCATTGTCTAAAAAAATAGGAAAAGAAAAAGTAATATGGAGATATGATCCTATTTTGATAAGCAAGCGATATACAATGGATTACCATTTAAAAGCGTTTGAGGAAATAGCGAGTAGTCTTGCGGATTACACGGAAAAGGTAGTTATCAGTTTTGTTGATTTATATGCAAAAACACAACGAAACACTAAGGAACTTGGCATTAGGCAAATGACAAATGATGAGATGATTAGTTTGGCGGCGCAAATGGTACAAATTGCTTCAAAATATAATTTAGTAATTGAATCTTGTGCAGAGCAAATCAATCTTCACAATGTTGGTGTTCAGCATGGAAGCTGTATAGATAAAAAACTAATTGAGAAGATATTAGGGTGTAAGTTGATTGGTGAAAAGGACAAAAATCAGAGAGAAGAGTGTGGATGTTTTGAAAGTGTGGAAGTAGGAGCGTATAATACTTGTCTCAATGGTTGCAAATATTGCTATGCAAATTTTAATGATGAGAAAGTAAAAGAGAATGTAAGATTGTACAATCAAGCGTCCCCATTATTATGTGGAAATATCACTTCGGATGATAAAATTACTGATAGAAAAGTAAAGTCATTAAAAGACGCTCAACTTAGTTTTTTTGAATAATTAACATTTGGACGAGAGGGAGGGAATGGTTTCATGGGGTAAATTTTTTACCCCAGCCTAAAGTGAATTATCTACTTTCGCTATGCAGTATAAAATCAAAGTTCAGAGGAATATTGAAACCGTCTGTCTGCTTTCAAGGAAACCTTGATTTTCTGCGGTTTGCGGGATATTAAGGGGCGAAAATAGATATGTGTTTTGTAGCCTTATGAATGAAACATTTGAATATCGTAGCAGAGGGGGGAGACTCTGCTGAATAATAGGCTTTTGCTAAAAGGTATCACTTTTGTGAAAATGTATGATACCTCCTGGCAGGAGCCTTTTTGTATAAAGATAACTTGACTTATAAATCTTACTGATGTAATATTTACACAAGTGCAGCAGGATTGAGGACGAAATTTTTTTGTTGCGAAATCTTACGCATGTAATAAAAAGAGAGGAGGAATGCATAGTACGATATACTCAGCAAAGAGAAATTTTTTTACTCCAAATTCTTACGAATGTAATATTTTGAAGATATAGCGTACATTGAAAATAGAATATGACCATTTCGACTATCGTCTCAATGGAGATACTCATCAAATGGCATTTCATGCAAGCATGAATGCCACTTGACTTGTTATTTACCATATCAGCAAAGCAAAATGAATGGAGGTCAATATGAAGAAAGGAAAAAGCAGAAACAAGCGAAAGAAAACAAGAAGCAGGCTCCTATGGATTGCGATTGCTGTTATAGGAATAGCTGCGGTAATTTCTGCAGTATGTGTGGCAGGAATGTTGGCAACAAAGGAAAATGCCTGGAGGACACCGGAAGAACTTTTGGTGGAGTACATGGATCATATTCCAAAACAGGAGTATGAAGAAATGTATGCGATGCTACATATTGAGGCATCGGGGAATGTCAGTCAGGAGGATTTTATAACTCGAAATTCAGCTATTTATGAAGGTATAGAAGTCCAGAATATAGCTGTCCAGATTATTGCATATGACGAGGAGCAAATGACGGTAACCTACCAGACTTCTTTTGATACAGTTGCAGGAACTATCAGCTTTGAGAATGAAGCACTCTTCCTAAAGGGCGAAGATGGATATAAGTTGGTTTGGGATGATTCCATGATTTTTCCGAATCTGACTTCTACAGATAAAGTAAGAGTTTCCACTACACAGGCAGTAAGAGGAGAAATTCTGGATAGGAACGGACGTGTCCTTGCAGGAAAAGGTACAGCATCTTCGGTTGGAATCGTTCCGGGCAAGTTGGAAAACAGAGAGGAAGCAATCGCACAGATTGCAGAACTGTTGGAAACAACTCTGGAAGCGATAGAAAAGAAGCTGTCGGCACAGTGGGTAAAGGATGATTCCTTTGTGCCGATAAAAACCATTCCGATGGTTGAAGAAATCGAGTTGATGAAGATTGAACCGGACGAAGAGGTGGTGAAAGAAAAGGAAAGACATGAAAAGTTGCTGGAAATTCCCGGAGTGATGATATCTGATGTTGAAGTGCGCGAATACCCATTAGGGGAAGCTGCTGCACATTTGGTCGGGTATGTTCAAAGCGTTACTGCTGAAGATTTAGAGGAACATGCAGGAGAAGGCTATACAGCCAATAGTGTAATCGGCAGAAGCGGAATGGAGGGATTATTTGAGAGTGAACTGAAAGGCCAGAACGGTTGCAGGATTTACATTGTAAATTCGGAAGGCAAAGAGAAGGAGGAACTGGCTTGTATTCTGGTACAGCATGGGCAGGATATTCAGCTTACGATAGATGCTGATTTGCAGGTTTCCTTGTATGAACAGTTTAAGGAAGATAAAAGCTGCTCGGTAGCCATGAATCCTTATACCGGAGAAGTATTGGCTTTGGTCAGCACGCCGTCATATGACAATAACGATTTTATTATGGGATTGTCGAGTGAGCAGTGGACTGTACTTAACGAGGATGAGAATAAGCCAATGTATAATCGGTTCCGGCAAGTGTGGTGTCCGGGGTCTACATTCAAGCCAATTACCGCAGCGGTCGGCTTGGAATCAGGAGCAATCGATCCAATGGAAGATTACGGGAACGTAGGCTTAAGCTGGCAAAAGGATGCATCGTGGGGTTCTTATTATGTAACAACACTCCATGCATATGAACCAGTCATTTTAGAGAATGCTTTGATTTATTCCGATAATATTTATTTCGCAAAGGCAGCATTAAAGATTGGCTCAGAAGAAATGGAGAGTTCTTTGACTGGACTTGGTTTTAATGAGGAACTGCCATTTGAGATTAAGATGGCAGAGTCGCAGTATTCCAATACAGAGGGAATTGAAACTGAAATACAGTTAGCTGACAGCGGTTACGGACAGGGACAGGTTTTAGTGAATCCGTTACATATGGCTTGTATCTATTCTGCTTTCTGTAATGAGGGAAATGTCATAAAGCCGTATTTGGTATATCAGAACGAAGCAATAGCCGAGTATTGGATTCCGGGTGCCTTTTCTAATGAGACAGCAAGTCGTGTATTGGAAGGAACAAAAAAGGTTGTGAATGATTCTAATGGAACTGGATATGTAGCCCATCGGGATGACATTCTTTTAGCAGGAAAAACAGGTACGGCAGAAATCAAGGCATCGAAGGATGATACTTCGGGTACGGAATTAGGATGGTTTGCAATTTTTACAGCTGAAGATAAGGTAGAACGTCCTATATTGATTATCAGCATGGTAGAAGATGTAAAAGGAAGAGGAGGAAGTGGATATGTTGTTAAGAAAGACGGCCTGGTCCTGGAAGAGTGGTTTGGCAGCAATTAGCTTTGTATTAATACTTAGTATTTCGGGGTGCAGTGATGCACCCCCGGAAGAAAATACAGTTTCGGAAACAGTAATTGATATTCAGGCTATTCCAGAAGAATCTCAGGAGAACGCAGAAGAAATTATAAACATCTGTATAGATCTTTATAAGAAGGCAGCAGAGGAAAACAAGATAGCTGATTTGGAAACGATTCGTAGTATTGTAAATTGCCTTGGAGAAAATGGATATCCGGCTGTTGACAGCAGAAATCAAATTAACATGACGGACCCAGAGAAGGTAGTGGAATTCTGCGAAAAGGTGGATGCACAGGAAGAAGCAGAAATAACAATTCTTGAAGTCAGTTATTTAGGCGGATTTGTAAAATACGATTTACACACAAAAGACGGAAATGTAGATGTGGTCAGAAGCTATTACAAGTACGAAAATGGAGATATACAAAGAGAGGTTACTGGAAGCTATCAGGAGGAGTATTGGAATTATACAGAAGAAGGTTACCTGATGTTTTCCGGTGTCTGGTTTTTAGAAGAATTGTATGTTCTTACATTGAGTGGGGCAGAGGAGCATACCGCATTGCGGGTACAGCCATTGGATGAAACATATAGGGAGTTGAGTCGGAAATATCTCCGACCAATCAGCTTTGAACAGAATAACATGTTTATTGTGGATTGGAGTGAGAATGATTTCGGAGATTTGAATTTCTATGATATGTATGACATTCTCTATCCAAAAGTAAACGGTCAGTATGTTCCCTATGTTGCTGATGACAACTTATCAGTCAGTGCAGTTTATCAGATTCCAAAAGAGGAATTCGAAAGTATTATTATGAAATATTTCAATATCGATAGCGAAACGCTACAATCCAAAACGGTCTATGATTCGGTGGATTCGACTTATGAATATAAGCCGAGAGGTTTCGAAGAAGTAGAATACCCGGAATATCCATATTCAGAGGTAGTCGGTTTTACAGAAAACAGCGATGGGACAATTACACTTACAGCTAATGTAGTATTCCCTTATGCAGGTGATTCCAAGGTATATGCTCATGAGGTTGTGGTCCGCCCGTTAGAGGACGGAGGAGTACAATATGTATCTAACCGAATTATACCATCTGAAGACAACTACAGAGAAACTTGGCATACGCCACGGTTGACGTTAGAAGAATGGGAAGAATTGTACGGAGGCGAATAATGGAAGATGTGAAATGGCTGCTTAGAAGAGGTGGACTTCCGATTTTGCTGCTGTTGTTTTTCGTGATAGCAGGAGTGTTCTGTTGGGGAAAACAGCATGCAGAAAAGCAAAAGATGGCAGAAGAAGTATGGGAGCCACCTGTAGAAATCGAAAATAGCGAAGCAGAAACAGAAGAAGCCGAGAATGCGGAAACTTCCACAGAGTCAGCATATTGGTTCATTCCGCAAGCCAGCGATGACCTCCTTTCAGAAGAGGAGAAGGAGCAGTTGCAGAGTATGGTTTTGTCAGCAGCAGAATCGGTCAGAGAAATCTATAAGGATATTGTAATTGCAGATGCACCAAGCTACTCTTCCGGTATTAACGAATTTACCAACGAGCAGAGGAAAGTCGTGGTGGAACAATTGGGCAGAAGCGGTTTAGTAAGTGTTGAAGAAGATAATGCTATGCAAAATCATGAAGCAATTGAAGCGTTTTACGCAGATTACTTGAATGGACAGGACTCGATGGTTACGGTATTTGAAGTGCATAGAGATGGACTGATTGGAGCAGTTACTTTTATTTATCGGAAAGGTGAGTTGCAGACTTATTATATAGGCGTTCGTTGGAAGGAAGGTGGAGTGCCTGAAATACAGGGAACTTCGGTAAGTAATGTGGCTGAAATTAAACTTACTGAAAAAGGGTATTTTATCTACGCATATGAATATGTGATTGCACATGCAAGTTTGAGACAGTATTGGAGAATAAAACCGCTTCCAGAAGACTGCCAGGAACTGACGGAGAAATACATATCAGGACTAAGCTATGTGAATTACAATGTGCTTGTCACAAACTGGAACAGTAGCAATGTAGAGGATATTTTGATGCCGTGCATGTATGAAGATATCTATCGGATTTATACAGGCAAAAATCTGAAGACACAAGGATGGGAAATTCCGGCAGAGGAGTATGAAAAAATAATGACTACCTATTTCCCGGTGTCTGTGGAGCAGTTGAGAGAACATTGTAGATACAACGCAGACCACAACAGTTATGAATATGAAATGATTTATGCCAGTCCATATCCGCCTTTTGGAGAGGTGGTTGATTATAAAGAAAACACGGACGGAACGATTACTCTGATTGTGGATGGAGTATGGCCGGATTATAATTCTGATCTCGCTTTTCGGAATACGGTTGTGGTCCAGCCATTTGAAGACGGAACTTTCAGATACCTTTCCAATTCTATAGAACAAATTGAGTTGGAACTGCCGCCGATAGCAAGAAAGAAAGGATGATATTATGGAATTAAAGAGAAAAAGCATTCTGCTGATTATGGTATTTCTGATTGGGTGTTTCATGTGTGCCTGTGGAAAAAAAGATAGTGTTGCGGGTGAATCTCTTGTGGAAGATACGGAAGAAGTATCTTCCACGGAGGAAACAAAAAGTGCCGAGGAAGAGGCTGCAGAACAATGGGAAAAGGGCTACGACCTTCCGGTAGATGAACAGGAAAGGGAAGAAGCTGAGACTGACTGTAAAAAGCTGATGGAACTTTATCTTGATGTTTATGAAACTGCAGATAAAGGGACAGCATCCAATGTTGTTTTGGATGAACAAACGGTTCTTGAAATGCAGAAGAAGGTAAAGGACGCAGGATATCCAATTGCTACGATGGTAACGTATTCTAACATGGGGAACTATGAAAGTGTTGACAGTTTTCTGAAAGAATGTATGGAAGGGAAAAGAGGCTCTGCAGTGATTTATGAAATCCACAACGATGGTGGACTGGGCAGAATGAAATTCATTTTTGATGGAACGGATATGTATGTTGTGAGTACAAGAGGAATCTGGAATGCTGACAACAAGCCGGGAATTTCGTACATTTCTTATACGAGACTCAAAGAATGGAAATACACGGAAAAAGGATGGTTCTGCTATGAGCTGTGTGTGCCAGAGCCGCCGGAGGTTAGTGAAATTATGGATGGAAGCTGCCTGATCAGAATAAAACCTATGACAGAGGAACAGTGTGAAATGTCTGAACGTTGTGTTCGGGGGCTTGGATATCAGGGACAGAACCTTTTGTGTTCCAACTGGAATGTAGAAAATATGGGTGAGTTGGATTATAACGGAATGTTTGAATATCTGTATGGAATGAAATATGGAGAAAAGTTCAATTCTGAAGATTATCCAAATGGCATTCCGAAAGAAGAATTCGAAAATCTGATTATGGAGTATCTTCCCATAACAGCGGAGCAGATACGAGAGTACGCAGTATTTGATGAGGAAAAGCAGACATATTATTGGATGCGTCTTGGATGTTTTAATTACGCACCTTCTTTCTTTGGAACTTCTCTGCCAGAGGTTGTCGATATCAAAGAAAATGAAGATGGAACAATCACATTAACAGTTGAGGCGGTTTGTGACATGGTTATTTGCGATGATGCAGTCATAACCCATGAACTTACGGTGCGGTTTGCAGAGGATGGAAGTTTTCAGTATTTGGGGAATGAAATCCTAAATGACGGAATTATGCATATACCAGATTACCAATATCGAATTAAAGAATAATTTGATAATAGTGGTGTTCTATGGTAATCTTACGTATGTAAGAAAAGAAGGGAGGACACATGAAAAAAATAAAAGTAGTTGGAATATTGGCAGCAGTTGTTATGCTTATGTTTATAGTAGTTGCATCTTATTTGTCTGAAAAGAATGTAGATGAACCAGAAGAATTATTTGTTGTTCCTGTAACCAGAGATGAATTATTTATTAGTTCGGAGGAGGGATATAATTCTATTGAAATATATAAGCAGGAAAATAAGTTAGTTATAAATGCACAATCAGAAGCAGCGTTTTTCGATGGGGTGCAATTTACAGTAGAAATAGAGGGGGAAATAGCACAGGAAGATGTAGAAATCATTTGGATGACTATAGGCGGCAATACGGAATATGTAGAAGGCAATGACCGTATTATTGCAGAGATAAAAATATCTGATAAGGATGAATTGATTTGTGATACAAAGATAAATTTTGCAAAAAAAGCAATTGACGCAATAGAAGATGTGTTAGAAAGGAACGGGATGTAAGAAAGGAGGACACATGAAAAAATTAAAATTAGTTGGAATATTGGTAGCAGTTGTATTGATAGGCGGAGTAATATCCATTTCATTCATAAATAATAACATTGCCTATAAAGTGGAAAAGGAATTATGTGAAACACCACTGCCAGAGAAAACGGAACTGATAGAGTCAATATCACGGGCAGGGAAGCTGACAGGTAACGGAAACGGGATGCAATATTTTGGTGCGATTCTAATTCAGAGCGAGTTGTCCTTGAAAGAACTGGATGATTACTATTCGGATCACAGAAGCAATGAATGGGAGTATCTTGTGGAAATTCAGGAAGGACAGTCTATTGATGTGATTGACCACGAAACTCTGAATTTTGGGAAAGAAATAAATGACGCCGGATATTACATTGTATATTCATGGGAAAGCGAAAATTCTCTATTGAAAGAACTGGATATACGAGGACATTAAAAAGGGGGCTATATCAATGAAAAAATTTATGCTATGTATTATGGGCTTGCTCATTGCACTGTTTGTAGTATTTTGGTGTTGCATTTCGTATACGGTAAATTACAAGAAGATAACTTGCGATACATCCGTTTCACCAGATAAAAAATATGAAGTGATACTTCAAGCTGTTGGAGAACCGGAATGGCCTTTTGGTTCAGCAAGTGGACGGTTAGTCCTTAAAGAAGGCGAAGATAAGATATCGCAAACAGATTTTGAATTGAACAATGACGGTGCAAGCATCAGTAGCAGCTGTTGGAAGGTTACCTGGCATGAGGATTATGTAGAAATAATTCTATCAGGTGAAGAACAATTTGATGAACAAGTCATTTTATATTTCGATGGTACGAAAGAAATACAGCAATTGACAGATGTAGCAGATATTGAAGTAGAATATCCATCAGGAGAGAGATTAGATGAAAGCCGGGTTATAACTGAACAATCCTTTGATGTAGAATTGAATGATTGGGGTGAAGTACAGTTTGTATCTTATCTGCCGACTTATGAAACGCTCTGGGAAGATGTTTCATTTGTGCTGGCAAAAGACAATCAAATTATATATTATTTTCCGGAGTGTTATGAAAATAATAGTACAGAGAATGATAGTGTAGGAATGTTTGATAGTGTTGAAGCGGTTGGATTTCAGGATATAGATGGAGATGGTGCAAAGGATGTGATTGTCATCATAAACTATGTTACAGGAGCAGGACCGCAGGGAATGATGCCACGAAAGATCATTAGAATATTCAGTTCACAGGATAATGGTTTTGTCATTCAACACGATTTAATGGATGAATTAATGGAAAATATGAAAGAGGATGATATTTCTATTCCTGCGATCTGTGATTATGTGACATTAATGGAAACAAATGAAATATATGATGGATATCGTACTATATATCAACAATACTTCGCAGACGAAGGATATGATTTTATGATATCATACGGTGCGAATGGAAATTCTAGAGTTATCTTAAATGAGAATGAGGAAATAATAGAATATCTTGTATATGACAGACTTTCGGAGAATGAAAAATGCGAATTATATGTTTTATACAGAAGTAAGAAAAACACAGATGGTTCATGGTATATCTCAGAGGCGGAGATCCTTGATATATTTGCATATAGTATGTCTACAAAAGATGTGGTCAGTAGTGGTAAAACATCATGGTCAGCGACTGGAAGTGAAGAGCATGAAATAAATTAAGATAAGCTTTTGATTTTAATTCGATTATCTACATGTGGAGTGAGGTGTTTTTATGAGAAAGTTTGTTAGAACGTATTCTCCATTTTTAGTATATTTTGTATGTGTGGCTTTGGCTTATTTTCTTTGTTTTTATTTATTTCCCAAATATAATGCGGCCTTAGCCTATTTGGGTTTTTTAATTATATATACATATATTGATATTGGGGTTTTTATTTTAGGTTTTTTTATGGGAAAAATCATTGTCAAACGCAGCATTGACATTAGCTTTTTGCTGTGCCTAATATATGCATTAATTTCTTTCGGGTTGATGCTCTTGATAGGTTCTCTGAAATACGTTTTTATGATTATATGTATAGTAACTTTACGTTTACATTTTCAATTTTCATTGAATCATTAGGTGATAGAGATAGTTTGTTTGTTTCAATTGGGACATTTATATCTTTTTTTATTGGAGAAATTATAGAATACATCAATGATAAATCTAATTCTTGACATATAGAACTGGATAATTGAAACGCTTTTATGCATAAAGTGAAAATAAAAAAATCGGGCAAAGGATTATACGACTATGACCTTTACCCGATTTCTTTATTTCCAGATATTCATGTCGGACAAGATAGACATGGTTATTTCAGTTGCGTTGCCTCCGGTAGCATCGTTGTCTGCACCAATGTTAGTAGCAAAAAAGTATGTATTATCTGCAGTTTCGATATAACCGATAAACCATCCGTTCACATCCTGGCCATCCACACGTCCGGTTCCGGTCTTTCCGTAGAATGTTCCGGCATCGGAAGCGGAAAGGCAGATGGCATCTTTTACCGCATTGATGTTTTCAGGGGCAAAGCCGAAGCTGTTATTCTGCAGCCTGGTTAAAAGTTCGACCTGTTCTATTGGAGAGATCTCCAAGGATGATTCCATCCAATAAGTGGAGAAATCACCACTCATGTTTTCGTTACCATATCCGATTTCTTGAATATAGTTGTAAACGTCAGAGAATCCAAGCTGTTCATCTACTGACTGGAAGTACCAGTTAACGGAGGAGTTCATAGCAGACGGTAAGGTCTGATCCGCATTCCATGCTTCAAATGGATAGGTTTCTCCACTCCATGCTATCAAGGAGTCATCTGGTGTAATGATGCCCTCTTCCAATCCGAACAAGGCATCATATATTTTGTAGGTGGAGTTTGGTGCTACTCGTAGGGTAGCATGCTCCTTGTCATGTATGCTCCATGCATCATTTCCCAAATCGTATAAAACAAAGCTGCCTTCGTATTCTCCGAAGTATGTGGAGAGGTCTACATAGGAAACATTCTCAGAAGAGGAGTCCCATTGGTAGTAGTTTCCATCAGCTGCGTATGTAGAAATAAAAGGAGCAAAACCTAACAGGAGAACAGCAGTCAGTACAAATGCCGTCATACCTTTTAGCCTTTTCATAAATGTTGGCTTCTCATAAGACGCAATATTGATAATTCTTCGCTTCATCTGCTTCATATTTCCACCAAGGCCGGCGGCAAACGGAAAAGGAGTGAGTGAAACCTTTTCTGCAAAGTTGATCAGTGTATTGCCATAATCCTCGTAAGCATCCTCTTCAAGCATCTTTAAAACAGAGGTGTCACAGGCAACCTCTCTGTCATTACGCATTTCTTTCAGAGCGTACCAAACAAGAGGATTGAACCAATATACCACTCCAGCAAGGTTCATCAAGAAACTTCCAATAGCATCATGGTGCTTGTAATGCTGCAGTTCATGTAACAGCATATACCGCATATCGGATTCGTTATAATCAGAGATCAGATGAATCGGAAGATAAATACACGGTTTCAAAAGTCCAACAATAATCGGGGATTTCAAAAATGCGGTACTGTAGACAGGAATATCTCTGTGAATCCCCATCTCTTCTAGGCAGTGATGATACAGTTCGCGGACTTCCTTGTTCTGAAGGGGAAGTGCAGATTTCTCCAAGTTGCGTAAACGGAGAGAGGATTTGATTACCAAAATAATCATTGCAAGAATACCTATAATCCATATCCCTAATAATATGTATCCGGCAATGGATGGAGCTTCGCTATTTACAGAAAGAGTAAAGTCATTCATCCAATTTACATTTCCGGTTGGATTGGTCCCAATGGTTTCTTCCATAGCAGTTCCAGTATTGGAAGATGGAGAGCTTCTCAGGCTGTCGAGCCACGAGAAGATTTGAGGAAATCCGATTAAACGGAACGGTATAAAGGGAACTACCAACAACCCAAGCAACAGGAACCACAGATTATACTGCATCCGGCTGGAAAGGTTGTTTTTGAATATCCGCTTGGCTATCAAAAGAATTCCGATGATACCGCTGATAAATACATTGCATATTAAAAAGCGTATCATAAAATCAGCCACGTTAATTGCCTCCTTTTTTTGACCTCTTTGAAAGAAGGGAGCGGAGAGTGTCTATTTCTGTTTCAGACAGTCTGTCATTTTCTATATAGGCAGACAGCATGGCAGTGATATCCCCGTCATAGTATCGTTCCAGAAAAGAATTGCTTTCCTGGCCGATGTATTCGCTTTCTTTCACGACTGGGGTGTAAACAAACACTCGGCTCTGTTTTTCATAAGTCAGAGCGCCTTTGGTCACAAGGCGTTTGATTAAAGTCTGTATCGTTTTCGGACTCCAGCTTGTGGTCTGTAATAATTTATCTGTTATTTCGTTTGTACTGATCGGCGCATGTTTCCATACGATTTTCATAACTTCAAATTCAGCTTCAGAAATCTGTGGTAAATCACTCATTTCAAATCCCTCCTTAAATCTTACGGCTGTAATAAATATATTATAGACGTTATTTATGTGGTTGTCAATTTCAGAAAAAAGATATTGACTTGAAATCTTACTTGTGTAATAATTGAAATATTACAAAAGTAAGATTTGGAAAAGGCAACAAAAAGAAAAGAACCAGAATCACAACGGATTAGCTGGTTCCTTTAATTGTTTGAATTACCTCTTTTATGTATGAGTGCTAAGAGGTATTCAATTGCTGGAAGAATCTCGGCTGCCTCTTGCTCATCACATTCCTGTAGCATCAATAACAGTTTTTGTTTTTTCAACCCGTCCGTGGCAGTGGCAGGGTGGAAAATCCGGTCTGCAGGAATGTGTAAATAAGCGATGATCTGGCACAATACTTCGAACTTGGGATTACCACGGTCGTTTTCGATATTCAATATTGTACGTTCATCACAACCTATTTGTTCAGCTAATGCTGCTTGAGATAGATGGGCTTCTTCTCTGGCAGCCCGAACTACCTTCGCAAGATTTTTTACATAGTCATGCATTACAATTCACCTCAGAGATAGTTTGCACTACAGGTTGAATATTATGAATTACATCAAAGTACAGGTATGAGATGAAATAAATTACACCATAAAAGGAGAAATCACATGGACACAGGAAAGCAACGTAGAATGCGATGTTTGTTGAAGTTACTGAAATTTGCCCATGGATAAAAACGCATTGATAGGTGTATCGCAATTCACAGAACGATAGAATTGCGATACACCTATTTTATATTTCAAGAGAAAACAAAAAGGAGGCTCATGATGAAAGAGATGGAAGAGAACGATTGATGTAATGCTTAGTAATGAGAAATATACTGGAGATGTCCGGCTTCTAAAATCGGGTAAAAGTGAGGTTCAATATCTGTCTTTGAATAATAATCCTACGATAATTTCAAAAGAAGCGTTTGAGGCTGTGCAGATTGAAAAGAAACAGAGAAGTAATATGGTAACAATTTAAAAGGAAGAATTGTAGATATCTCGAAAAGAGATTCAGCTATATTATTTACGCTTGATATAGACACTGTTTTAACAGAGCGGCAATGCAGAAACGAAAGTTTTGAATTTGTTGATGTGACAGATCGTGGAGCAAGAATACGCTTAGAAGTAATCGCAAGCGATGATGAATCGGCACCAGAGGAAGAACGATTCAAGACAATTATTCCTTTTCAAATCGCATATGCTGTTTCTATTCATAAGGCACAGGGTTTAGAATATAACTCTGTAAAGATAATTATTCCCTCTTATAATGCAGAAAAAATATCGCATTCTATTTTTTACACTGCAATAACCCGTGCAAAAGAAAAACTCAAGATATTTTGGAGTGCGGAAACAATGAAAGCTATTGTAGAAAGTTTTGATAAAGAAAAAATCGGACAGCGTACGCTTGAGTTTATAGAAAAAAAGCTAGAATAATATAATAGCCTAATCAAACATACAATGTTGAGAAGATAAGATGGCTGCAAAAGGCTTGAATTTCAAGGAATTTTAGCAAATGTGGGGTTGTTTGGTTATAGCCTAACTATTATATGTTGAGACTGTGGTCTTGATGTCAAAAGTACAGAAGTAAGAATTGCAAATAGCCTTGAAATAAAGGGATTTCGAGAGTTTGGAGTAAATATTATAGGTTTGCTCCATGCTCTCTTTTTTGTGTCTGAGAGAACTGGTCTGCTCTGATTTTTAGGTAGGGTTGAGTTGACAAGATGAACATTGGCATCCTATATTGATTATCAGCATGGTTGGATGGATTTAATACGTTCTCAATCTATCAGGTTCTTCCACAGCTTATTGAGCTCTGGGGCTAAACGTTCAGACGGATGTAAGTGCTAAAAAAAACTTCGTCCAACAGATCACCCGATGACAACACCTTTATTTTTGCTTCGTTGCGTACAGCTGGGGATTAGTATACGAGACCTGGATTTGCTTACTATTGGCCTCGTGAATGAATATGTATGCTGAAAACAGCAACGATGATTATAAAGGATATAAGGAAGTGGTGACTCAGGAGGACTTCGACAAATTTTAATCAACTGGTAGATTTTGGAGTATGAACAATTTGTAAAATATTGATTTTGTATTGCTTTTGTCAGGACAAATGGATATAATATAGTTAGAAAAAACTCGAAAGGAGTGTTTACTATGGCAACAAAATCAGCAAATTTATACGCACGCATAGAGCCTGATGTAAAAGAACAGGCAGAAGGAATCTTAGCAGCATTAGGAATTCCTGCATCCAATGCAATAAATATGTTTTACAAACAAATTATTCTTCAAAGAGGACTTCCTTTTGAAGTGAAAATGCCATCCGCTCGTCCTGTAGACGTTAGTGCATTATCAGAAGCACAGATGAATGCAGAACTAGAGAAAGGATATGCGGATATGCAGGCTGGTCATACTAGATCAGCAAAATCTGTTTTTGCTGATATCCGCAAGGATTACAGTTTATGATTTATGATATCGAGATTTCAGATCAGACCGAGATAGACCTTCGTGGAATCTTCGAATACATTGCTTTTGAACTGCAGGCACCAGAAAATGCAAGTGGTCAGCTTGATAGGCTTGAAGCATGTATTATGGATCTTGATCATATGCCGAAGAGATATGAACAATATGAGTTGGAACCATGGAAAAGTCGAGGGCTACGCGTAGCGCCAGTAGACAATTATCTTGTTCTATATATTCCGGATGATGATACACAAGTGGTTACGATTATCCGTGTTATGTACGGTGGAAGAGATGTAGATACGCAATTAAACAGATTTACAAAAACAAAATAATTTGAAAGCATCAATCAGAAATGGTTGGTGCTTT